>OOBN01002513.1_pt1 | contig 10975 bp, 8 predicted proteins | sample 1671091 | NCBI WGS metagenome assembly OOBN01 (sample SAMN06348121, study PRJEB24527) | human gut metagenome | biome: human gut; feature: ankylosing spondylitis patient; material: feces | host: Homo sapiens | place: China | collected 2015-10 | reverse complement strand
CCTTCAAGAACAGCCTCACGACGCTGCCGATGGGCGGCGGCAAGGGCGGTTCGGATTTCAACCCCAAGGGGCGCTCGGACAACGAGGTGATGAAATTCTGCCAGTCGTTCATGACCGAATTGCAGCGCCACATCGGACAGGACACCGACGTCCCGGCAGGCGACATCGGCGTAGGCGGCCGTGAGATAGGCTTCATGTTCGGGCAGTACAAGCGTCTGCGCGACGAATTCACGGGAACGCTCACCGGCAAGGGACGCGACTGGGGCGGCAGCCCGCTGCGCCCCGAAGCGACGGGCTACGGCACCTGCTACTTCGCACAGGAGATGCTCGCCACGCGCAAGGAGTCGTTCAAAGGCAAGACCGTCTGCATCTCGGGATCGGGCAACGTGGCACAGTATGCCTGCCAGAAGGCGACGCAACTCGGTGCAAAGGTCGTGACGCTCTCCGATTCGTCGGGTTACATCCACGACCCCGAAGGCATCGACGAGGCAAAACTGGAATATGTAATGGAATTGAAAAATATCTTCCGCGGACGTATCAAGGAGTACGCCGACCGCTATCCGTCGGCCAAGTACTACCCCGGCGAGCGCCCGTGGGGCGTGAAGTGCGACATCGCCATGCCGTGCGCCACGCAGAACGAGCTGAACGGAGACCAGGCGCAGGCGCTCGTGGACAACGGCTGCATCTGCGTAGCCGAAGGGGCGAACATGCCCTCGACCCCCGATGCCATCCGCATCTTCCAGCAGCACAAGCTGCTCTTCGCCCCGGGCAAGGCTGCCAATGCCGGCGGCGTTGCGACCTCGGGGCTCGAAATGACGCAGAACTCGATGCGTATCACCTGGTCGCCCGAAGAGGTCGACGCAAAACTCCGCTCGATCATGGTGAACATCCATTCGGTATGCGTGCAGTACGGCACCCAGCCCGACGGCTACATCAACTACGTAGTCGGAGCCAACATCGGAGGCTTCATGAAGGTCGCCAACGCCATGCTGGCGCAGGGTTGCGTATAAACCGGCAGCCAAGTATTAAGTATGGGAAATCCCGGGCTTCTGGCAAGGAAGCCCGGGATTTTTTATTGTCCGTGCGCGAATTATCCGTGTGCGAAGGGTATCGTGCCGAGGAGGGATTCGTGCGGAGACCCGCACCGGAAGCATATCCGGCCCGAAAACGGATTACAGGAACAGCACAGCCAGCGTCGCGACGGCAAAGCCGCCGCAGAAACCCGCAAGCACCTGCTGTCCGTTATGGCAGCCCAGGTAAAGGCGTGCGGAGGCCAGTGCACCCGCACAGAGAATGGCGACCATCAGCGGCACCATCATGTTGCCTACGCCCGCAACGTTCATCACCACCAGCAGCGCCACGGCAGCGCCCATGGCCGTAAGGTGCAGGCTGATCTTCCAGTAGAACGACACGACGAAGCAGAGCACTTCGCAGCACGCCGCAGCGATCATGAACTTGCGCAGGAAGATCGCCGACGGGATCTTGGCGATGGTGATGGCGCAAAGCACGTAGCAGACGGCCCCGACCAGCAGCGGCAGCAGCCGCTCGCGCCGGTTGTCCACCTTAAAGTCGGAAATGCGTCCCAATGAGCGCAGCACGCCCAACGCCAGCAGGGGGATGATCATCGCATAGAGCACGACAACCCACAGCAGGTAGAACTTCACATTGGCGGGATAATGCGCGAAAACGGTGAGCGTCAGCAGCACGACGATCAGGTAGAGGGGCAGCAGGAACGGGTGCAGCACCCACGATATTCCGTTCGAAAGTTTCTTATACATCATTCAAATTTATCACGGCCTCCCGCCCCGCAGCTGTCCGGCAATTGTCCATCCGGCGGGAAGGCATATTTCCGGCAGCACGGCCGTCCGGTAAAAGGGCGTACGCGAAGCCGCCGGGTCAAAACTTCGCTATATCTGTTTGCGGAGCCGGGCGACGGGAATACCCAGCATCTCGCGGTATTTGGCCACCGTGCGCCGGGCGATGCGGTAACCCTTGCCGTTGAGGATGTCCATCAGCGTCTCGTCCGTCAGCGGATGGCGCTTGTCCTCGTCGTCGATACACTCCTGCAGGATATTCTTGATCTCGTAACTCGACACCTCCTCGCCGCTGTCGGTCTGCATCGCCTCCGAGAAGAGTGACTTCAGAAGTATGATGCCGAACTGCGTCTGCACGTACTTGCTGTTCACCACGCGCGAGATGGTCGACACATCCAGCCCCGTGCGGTCGGCGATGTCCTTGAGGATCATCGGCCGCAGTTTCGACTTGTCGCCGTCCTTGAAATATTCCTGCTGGTAGTCCAGAATGGTCTGCATCGTACGCATAAGCGTATCGTGGCGCTGTTTGATGGCCGATATGAACCATTTGGCCGAGTCGATCTTGTTCTTCACGAACTGGATCGCCTCCTTGTCCTTCTCGCGGACAAGGCCGTCGGCACCGACCATTTCGCGGATCATGTCCATATAGCGGCGGTTGACGCGCACCTCGGGGACGTTATACGAATTGAGCGACAGCTGGAAATGCCCGTCCTGATAGTCGAGGATGAAGTCGGGGATGATGTAGGGCGTCGTGTCGGTTCCGCCCTCGGCATAGAGGTTGCCGGGCTTGGGCGACAGGTGCCTGATCTCGGCGATGGCCTCGCGGAAATCGTCCTCGGAAACCTGCAGGCGCGACATCAGTTTTTCGTAATGCTTCTTGACGAACTCGTCGAAATAGGCAGTCAGTATCTTGCGCGCCAGCCGCCGCGAACGGGTCGTCATAGGCAGTTGCGAGAGTTGCAGCAGCAGACATTCGCGCAGGTTGCGCGCACCGATACCCGCGGGTTCGAGGTCGTGGATGACCTTCAAGATCGCTTCCAGCCGTTCGGGCGAGACCTCTTCGCCCAGCGTAAAGGCGATGTCGTCGGCCACCGATTCCAGATCGCGGCGCAGATAGCCGTCTTCGTCGATGCTTCCCACCAGATAGACCGCCAGCCGCATCTCCTCTTCCGAGAGGTTGCGGTAGCCGAGCTGTTCGATCAGGTACTCCTGCAACGAACGGCCGCCCGACAGGGGAATCTGACGGGGCTTGTCGTCTTTCGAATAGTTGTTGGCCCGCATCTTGTAGGCCGGCGTGTCGTCTTCGCGCAGGTATTCGTCGACCGATATTTGCTGGGGTTCCTCCTCCTCGTTCTGCTGTTCGGCCTCTTCGAGCACGATGTTCTCCTCGATCTCCTGCTTGATGCGCTGTTCGAGCTGCACGGCAGGCAGTTCGAGCAATTTAATCATTTGGATCTGCTGCGGGGAGAGCTTCTGCTGAAGCGTCATCACCTGTTTCTGATGAATAGCCATGGGTCGATAAAGTTAAAATCAATGCACACGAGGAAGGGAGCCGCCGCACACCCTCCGCACACCCCGTATACCCGATTTTCGGTCGGCGGGCCGCTACGCCTAAAATTCGGCGTGCTGCGGGGTGCGGGGGAAAGGTATCACGTCGCGGATATTGCCCATGCCCGTAACGAAGAGGAGCAGACGCTCGAAGCCGAGTCCGAAACCGGAGTGGGGAGCCGATCCCCAGCGGCGGGTGTCGAGGTACCACCACAACTCGCGTTCGTTCATGTTCAACTCCTTGATACGGGCACAAAGCTTGCCATAATCGGCTTCGCGTTCCGATCCGCCGATGATTTCGCCGATTTTGGGGAATAATACGTCCATTGCGCGTACCGTCCGCCCGTCGTCGTTCTGCTTCATGTAGAAGGCCTTGATCTCCTTGGGGTAGTTGACGAGGATCACCGGACGCTTGAAGTGCTCCTCCACCAGGTAGCGCTCGTGCTCCGATTGCAGGTCGCATCCCCAGTCGCACGGGAACTCAAACTTGCGGCCCGAAGCTTTCAGAATCTCGATGCCCTCGGTGTAGTCGAGCCGCTTGAAATCGTTGTGCAGCACGAATTCCAGCCGTTCGATCAGCTCCTTGTCCCACATCTTGCACATGAATTCCAGATCCTCGCGGCAGTTCTCCAACGCATAGCCGATCAGGTATTTGAGGAACTCCTCGGCCAGCTCCATGTTGTCCTCCAACTCGTAGAAGGCCATCTCCGGCTCGATCATCCAGAACTCCGAGAGGTGGCGCGGCGTGTTGGAATTCTCGGCACGGAACGTGGGGCCGAAGGTGTAGATGCGCCCCAGCGACAACGCGCCCAGCTCGCCTTCGAGCTGTCCCGATACGGTCAGGTTGCAGGGTTTGCCGAAAAAATCCTGCGAATAGTCGATCCGCCCGTCCTCGGTGCGGGGCGGATTGTTCAGATCGAGCGTCGTCACCTGGAACATGGCGCCCGCACCCTCGCAGTCGGAGGCCGTGATGAGCGGCGAGTTCCAGTAGTAGAAGCCGCGGTCGTTGAAGAACTTGTGGATGGCGAAGGCCATGGCGTGACGGATGCGCAGCACCGCGCCGAACGTATTGGTACGCGGACGCAGGTAGGCGATGTCGCGCAGGAATTCGAGCGAATGGCCCTTTTTCTGCAACGGATAGGTCGCAGGGTCGGCCGTGCCGTAAATCTCGATCGAAGAGGCCTGCACCTCGACGCCCTGGCCCTCGCCGGGCGACTTCACGAGCCGGCCGTCGACACGGATGCAGGCGCCCGTGGCGATCTGACGCATCGTCTCGTCGTCGAACTTCGCCAGCTCGACGACCACCTGAATGCTCGCCACGCACGAACCGTCGTTCAGGGCGATGAAGGCGACGTTCTTGTTGCCGCGCTTGGTACGCACCCACCCCTTGACGGTCACATCGCAATCGACCGCATCCGACTTGATCAATTCTACGATTCGTAGTGTTTTCATAACGTTTTATCTATTTTAGCATTTTGCAGAATTCCGGCGCAGACGACCGCACGGGCGGAAACGGAACGGCCCCGATTCCGCGGTCGATCCGCATCGTCTTCTCCCCGAGTTACAAAAGTACAAAAAAAACGCATACAATCGATCGTATCCGACGACGATTTATTACGACTCCGCACTGCCGCCGACACTTCATCCGCTATTTTCGCAATGCGATCGGACCGGCCTGCGCCACGGCGCCGTGCGGGCCGAGCCTTCGCCTGCGGAGCCCCGCAGTACGCGTCCTCCGCAGATTTCGCCTTGCAAATACGAAAACCGCCGATCCTTACGACGAAAGCCTTTGCAGACTGTACCCTTAGGACGATAAATCAGAATTTTCAATTGCAAGGCATCACTTTTGCGCTCGGCAAAAAGCAAATAAATTTGCATTGCCCTCGTTTATTCGTATCTTTGACTTCGTCTTAGATACTTCGCCTCAGCCATGCAAATAAAATAAATTTGCATGGCGCTCGGCTTAATCGTATCTTTGTCCTCGACCTCCGGCATGAAGAGGCGGCGGGCACTGCGGTACGATCGGATTCGTTCCGCTCCCGCCGGCCTGCGACATTGCGGCCGGTAATTTAAGAATATCGAGATGAAACGATTCATTACACTTTGGGCGGCTCTTTTCGCCCTTGCGGGCGCGGGAGCGCAAACCGCCGAGGTATTCCGTTCGGAATTCGTCCCCTTCGACACGCGCGACGACGCCGCGCTGCTGCGTCGGGGCAACATCGCCCATTACGAAACGTTCTCCCCGCAGATCGTCGTGCAGCAGGCCGACACCACCACGGTGGGACAGGTCGTCGAAGTACCGCTGCTGCTGACCGACCGCGACATCTACCTCCATTTGGAGAACGTCGGCTCGGCCTACACGCTTCTGGTCAACGATACCCGCGTAGCCGACGTCGAGGACGACCGCACGCCGCGCGAATTCCTCATCTCTCCCTACATCCGCCCCGGACGCAACGCCGTGATGCTCGACCTGCGCCCCTCGAAGACTCCGCAGTTGCAGGCCGACGCACCGGCGCCGCGGCTGGCCTACGCCAACAGCTACCTCGTCTTCCAGCACCGGCTCCACATCGACGACTATTCGGTGGCGCTCGTTCCCGACTCGACGCGCAAATACGGCGTGCTGAAACTCGACATCGTGGTCGAAAACTCCTACAACGGCGAAGAGCCGATCACCGCCGGCTACGACATCTACGATCCGAAAGGTAAGCTGCTCGACTACGGTTCGCGCGAGATCATGGTGGAGGGCCGCTCGCGCGACACGGTGCACATCGAGCGGCTCATCTACCACGCCTACGCCAATCAGTGGGACGACAAGCGGCAGCCGCTCTACAAGGTGACGCTCTACACCAAGCGCAACAGCATGTTGTGGGAGTATATCCCCCTCTACGTCGGCTTCGGAGAGAGCGAATACCGCGACGGCCGCTTCTACCGTTTCGACAAGGAGCTTTCGCTGCGGCCCCAACGCTACAACGCCGCAGCCGACGAGAAGACGACCGCCGCCGAGATGAAGGCGCTCAAAGCCCGGGGCATCAACACCCTGCTGCCCGATTATCCGCAGCCCTACTGGTTCTATACGCTGGCCGACCGCACGGGGTTCTACGTAGTCGACTGCGCGGCAATCTACGCCCCCGACGCGCGCGACGACCGCTCGGTAGGCGGCACTCCGTCGAACGACCCGCGTCTGACAGACGAGTATCTCGGCCGCGTGAAGGCGATGTACCACCGTTCGCGCAACCACACCTCGATCATCGGCTTCGCGCTGGGACGCGATTCGGGCAACGGATACAATATGTATAAGGCCTACCAGTGGCTCAAATCGGTCGAACCGTCGAAACCCGTCTTCTACGTCGGCGCCGACGGGGAGTGGAACAGCGACGCCATTCCGTTCCGAGTGCAATGAACATCGAACTGCTGGTCGTCGGAAAAACCGACTCGAAGGAGGTCGAAGCGCTCGTGGAACTCTACGCGCGCCGCGTGAACCGCTACTGCCGGTTCGCCGTCACGGCGCTGCCCGACGTGCGCAACACGCGCTCGCTCACGCAGAACCAGCAGCGCACGGCCGAGGGCGAAGCGATCCTGCGGCAGCTGGCCGCCGGCGACCATGTCGTCCTGCTCGACGAGCGCGGCGACGAGATGCGTTCGGTGGAGTTCGCATACTGGCTCCAAAAACGGATGCTGGGCGGCGTGCGGCGGCTCGTGCTGGTCATCGGCGGACCCTACGGCTTCTCGGATGCGGTCTACGCCCGCGCCGACGGCCGGCTGTCGCTTTCGCGCATGACCTTCTCGCACCAGATCGTGCGGGCGATCTTCGCCGAGCAGATCTACCGCGCCTTCGCGATCCTCAACCACGAACCCTATCACCACGAATAACCCATGCAGCCCCACCGTCCCGCCATCGCCGTCGTCACCCCCTCGATCCTCACGGGTCTGGGGCTGGAAAGCATCCTGCGCCGCATCATCCCGATGGCCGAGGTGGAGGTCTACGACCGTTTCGAGCGTTTCGCAGCCGACCGCCCCGACCGCTTTTTCCACTACTTCGTCGCCTCGCAGACCTTCGTCGAACACAACGCCTTCTTCCTCGAACGGCGGCACAAGAGCATCCTGCTGACCGACGGCGCGCCGCAGTCCACGCTGCGCGAACTGCATTGCCTCGACATCGCCCAGAGCGAGGAGGGGCTCGTGCGCGACATCCTGCGGCTGCACCAGCACGCCCACCGCGAGGGCTATCCCGACGGGACGGCCGCCGCATATCCGGCCACGCACCCGACGCATCCCTCCGCACGATCTGCCTGCGACCCGCACGGCCGCACGACGGACGAGACGGTGCAGCCATCCCTCACGCAGCGCGAAATCGACGTATTGCGGCTCGTCGTGGCGGGGCTGCTCAACAAGCAGATCGCCCAACGGCTCGACGTCGCCCTGACGACGGTCATCTCCCACCGCCGCAACCTCGTCCGCAAGCTCGGCATCCGCTCCGTGGCCGGACTGACGATCTACGCCGTGACCAAAGGGTACGTCGACGCCGAGCAACTGGGAGAACAGTAAAAAGGCACCGTCCGACCACCGCTATCGCCGGCATCCGAACGGCTCCGCGAGCTGCGCGAGCCGCAGCCTCCTCCGCCGGAGGCCTACCACGGCTCCCCTCCGCAGGTTGTGCGGCACGCCCCCACCTCCGCCGCCTTTTTCTTCTCCTTACAAATGAGGATTGCGGGAACGGAAATAATGTCGTTACTTTGCCGTGAAATTCAATGCGATGATTCCGACACCGTTCCGCCGCCGTTTCTGCGTATGCCTCCTGCTTTGCGTCGCCGCGCTATGCGCACACGCCGAGCCGCGTCGCACCGTGCGCACGCACGACGAAGCACCGGAGGCGATCGACACAGCCGTAGTGATGGACAACGTGCAGGTGACGGCGATCAAACAGGGACTTACGCTGCACAACCGCCCCGTCGCGGCCTCGGTCGTGGGACGCGAGACGATCGAGCGGCGCGGCGTCACCGCCATCAAGGAGCTCTCGCAGCTCGTTCCCAATTTCCACATCCCCGACTACGGTTCGCGCATGACCTCGTCGGTCTACGTGCGCGGCTTGGGCGCACGCATCGACCAGCCGGTCATGGGCCTCAACGTGGACAACGTCCCCTACCTCTCGAAGGACGACTACGACTTCGACCTGGCGGACATCGAACGCATCGAGGTGCTGCGCGGCCCGCAGAGCACGCTCTACGGCCGCAACACCATGGGCGGCGTGATGAACATCTACACCCTCTCGCCGCTCGCCTACCAGGGGACGCGGCTGGGTGCGGAGTATGCTTCGGGCAACACGCTGCGGCTGCGCGCCTCGACCTACCACCGCCCCTCGCCCCGCACGGGTGTCTCGCTGGCGGCGCGGTTCATGCACGGCGACGGCTTTTTCACCAACGAATACACGGGACGCACCTGCGACTGGGAGCGTTCGGGCGGGGCACGGATGCGGCTTCAATTCCGCCCCGACGAGCGGTGGAGCATCGACAACACCCTCGCGTTCGGGATGCTCCGGCAGGGAGGCTACCCCTATGCCTCGGCCGCGACGGGGCGCATCGCCTACAACGACCCCTGCGGCTACCGCCGCACGACGCTCAACGACGGCCTGACGATACGCTACGCCGCCGACGGGTGGGAGATCGCCTCGATCACCAGCTACCAGTACAGCGACGACCGCATGACGCTCGACCAGGATTTCCTGCCCGAATCCTATTTCACGCTCACGCAGGCCAAACAGGATCACGGGCTGACCGAGGACATCGTCGTCCGTTCGCGCGGCGAGGGGCGCTACGGCTGGCTGGTGGGCGCCTTCGGCTTCTACCGCCACCGCTCGATGCAGGCGCCCGTACTCTTCAAGGAGGACGGCTTGGAGCGTCTGATCGCCGACAAGGCCGAGCAGTACACCGGCCTCCGGCCGCATTTCGCCTCCGACCGCATGGCGCTCGACAGCGATTTCCGCAACCCCACGTGGGGGGCGGCGCTTTATCACGAGTCGCAGTTGCGGCTGGGACGCTTCGACCTCTCGGCGGGGTTGCGCATCGACTACGAGCGCACACGTTTGCGCTATCTCAGTTCGACCGACATCGACTGCACGTTCGGCGACGGACGCATCACGCCCTTCACCGAACGGGGCACGCTGCACAAGTCGTTCGTGCAGCTGCTTCCCAAAGCGGCGGCCGTCTACCGCATCAACGACGGCAATTCGCTCTACGCATCGGTCGCCAAGGGTTACAAGGCGGGCGGATTCAACACCCAGATGTTCTCCGAAGTGTTGCAGAACAGCGTCATGGAACGCATGGGCGTCTACTGGGACCGTCACTACGACATCGACCGCGTGGTGGCCTACAAACCCGAAAAGAGCTGGAACTTCGAGGTCGGCAGCCACTTCGCGTTCGCAGACGGCCGCATCCGCGGCGAGGCGACGCTCTTCTACATCCTCTGCCGCGACCAGCAGCTCACCGTCTTTCCCGAAGGGCAGACCACCGGACGCATGATGACCAACGCCGGCCGCACCCGCAGCCGCGGCGGAGAGCTCTCGGTGCAGGCGCTCGTCGCACGCCGGCTCGACCTGCGGCTGAGCTACGGCTTCACCCACGCCACCTTCGCCGAATTCCGCAGCGGAAACGCCGACTACGCAGGCAAGCGGATTCCCTACGCACCGCGCCATACGGCTGCTGCTGTGGCGGAGTACACGGTTTCCGTCGGCCGCAGCTGGCTCGACGGAATCGTCCTGAGCGTCGACGGCCGGGGCGTCGGGCCGATCGAATGGAACGAAGCCAACTCGCTGCGGCAGAAATTCTATGCGCTGGCAGGCTGCGCGATCCGGTTCGAACAACGGCACGGCTCGCTGAGCCTCTGGTGCCGCAACCTCACGCAGACACGCTACGACGTCTTCTATTTCGAGTCGATCGGCAACGCCTTCCTGCAACGCGGCCGGCCGCGCGAATGGGGCGTCACACTGACAATCAATTTACAACATAACGAACGATGAAAAAATTTCTCCTTCTGGCCCTCGCGGCCTTCGCACTGGCCGCCTGCAACGACGACGACACCCCCGACGAGTTCGTACAGGGCGACAACACGATCGCCGTCTTCGAAAACGACCGGCTCGTTTTCTACGACTACGACGTCTTCTGGGAATACTCCGAGCCCTACACCGACCCCTATGGCGTGACGTGCATCGACCTCTACATGAACAAGACGCGCTTCGTCCAGAACATGCCGGCGCTCGACATGGAGGTGCCGGGAATCCCCATTCACCCGACTCCCGCCGGATTCGAATTCGACTTGCGACAGGCGGTTCCCTATTATCGCGGAGAACCGATGCCGCGCTACACGCTCTACGACCTCGAAGGCGAGCTGAACGGCACGCTTCTCGAAGTGGAGTTCTCCTGCATCGGCTACGACGTCGAATATCTGGGACGGTTCTGAACACACGCCGCTCGCCGTCAAAGAGCGCCGCGACACTCCGGGCCGGAAAGGAAAATCGGAGCGCGGCGCATTTTTTTGTCCGGTGCCAGACGAAACGCCGCCGCACGAACCATTTCGTTAAGCCGAGTGCAATCGAGTTTACTCGAATTGCCGAGGCGAGA
>OOBN01002507.1_pt1 | contig 11002 bp, 10 predicted proteins | sample 1671091 | NCBI WGS metagenome assembly OOBN01 (sample SAMN06348121, study PRJEB24527) | human gut metagenome | biome: human gut; feature: ankylosing spondylitis patient; material: feces | host: Homo sapiens | place: China | collected 2015-10 | reverse complement strand
CGAAGGTCATTGATGCCGTAAGATATGGCTTTGGCTTTTGCAATCATTTTTCTTCTTCGGGTTTTGGGGTTGACGGGACTCGGTTCTGCTCACGGATGGCTGTCAGAAAGTCGCTGACCGCCTCGGCGATGGACCGGAGCTTATGGAACCATCCGGCCATGAAGGGAACCTGGTTGAACAGAGTGAGTCGCTGACTTGTGGACATTCCTTGAAGCGCCGAGGTGTATTTGACTAGGTCGGAGCGACAACCGTCCAGTTCCTGCAACAGGGCTGCCTCCTCACGGGTGAGCCTTGCCCGGGGTGCGTAGCCGTATGCCCGGGACAGCAGATAGTTGCTCACGGTCATGCCGCACTGTTGGGCCCGTGCCTGAATCTCTTCTTTCTGTTGGGGCGTTACCTTGGCCCCGATGAATACCGTTCTCTTCGCGTCGGAAGCAGTGTTTTGTTCTATCGTTTCGTGTTCCATGAAAATCATCTGTTATTATGGTTGAAAAGGTGCGAGCCTGCGAGCAGCGCACCGGCAACAAATGGAAGCCGGCAAGAGCGCCAATGTACAACCGCAACGCAGTGAGGTTATACCTTGGCATATCTTGCAACACTTCGTGTCGGGCTTTGGACAGCGACCCGCACCGGATATACAAGGGTGATTGGCAACTGTATCGACAGCGGAGGAGGGCGCCGTTCCGGTTCCCTGAACCAGAGGGAGCTGGTAAACAGTCCCTGTGCTCCGGCAGTTCTGCTTTATTCTATATATACACCCCGGCAATAAAGTAAAGTCGGAATCAAATCCGGAGGTCGGGGTTGAGCCGGTAGACGTTGTCTTCCCGTATGACCATCTGCTGCTCCCGTAGGAAAGCCGCAACCTGGGTCGCACGGTTGCCCCCGAACTTTACGCCCTGCAGCTCGTAGCCCTCTTTGAGCCGTTCCTGATACGCGCGGTAGCTGCCGATGCTGCCCTCCGCAAAAACGGCATCCAACGCTGCGCGGTGTACATCCTCGGGAATGTCGCGTGCCGGGTCGAACGGGCCTTTGGCCGGACGCCCCGCGCCCCGCTTTCGCGGCTGGTAGGGCTCCACCAGTTCGGGCAGCGTCTCGCTGTTGATGCGGAAAGCGAAGGGCTCGAACTCGCGGTCGCGGATATGGATTGCCTCCACCACGCTGATCGACCGCTCCTCCTTGTCCACTTCAATCTGCATGACGGTCTCGGCCTTGTTGTTGAGTTCCGTGCCGATGTGGCCGCGGGCGTTTTCATCATTCTTGTTCTGGTGCAGGATGGTGTGGATGTGGATCTGCCGGTCGTCGGTCCACTGCATGAAACGTGAGATGATGTCGGTCGCTTCCTTGGGCGAGTTGATGTCGTAGAGCAGGTCGCGGATGCCATCTATAATCACCAAACCGAGGTGGGGAATAGTGCCGATGGCATGGTCGACAATGGCCAGCCGCATGTCGGGCGGGAATTTGCGCAGCGTCAGCATCACCAGGTTGTCGGGATCCTGCTCCTCGGGCAGTCCCGCCAGCCGCAGGATGCGTCTCAGCACCTGCTGGCAGTGGGGACGTCCCTGCTCGGTGTCAATGTAGAGGATGCCACGCTTCCCCTCGGGGAAGGAGGCGCGGTAGTGGAGCACCGTGCCGTTCGTCATGGCCGCCGCCGTGAGGGCCGCAACGTTGAAGGTCTTCTTGCTTTTGGCCTTTCCGATCGAGGCGCTGAAGTTACCCAGCGTCCCGATTACGGAGCCGTCCACCCGCAGCACCGCGGGCGACTGCTCGCAGGCGTCCGCTGCCCGCACGGCCGACTCCTCGATGCAGAGGGCCAATTCCTCCGGTGTTGGCGTATGGTTGTCTGTCGTTTCCATCGCCTACCAGATTTTGGGGTTGGGTTTGCGGCGGTGCGAGGCGATCAGGGCCTCGTTCTCCTCCTCGAAACTTTGTGCGGGCGGGGTTTTGCGGGACGATTCCAGCCACTTGTCCAGCTCGTCCCGATAGATGTATAGGTGCTTGCCCTGTTTGATGACGGGGATGTTGTCCTTCTTGACCTTGTAGTAGAAGGTCGAAAGGGGCATCCGGAGGTATTCGCACGCCTCCTGCACCGTCATCGGGACGTGCGTGTTCTCCTGCGGTGCGTTCTGACGCGAGATGTTCTCCGAGAGCAGGTTCTCCATGCTTGCGATACGGTCGCACAGCTCGCCGACCACCGTCGGCAGGTCGTTGAATGTAAGTTGGTCCTTTGCCATGTCTTCATTGTTTTTATGGGGTTCAACATGGTGCAAACCAACGGAATGAATTCACGCAGACCAACGCTGACGGGAATCATTTTTTCATCAGCAGGGGTTCATTTTTTCCGATGGCCGCCGATCAGTTCCAGATGGAAGCGGAAATCGCCCTCGTCGGGGATGTCGATTGGAATATGGCTCGGGACTGCGACACGCAGATTGCGCTGCAGGTATTCGACGGTGGCGTTGTTGAGCTCGTGGGGAAACGACAGCTTGATGAACCGGGCTCGCTCTTCGAGCGAGATGTGGAGCCGTTCGCCGATGTTCCATGCCAGGTGGCGCAACTCCGGCGACCGCAACGGGCGGTCCGGGTTGGTGCGCAGCGGCAGGCAGGAGTCCGTCCGGCCGCAGGCTATCTGCTCGATGTTGGTAAGGAGGGTGTCGAGAGCTTTCTGCGACAGGAAGGGCGCGGTTGCAACGGTCACATATTCACGGATGGCCTCCATAAGTTCGGCGTGGCGTCGGGCCTCCTGCTGTTTCATCTCCTCCAGCAACTGGTTGTATCTTTCCATGTAGGGATCGCGGTGCGGCCCGGCGGTGATTCCCGCTTCGACCTTGGTGGCCTCCTTGACATGATCGATTTCTATTGTCTCAGCGCGGTTCTCGGCCTGCTCGGTGACAACAGCCCGGGTGCGTTCTGTTTTGGCAGCCTCCAACTTTTGCCGATTGGCGGAAGGAAAGAGCGAGTATTTTATAAGCCAACGGTAGAAGTACCGTTGCAACACACCGCACAAGACGATTGATACCACAAGTATGATGATGACGGGCGTTGCCACGGGCGTGATGTTGATGCCGTGACACAGGTAAAGGTAGTTGTCGACAGCGGTAAAGAGGACCGCCGCGAGGGTCAGAACCAGACTTATTCTTTTGGCCCGTTTTTGGAGAGTATTAGCCATATCCGCAACTGTTTGTAATGGTTACGGAGGTGAAGTTATAATCGTAATTCCGAATAGTCACAAAAAAAAGAGTGATAGTTGCAGCTGTCACGCTAACTATCACTCTTTTTGCGCGATTTTCAAACAAAAATCGTACTTTATCCGTCAAACTCGGCCGAGAACCGCCCGTCACCTCTTCCGCATTAGGGTGATTTTTTTGCTGGCTTCCCGTTTGTTGGCATCCACTACCTTGATATACCGCTGGGTGGTGGTAATACTCTTGTGCGCCATGATGCTTTGTATGGTACGGATGTCTGTCCCGGCCGCCGCCTGCAGCGTCGCAAAAGTTCTGCGATAGGAGTGGAAGGAGATGTTCTTGGTGATTCCCGCCGAGCGGATCCACTCCTTCATGTAGGTCTGAGTCCAACAGCGCTGCAACCCCTTGAAGACCATCCCCCGCTTGTCGGGGCTGTAGCCGATCAGATCCAGCGCCTCCTCGCTGATGGGGATGATGTCCTCGGCACGGTTCTTCTGGGTGACGATGTGTACGCATTTGCCACCGGCCGAGTAGTCCACGATGTCCTCCCAGCAGAGGGCGAGGATGTCGCTGATGCGCAGGCTGGTCATGCAGGAGAAGAGCGATGCCGTCTTCAGCACGGGCTTCTTGCAGGGTGTTTCGGCCAGTTTGTAGAGCTCTTCCACTGAAAGATAATCCTTGACTACGTCCTCGGTCTCGATCTTTTCGAGGAAGTCGTTGACGTTGGTGCGGATCAGCCCGTTACGGTAGAGGATTTTCAGAAGTCCCCTGAATGTAGACCAATATCCCGATGCGGAGTTTCGTGTGATGCGTCCCTTGCGCTTGAGCTTGTTGGCCGTCAGCAGGTATTCGCGGAACTTGTTGCAGAGGTCGATGTCGATCTCCTCGAAGGTGCACTTGCCGTGTACGAAGTTGCGAAAGTGGAGGTAGACGAACTCCCATTTGGGGTCATGTTTACGGAGCTGACTTCGGAAATACTCCAGGAAGTCGGCCTTGAGCTTGTACTTGTCGAAGAAGTCGTAGCGCTCGTTGACCACCGACTCGAAGCGGCGGCAGCGGATCGCCTCGGCCTTCTCGGTCATCACCTCGTTGAAGTTCTGCTCCCGCTTGTTCTTCGGGTCGGCATAGAGGTAGATGCCCAGCGTTTCGTGACGGATCACCCTCATGGTCTCCTTGTCCCGGTAGCCGGGATAATAATCCAGGTAGAAAGACAACATCCGTCCCTTGAGCGGGCGGGTTCTCAGTGTTACGGTTTTACATTCGTGCATAACATGAAAATTTTATGGTTAATACTGATTTTACGGCAAATGTTGGGAATGAGAACATGCAGACCAGCGTCAGCGGCAAATCATTTTGCATCATTTCCCGCGGACTGGAATCGGGGCTACTTTTTGACTCCCATCACGCGGTCGAACTCCACTTTCAGGAAGCGGACGAAACGCCCGTTCTTCTCGCGGGGAATCTGGTGGAACTGCAGCACGCCGTACACCGCGTCGCGCGAGAGGTTGAACCGCTCCATTGCCTCCTTGACGGTGTAGTATTCGGCCTTGCTCTCCTCCGCGCTGCTCTTCGAGAGGTCGAAGTGTAGCTTCGAGTAGTAGATCTGCCCGTGTTCTTTTTTCGAGGGGATATTGTTGCGGTAGACGTGCGAGCGGATGGCGATGCGGGTCATGCCGTACTTTTCCTGAATCTCTTCGGGCGTGTACCATTCCGTCAGGTCGGAATCCACCTCATATTTGGCAAAGGCGGCGTCGATATGCTTTTTGCTGTAATAGTTGAACTGGCGGATGCGCACCTTCGGCACCTTGTGTTGTCGGGTGTAGGTCCATACCCATTTTGCGTTAACCTTGTACTTTTGGGCAATCTCCTCGGCGGTATAGTATTCCGTTATCTTGAAGTCCTCCTTCGGGACCATCCGTTCATAGGGCTTGCTTTTGAGCATGAGCTCGATGTCGGCCCGTCGTATCAACGACATCTTCCCGCTGAGCCGCGATGCGCGGAGCTTCTCCTCCTTGACCAGTTTGTAGATGTACTGGCGGCTTACACCCATCAGCCGTGCAGCCTGCGAAAAGGTGAAGTATTCCTGCTTCTCCAGCGACGAGCGCAGTTCCAGCATCTCCTGCATGTGGCGCAGCTCCATCTTCCGCTCCATCATGCGGTGTTTGTAACCCCGTTTCGAGCATTGCGGGCTGCAATAACAGGTCGTCGTTTTCTTGGCGATGAAGGGCTTCCCGCACCATTGACAAATCCTTTTTACCTCCATATTTTCTCTCTATTTTCCGTCGTTTTTCATAAATCCTAATTTCCCCAACTGTCCACACATGTAAACCACTGTCAATACACGTCAACTACTGCGTCGGTGTGATATTTCGGCTTGCGTGGAATTTGCTCCGCGGTAGAAATATGGTAGGAAAATATGGAGAAAATCCGTGATCTCCAAACGGCAACTGGAAAGCACGTAAAAACAAAAGTCGCTGATATACAGCGACTTTATTCTAAATGGTTATGGTTGGTTACGGTTGTTTACAAGCCGTCATTTGCCGATGCAGAACTTCGAGAAAATCTGACCGAGGACCTCGTCTGTGGTGATTTCTCCGGTGATGGTGCCCAGATGGAAGATCGCTTGCCGGATCTCTTCGCCGAGCAGGTCGGAGGGTAACGTTTCCAGACCGCCGAGGGCGGCGTCGAGCGCCGTGCGGGCGTGGTGCAGCGCTTCGTAGTGGCGGCTGTTGGAGACGATCGTCCGGCCGTCGTCGAGCGCCGAAGCGTCGACGGCTGCGCGCAGTCTTTCCAACAGCTGTTCCATTCCCCTGCCCTCGCGGGCGGAGAGGGGCAGTGCTCCGTCGGGCAGCGATACCGGTGCGGCTGCCGGATCCATCCGGTCGATTTTGTTGGCGATCAGGATGCGGCATTGGTCAGGCCGGAGGTCGAGGGTCTCGACGGCGGGGTCGGCGGCATCGAACACTTGCAGGACGATTTGCGTGCGGGCGACACTGGCGTAAGCACGTTCGATACCCATGCGCTCGATTGCGTCGTCGGTCGTGCGCAGGCCCGCCGTATCGATAAACCGGTAGAGAATGCCGTCGAGGTTCAGCGTGGCTTCGATCGGATCGCGTGTCGTGCCGGGAATTTCGGATACCAGCGCCCGCTCCTCGTTGAGCAGACGGTTGAGCAACGTGCTTTTCCCGACGTTGGGGCGGCCGACGATTGCGACGGCGACACCCTCCTTGATGGCGTTGCCCAAGGCGAAGGAGTCGATCAGCCGGTCGATCTTCGCACCGATCCGCTCCATTGCGGCGCGGAGTTCCGTGCGGTCGGCGAATTCTACCTCTTCCTCGCCGAAATCGAGTTCGAGTTCGAGCAGCGAGGCGAGCCGCAGCAACTCGCCGCGCAGCGTTTCCAACTCGGCGGAGTAACCGCCGCGCATCTGGTCGGTGGCCAGCGTATGTGCCGCACGCGAACCCGAAGCGATCAGGTCGGCGACCGCTTCGGCCTGCGACAGGTCGAGCTTGCCGCCGAGAAAGGCGCGCGAAGTGAATTCGCCGGGCGTCGCCATGCGGGCGCCGCGGCGAACCAGCAGTGCGAGCAGTTCGCGGACGATGTACCGAGAGCCGTGGCACGAGATCTCGACCGCATCTTCGCCGGTGTAGGAGTGCGGCGCACGGAAAACCGTGACCAGTACGTCGTCGAGCACGCGTGCGCCGTCGGCGATCGTGCCGTAGAGCACCGTGTAGCCGGCCGCTTCGCCCGCCCGCCGTGCGCCGCTGAATACGGTGTCGCAGATCGCGAGTGCCGAGGGGCCGCTCATGCGCACGACGGCGATCGCGCCGCCTGCGGCAGTGGCGGGCGCGACGATGGTATCGTTCGGGGTGTTCATCGGCGGCGAATTTTCAGTTTTTGGCCGATGCTCAGACGGTTGGCGTTGCGGATACGGTTGTCGCGCATGATCGTCTGCTGCGAAACGCGGTATTTGCGGGCGATGTAGCCGAGCGTTTCGCCCCGTTTGACGGTGTGGGTGAGGTAGCTGCTCGTCGCCGCACGTTTCTTGGCGACGTTGACCGGATTGATATACTCTTTCAGATAGAGCGAATCCTTGCGCTGGATCTCCTCCTCGCAGGCGATGTAGCGGCAGGCATACTCCTGCGGAAGCACGAGCGTGTAGTGTTTGCCGGTGGCCGGAATGATGTCGAGCCGGTACTGGGGGTTGAGCTGGCGAAGCACTTCGATCGGGAGGTCGAGCGTCGAGGCGACCTGTCCCAGATGCATGAGTTTCGTGACGCGGATCGTGTCGACGGCCAGCGGCAGGGGCGGTTCGGTCAGTTCGATGCCGTGCTGCTTATGGTAGGCGTAGGCGTAGGAGGCGCCGATGAAGGCAGGGACATAGCCGCGCGTTTCACGCGGCAGGTAGTCGTAGATCTCCCAGAAGGTCTTGCCGCCGCCCGAACGGGCGATAGCCTTGTTGACGTTCCCCGGCCCGCAGTTGTAGGAGGCGATCGCCAGCATCCAGTCGCCGAAGACGGCGTACATGTCTTTGAGGTAGCGGCAGGCGGCGCGGGTCGCCAGCACGGGATCGTAGCGTTCGTCGATGAGCGAGTTGACTTCCAGTCCGTAGAGTTTTCCCGTCGAAGGCATGAATTGCCACAAGCCTGCGGCGCCCATGCGCGACACGGCCGTCGGGTTGAGCGCCGATTCGATGATCGGCAGTGCCCGCAGTTCGACGGGGAGCCCCGCCTTGATCAACTCCTCCTCGATCAGCGGGAAATAGTATTGCGACAGCCCCAGGATGCGGCTGATCGTACCGTAGCGGGGATTGGTGTAACGGGCGATGTAACCGCGGACGATGGGGTTGTAGGGGAGCTGGACGGGCGATACGAGTTGTTGCAGCCGGCGTGCGTAGACCGAGTCGGGCGTCGCGTCGTCGGAGCCGTTTGCGGTGGTGTCTTCCGAGACGTAGCGGTCGAAGAAGTCGTCGTAGGAGGCGACGACGTTGCGCCGGTACCACCCCGACAGGAGCGAGTCGCGCACTTCGGGCGAATAGTCGGTGCAGCCGCGTTCGCCGAATTTCGGCCGCTGCGGAACCTCGGCCGTATCGACGGGCTGGACGTATTTGATGATGTAGACCGTATCGGGTGCGACCGCTTCGGCCGCATTCTTTTTCGCCCGCTTGCGGGGACGCTTGCGCGCGGCGTCGGCGTCGAGGCAGAAGATCGACAGAAAGGTGAGCAGGAGAGCGTATCGCAGGGCGGTTTTCATCGGCGGACAGGGATAATCAGAAGTTAATCGAGAAGTTGAACCCGACGACCGGCCGTACGCCCGTGCCGGCGATGAAGGCGTAGTCGACTGCGGGTTCGATGCGCATCGAGAGGTCGTCCGAGACGTCGAAATCCTTGAGATGCGCGTCGACGTGCGCGTCGACGATCTGAAGGATGTAGAGACCCGCCGTGGCGATGATGCTCAGGTCGCGGTTGCGTCGGTAATTGTTTTTGAGGTTTTTGAGAAAATCGGCCGAATAGCGGCCCTTGAATTCGTCGGTCGACGACGCGGGGTTTTCGGGTTCGGGCAGGTCGGGGTCGTTCTTCACGTCCTCCTTCCATTGGTTGTGGGCCGCGACCTTCTGATCGTAGTCGTAGCGCAGGCGGTAGGCCTTCTTGAAGCGCTGGTAACCGCGGGTGTTCCAGTCGATGATGTAGATCATCGAGGCGAATCCGCCCAGCACGATGGGCACCTTCCAGTAACTCTTGTTGTAGATCTGGCCGGCGGCGGGGCAGATCGTGGCCAGCGTCGTGGCTTTCTTGACCGACGATACGTCGTTGGTGGCGTAGTTGACCGCCGCGTCGCCGATGAAATAGATGTAGGAGCCGATGGCTGCGAACAGGTAGATTTGCCGGCGCGTGTTGTGGTGGATCATTTCGCTCTGCACGGCGTCCAGCTCCTCCGTGCGCGACATCTCCTGGCTCGTGATCTCCTCGAAGCGGCGTTTGAGCGGCTTGAACTTCTTGTTCTCGTGAAAGTACAGCGCCAGCGAGGTGCCGAACGTGCCGTAGAGGATCGGGAGTTTCCAATATTGCTTGTTGTAGATCTGGCCGTAGCCGGGGATGGGGATCGACATCCAGCAGACGCGCGACAGCGACATCGAGTCGCTCATGAACCAGTTGCGTTTCTTTTCGGTGCGGGCGGTGTCGGCCGGTGCGAGCGCCAGCGAATCGCGGCGCAGCGAATCGAGCAGCAGCGTGTCGCGCAGCAGCGAGTCGCCGCCGGTGAGTTGCAGCAGCAGCGAATCCTGCGGCAGCAGCGCGCCGCCCAGCGAGTCGAGCCTAAGCAGCGTGCTGTCGACGGCCGTGCGCAATGAATCGCGCCCCAGCGAATCGCGCCGCAGCGAGTCGGGCAACGGCATTCGTCCGCCCCGCACGATGGACTTCTTTCCCCGGAACCGTTCGAGCGACACCGAGCCACCTTTGACGCCCTGCGGGGGAGTCTGGGGTACGGCCGCTTCCGCCGCCGCGATGCAGACGACCGCGGCCAGCAGGGCCGTGAGCAGCGAACGACGTATGCCCGGACGGAATTTCATGCGTTATTTGTCGGCGAAACGGGTGAGGAACTTTTCGATGTCGGCGTCGCCGGCGAAATCGATGACGATCTTTCCGCCGCCGTTTTTCGACCGCTTGATGCTGATCTCCTGCGAGAAGAAGCGTTCGAGCTGCTCCACCAGCCGCAGGTAGCTTTCGGGATACTCCTCGTCTTCGGCCGGCTCGGCGGGACGCTGCGCGTTGAACGAACGCACCAGCTCCTCGATCTGGCGTACCGAGAGGTCTTTCTTGATGCAGCGTTTGAGCAGATGCAGCTGCCGGTCGGCCGGTGCTCCGGCGATCGCCTTGGCGTGGCCGGCCGAGATCAATCCCTCTTTGAGTGCCAGCTGGATCTCGTCGGGCAGTTTGAGCAGGCGCAGAAAATTGGAGACCGTCGAGCGCTTCTTACCCACCTTTTCGGAGAGCGCGTCCTGCGTAAGCCCGCACTCGTCGATGAGCCGCTGCATTCCCAGCGCGATTTCGATCGCGTTGAGGTCCTGCCGCTGGATGTTCTCCACCAGCGCCATGATCGCCGAGTTCCGGGAGCTGATGTCCAGGATGATGCAGGGGACGGCTCGCAGCCCTGCCAGCTTTGCCGCACGCAGCCGCCGTTCGCCGGCGATGAGTTCATACCGGTCCTCGCCCCGCCGCACTGTCAGCGGCTGTAAAATGCCGTTCTGGAGAATGCTGTCCGCCAGGGACTGGATGTCCGCAATGTCGAACTCGCTCCGGGGCTGGTGGGGATTGGGACGGATCTCGCCGATGTCCACTTCTACCACCCGGTTGATGGGCTTTTCCTTGGTAAATGTCAAAAATCCTGCCATAGCTGTACTTCCTTTCTTTTGCCGTTTCTCCGGCTTGTCTGATTCCATTGTAACAGATACGGGAAATCATTTCCACTAAAAAAATCCGCCTGTTTCGGGCATTTTCAGCGCCGCTTTGGGAAATAACGCTTTCAGCCGACACCATTTCCCAAAAACCCGACTGCATTCGCTGGGGGATCGTGTCATGCTTTGCGATAAATTTTTTTGCCGGCGTTTCCATGAAAAATGTTTCACGTGAAACAAAATCCGACAGACATTCCGCTAAGGCTCCCCTGAAAGGGGAGCTGGCAGTGCGTAGCACTGACTGAGGGGTTTCCACTCATGCCGAAAACGTCATAAAAAGATTTTACGAAAGAACCTCTCCACCGCCTAACGGCGGTCCCCCTCGTACTGAGCGGTCCCCTCTGCCCTGCGGGCATCTCCCCACCCC
>OOBN01002504.1_pt1 | contig 11005 bp, 6 predicted proteins | sample 1671091 | NCBI WGS metagenome assembly OOBN01 (sample SAMN06348121, study PRJEB24527) | human gut metagenome | biome: human gut; feature: ankylosing spondylitis patient; material: feces | host: Homo sapiens | place: China | collected 2015-10 | reverse complement strand
TCCGATCTAGCCGAGCTCGCGGCGGAGCTTGGCCGCGTCGATGGCGTAGCGGCGGTCGTGGCCGGGGCGGTCGCGCACCCAGTCGAAGTCGTCCTCGGGGCGGCCGAAGGCCTTCACTTACTCCTCGAGCAGGTCCTCCAGCGCCTCGTCACCAGAGCCGATGTCAACATGGTCGTCATCGGCCGGGGCTTCCATCGCGCCGGCGGCCAGCGGGTCGAGCGACTCCTGGCCCTCGGCAACGGCCGGAACCTTGGCCTTCTTCTTGGCACTCGTCATACGAGCCACAGCGGTGACGCGGTCGCCATCTCCCACGCTCATCATCTTCACACCCTGGGTCGCGCGACCGGTCTGGCTGATCTCGTCGGTCTTGACTCGAATGACCGTCGCGCCTTCCGTCACGATGAACAGCTCGTGCTGCGGGCCCACCGCCTTCATGGCCGCGAGGTTACCCTTACGCTCGGTCATTTGGATGGTGTAGACGCCCTGGCCGCCGCGATTCTGCTCCGGGTAGTCCGCAACCGGCGTGCGTTTGCCGTAGCCGCGCTCGGTAATGACGAACAGATCGCCGTTGCCGTTAGTGACTTCCATGCCCAGAACGCTCACGCCGTCCTTCATACCGATACCGCGAACGCCGCTGGTGTCGCGGCCGGTGGCGCGCACCTGCTCCTCGGAGAACATAATCGCCTTGCCCGCAGTGGTGGCCAGGATGATCTTGTCACCCTCGCGCACGCGGCGCACGTTCAGCAGCGCGTCGTCGTCACGCAGGTTGATAGCGATCAGGCCGTCGCGGCGGCTGCGGTCATATGCGCTCATCACGGTCTTCTTGACCATGCCGCTCTTGGTGGCAAACATCAGGTACTCGTCGGCCGGGAACTCGCGGCAGCTGATGACGCTCGCGATCTTCTCGCCCTCCTCGAAGGGCAGCAGGTTGACGATCGCGGTGCCGCGGGCCTGGCGGGTGCCCACGGGCAGCTCATGCACCTTGAGGCGGTACACCTTGCCGCGCGTCGAGAAGAACAGCACGTATTCATGGGTGCTGGCGATGAACATCTCGTCGATGACGTCGTCTTCCTTGAGGCTCACGCCGGAGACGCCCTTGCCGCCGCGCTTCTGGGCGCGGTAGGCGGCCACCGGGATGCGCTTCACGTAGCCGGTGTGGGTGATGGTCACGACCATGTCCTCGTCGGCGATGAGGTCCTCGACGTCGAGGTCCTTCTCGGCGTGGGTGATCTCGGTGCGGCGCTTGTCGCCAAACTTGCGGGCGATCTCGCGCATCTCCTCCTTGATCACGCCGAGGATCTTCTCCTCGTGCGCAAGCAGATCCTCGTAGTAGGCGATGGCGCGGCGCAGGCCTTCGAGTTCTTCCTCGATCTTGTCGCGCTCCAGGCCGGTGAGGCGGCGGAGCTTCATCTCAAGGATGGCCGTGGTCTGCTCGGGCGTAAACCCAAAGCGCTCGATCAGGCGGCTGCTGGCCTCGGAGTCGGTCTGCGAGGAGCGGATGATGCTAATGACCTCGTCGATATGGTCAAGGGCCATCAGGTAGCCCTCGAGGATATGCGCGCGGGCCTGGGCCTTCTTAAGGTCGAAGCGGGTGCGGCGGGTGACGACGTCGACCTGGTGGTCGATGTAGTGCTGCAGCATCTCGCGCAGGCTCAGGCATTTGGGCACGCCGTTGACAAGCGCCAGGTTGTTGGCGCCGAAGGTCGTCTGCAGCGAGGTGTACTTATACAGGTTGTTGAGCACGACCTGCGGAATGACGCCCTTCTTGAGCTCGATGACCAGACGGATGCCCTTCTGGTTGGACTCATCGCGCATGTCTGAGATGCCCTCGATGCGCTTGTCGTTAACGAGCTGGGCGATCTTCTCCTGCAGGGTGCCCTTGTTGACCATGTAGGGAATCTCCGTCACCACGATGCACTCGCGGCCCGACGCCGTGTGTTCGATCTCGGTCCGGGCGCGCATCACGACGCGTCCGCGGCCCGTCATGAGCGCCTCGCGGACGCCCTCGTAGCCGTAGATGATGCCTCCCGTCGGGAAATCGGGGCCCTTGACGTACTGGAGCAGCTCCTCGCACTCGATGTCGTGGTTGTCGACATAGGCGCAGCAGGCGTCGATCACCTCGCCCAGATTATGGGGCGCCATGTTGGTGGCCATGCCCACGGCGATGCCGCTCGCGCCGTTGACGAGCAGCAGCGGAATCTTGGTGGGGAGCACCGTCGGCTCCTTCATCGTATCGTCGAAATTGTTCGTCCAGTCGATCGTCTCCTTGTCGATGTCGGCCATCACCTCGTCGGTGATCTTGCGCATACGCGCCTCGGTATAACGCATCGCCGCAGGCGAGTCGCCGTCCATCGAACCGAAGTTGCCCTGACCGAAAATCAGCGGATACCGCAGCGACCACTCCTGCGCCATGCGCACCATGGCATTGTAGACCGACGAGTCGCCGTGGGGGTGGAACTTACCGAGCACGTCGCCCACGATACGGGCCGACTTACGCGTCGGTTTATCGGAATAGAGCCCCAGTTCGGCGCTCATGTCGTACAAAATACGGCGGTGCACGGGCTTCAGACCGTCGCGCGCGTCAGGCAGGGCGCGCGAAACGATGACCGACATCGAGTAGTCGATGTAGGCCGATTTCATCTGCTGCTCGATGTTGACGGGGATGATACGCCCCTCCAAACCGGCATTCTTTTCTTCTTCAGTCAGCATGTCTTATCTATTCGTTTTCAACTGTCGTTCTCCGTGTCGGCGGACGGTCCGCAGGGATGCGGAAATCCGCATCCGCAGATTTTCCGAAAACATCTCCCGTCGCGCTCCGATCCGGCTTGCCGAACCCCTATTAATAACAAGCAAAAATACGATTTATTTCGCAAACGGGCAACTTTTAGGGGTAAAAATTCAATCTCTCGACATGTCTTCCGACCGAAACCCTCCGTTTTCGGCAGGTTTCAGCCGATCTGAGCGCATTCGGCATCCGCCCCCGACAGGAGGACGCGGGAAACCGGCTCTTCACCGGCCGGCAAAGCGGCGAATTCCCGTCCGCAGGAGTTGCGATTGCGCGGAAGATTTCGTAGTTTTGTTCTGCTAACCTACGACGAACCATGAACCGATTCTTTTCTACGCTGCTGCTTTGCGTCGCCACCGTGCTCTGCGTCGCCGGCGCAAATCCGTCCGCAGGCGGTCTGCCCTGCCTGTGGCATTTCGACAAAGCCCGTCACGCCGCGCACGCCGCGACCTTCGTCGACGAAGGGTACCTGACGGCCGACGGCCGCCCCGGAGCGACGCTCCGCTACCTCCGCGCCGACGGCAACGCCCCCGGCGGCTTCGTCCGCACGCTCGGCAAATCGCATAACCCCGCCGTGCGGGGCGGAGCGGCGGGCGACTGCTGGCTCTTCGCCGTACCGGTCGACTCGCTCGGCCGCGGCGAACGCATCGGCATCGACTTCCTCTTCGGCAACGACGCCTCCGCCCCGAAATACTACCGGCTGGAATATTTCGAACGGGGACGCTGGCTTCCGGCCGCGCAGCTGCGGCGTGCGGCGGAAGATCCGGACATCCGCTACACCCACCGCCTCTTCGCCTCGGGCAAAGGCAACTCCTACAAGGTTTTCGGCTCGATCCGGCTGCACGACGCCCTGGTGCGCGACACGCTGCGCATCCGCTGGGTGCAGGCTGCCGACCTGCGCGCCGACGACGGACGTCCGATCCCCTCCGACAGCATCGGCGCCAGCGGATTCTGCAACGCGCACGGACTGGGCGCCTGCATCCGCCGGTTGGGCGCCCGCCCGCTCTCCCGCCCGCGGAGCGTCCTCTTCATCGGCAACAGCTACACGTATTACAACCTCGTGCCGGGGATCGTCCGCGAACTGGCCTCCTTCGAAGGGCGCGACCTGCGCGTCGAGATGTTCACCATCGGCGGCTGCACGATGGAGCGCCACCTCGAACAGGCCGACTGCCGCGATCTGATCGAACGGGGCGGTTACGATTTCGTCGTGTTGCAGGATCAGAGCCTCCACCCGGCGCTGATCGGCACCCCCGACGACCAGGGGATCGCCGGCCACATGGAGGCGATCGTCGCCCACATCCGCACCCACAACCCGAAGGTCAGCCCCTACATCGAGATGACGTGGGGACGGCGCAACGGTTATACCGAGCGGAAATTCGACTACGACTTCCTCCGAAGCTACGCATCGATGCAGGAGCGCATCCGCGTCAACACCCTCGCCGAAGCCGAGGCCGTCGGGGCGGGCTGCATACCGGTCGGCGTCGCATGGAGCCGCGTGCGCACCGAACGGCCCGACATCGAGCTCTACGCCGCCGACGGTTCGCACCCCTCCTACGCCGGCTCCTACCTGGCGGCGGCCGTGATCTGCACGACACTGACCGGAGCACCCTTCGGCGCGACGCCCTCCGACGGCCTGCTCGATCCCGACACGGCGGCCTACCTGCGCCGCGTGGCGGAGCAGACCGTACTGGGCGGCGAATAACCAAACGGCAGCGGGGTTCCGGAACGTTCCGAAACCCCGCTGCCGTCTCCCGCACGCCTCAACGAAAATCGATCAGCTCGTAACCGGCGTAGTCCGCCGCATCGAAGCGCCGCACCTCGGCCGACGGTTCGATCCGCCGGATCTCGATACGCATCCGCTCGCCGTCGAGATCGTAGATCACCGCACGCGGCGATCCGTCGGCGGCGACGTCGACCGTGATCGAACTCATCGCCGCCCCCTTGTCGACCGGCGTGAGCCGCAGACGGCGCACCTCGCCTTCGGAGGGCAGCAGTTCGCTGCGGAAGGCGTCGTCCAAGAAATCGAACGCCCGCGTCGGGTTGCCCAGCAAGCTGCGGCTCTGCGTGTCGACGACGTCGACCACCACCTCGCGCTTCGAGGGATCGACCTCCCATTTCGAAACGCCGTCGGAGTAGGCCTCGGCATCGCCCACGCGCATGTAATAGCGGTCGCCCTCGACGGCATAACTTCCTTCGGCGGCAAAGTCGTCGCCTTCGACCGCAAAGGTCACCGTATAGGCCTTCATCGCCCGGAAACGGGCCGCCAGCTCGCCTGCGACCTTCCGCGCAGGCGCATCGTCCGCCGCACGCAGCGGCAGCAAGGATACCAGCGCCGCCAGACACAGCGCCCACCGGAGCAGACCGCCGGGCCGGACTATCGTATTCGATCGTGTCGTCATCGTCAGAAAACACCCAATTCCTGCAACTTCGCTTCGAGGCTCGGCAGGTCGTGATAGAGAATATCGCGCGGTTTAGCGCCCTCCTGCCGCCCCACGATGCCCGCCCGTTCGAGCTGCATCATGATCCGGCCGGCACGGTTGAAGCCCACTTCGTAGTTGCGCTGGATCATCGAGGTCGAGATCTGCCCCTGCGACACGGCGTCGCGGGCGATCTCGGCGAATTTCGAGTCGTATTTCACCGGTGCGGAGCTCTCGCTGCCCAGCGCCGCCTCGCCGCCGCCCGAGTCGGGCGTATAGTCGGGCAGGTTGTAGGCCGACGTATAGCTCTGCTGCTTGGAGATATACTCCACGATGCGCTCCACTTCGGGCGTATCGACCAGTGCGCACTGTATGCGCGTCAGTTCGCCGTTGTTCGAGAAGAGCATGTCGCCGCGGCCGATCAGCTGCTCGGCGCCCGGACGGTCGATGATCGTGCGCGAGTCGATCATCTGCATCACGCGGAAAGCGATGCGCGCCGGAAAGTTGGCCTTGATGCCGCCCGTGATGACCTTCACGTCGGGACGCTGCGTGGCGATGATGAGGTGGATGCCCACCGCACGCGCCTTCTGCGCCAGCCGCATCACGGGGCCCTCGACCTCCTTGGCCGTCATGATGAGGTCGGCGAACTCGTCGACCACCACTACGATGTAGGGCAGGTAGCGGTGTCCTTTGAGGGGATTGAGCCGCCGCGCGGTGAACTTCTCGTTGTACTCCTTGATGTTGCGCGCACCGGCGTCCTTGCACAGCGACAACCGATTCTCCATTTCGATGCAGAGCGAGTTGAGCGTATAGACCGCCTTGCGCGGATCGGTGATGATGGCCTCCTCCTCCGACTCCATTTTGGCCAGGAAATGCCGTTCGATCTTGGCATAGAGCGAAAACTCGACCATTTTGGGGTCGATCATCACGAACTTCAACTGCGCCGGATGCTTCTTGTAGAGCAGCGAGGTGATAATGGCGTTCAGTCCCACCGACTTGCCCTGTCCCGTGGCACCGGCCACCAGCAGGTGGGGCATTTTCGCAAGATCGAAGACGTAGTTCTCGTTCTGGATCGTGCGGCCGATCACCACCGGCAGTTCGGCCTTCGCCTCCTGGAATTTCATCGAGCGCACGGCCGAATACATCGACACGATCTGCTTGTTGCGGTTGGGCACCTCGATGCCGATAGTCCCCTTGCCGGGGATCGGTGCGATGATGCGGATACCCAGCGCTTTGAGGCTTTGCGCGATGTCGTTCTGCAAATTCTGGATACGCGAAATCTTGACCCCCTGGGCCTGTACGATCTCGTAGAGCGTCACCGTGGGGCCCGTCGTGGCCTTGATGCGCTGAATGGGGATGCCGAAATTTTTGAGCGTCTCCTCGATGCGCGACTTGTTCTCGTAAATCTCCTCGTCGGTCACCTCCGAGTCGGAGAGGTAATCTTCGAGCAGCGCGACCGACGGACGGCGGTAATTGACCAGATCCTTCAACGGGTCGTAGGCTTCGGTCGTGATCCGGTGTTCGTCCACCAGCGCATCGTAGTGCTCCTCGACGGTCACCACCACCCCTTCGGGCGCATCGCCGGCCGCCGCGGGCGCACCCGCATCCTTCACCGTGAAAGGTTCGTCGTCGTCCAGGAAAGGATTCTCCTCCGCATCGGCATCCTCCGCCCCTGCCGGAGTATCGGCCGGCACCGCACCGCCCGTATCGTCCGTGCCGTCCGAAAGGTCGATCTCGACGAATTCGTCCTCCTCGCCCGCCAGCCGCGACGGCAGCGGCGCTGCGTCCGCACCCTCCGGCTCTTCCGCGCCGAGCGTATGCTCCTCGAAGGGATCGTCGTCCGTGACGCGGTTGCGGGCATAGTAGTCGTTGACGGTCTGCACGCCGCCCGAAACGGGAGCCACGCCCACAGGGTGCACGACGAAAGGATCGTCCTCCTCGCCGTCGGCCGCGACCACGGCCTGCGCCCCACCGGCAGCAGGGCTGACGGCCCGCTCCCGCTGCGGCTCCTCCTCCGCGACGGGCGCTGGCGGAGGGGTCGGCCGCACTTCGCGCACGCCGCTCTCCGCAGGCGCCGCCTGCTCGTCGTCCTCCTCTTCCCGGGGACGGGAGACGACGAGCGACTGCAACGACGGCACCTTCTGCGCCACCGTTCCCACCAGCTTGCCGCTCTTGTCGACCAGCACGTTGCCGGCGCGGTTGACCGTATTGATGAAATTGCGGTTGATGAAGACGCCCGTCAGAATCCAGCCGCCCAGCAACACGATGAAGCACCCCACCATACCGATGCTTCCGCTCAGCAGGCGTCCCATTTCGATGCCGCAGGCGCCGCCCCAGCCGCTGTTGAACATTCCCCACCCGTCGTCGAAGGCGACGCCGAGCGTCAGCGACCCCAGGATCAGCACCAGCAGCGAGCTGAGCACCGAGTGGTGGAAAAGGACGGGCCGCCGGCGCAGGATGCGCGCGCCCATCATCGTCACGATGATCGGGACGACGATCCCGAACAAACCGAACGAACGGCCGACGAGCATCTCGGCCGTCCATGCGCCCAGACGGCCGCAGGGGTTGTCGATCGAATCGTCGAAATTGGGATTCTCGCTGCCGATGCCGTGCAGCGCGCTGTAATCGCCGCGCCAGTCGAAGTAGTAGAAGACCACCGACGCCACCAGAAAGATTCCGGCAAAGAGCAGCAGCAGGCCGAAAATCCACCGCGCGCTCTCGCCGTCGGAGCGCGTTGCGGAGGCCTTTGCCGATTTGGATTGGGTCGATGCCATGTCAGTGTTCGTTTATCGATACAAAAGTAACGATCATTTTCCATTTATGCAACGTCGCAGGCAAAAGCCTTGCGGCGCAACCGTTCGCCGTAGGCCGCGTCGGCGAAGGTCAGGAAGCCGTATTCGGGACGATGCCCCGCCTCCGCACGCAGGCCGCGGGCGTCGAGCAGCTGGGCCGTGCGGCGCGCCACGGCGGGCGCAGGATCGATGATCGTCACGCCGCGCCCGGCCGCAGCCCGGCGGATCGCTCCGATCAGGAAGGGATAGTGCGTACACCCCAGCACGATCTGGTCGGCGCCGCGCGCCAGCATTCCGGCCATCGCCGCCGCCACGGCGCGATCCGCCTCGGGCGTCTGTTCGAGGTCGTTCTCCACCAGCTCGACGAAGCCCCGCCCCGGCTCGGCGATGATGGTCACGTCGTGGCCGTAACGCGCCGCCGTGCGGTGGAACAGGTCGCCTTCGAGACTCCGTTCGGTCGCCAATACCCCCACCACGCCGCTGCGCGTATTCTGGCAGGCGGGTTTCACGGCAGGCTCCATACCCACGATCGGCAGCGCCGCATAGTTCGCCCGCAGGAAATCGATCGCGGCGGCCGTCGCCGTATTGCAGGCCACGACGACCAGTTTGCACCCCTCCTCCACGAGCCACGCGACGGCTGCATCCGCAAGCGCACGCACCTCCTCGCGCGGGCGCGAGCCGTAGGGGCAGTTCTTGCCGTCGCCCAGATAGAGCAGCGACTCCTCCGGCAGCAGACGCCGCACCTCGCGCCAGACGGTCAGCCCGCCCAGTCCCGAATCGTAGATTCCTATCGGAGCGTTATTCATTCCCTTCGAGATAATGTATGATCCGTTCCACGGCCTCCTCGTCGCTCAGCGTGTCGCAGGCGGGCACGAGCGCCGCCTGCGCGTAGTAGGGTTCGCGCTCGGCGATGTTGCGCCGCATGAACTCCACCAGCTCGGCATCGCCGAGCCCCTGCAATTTGGGGCGTTTCGCCCGTCCGTAGGGCGTCAGCCGCGCGGCGATCCGCTCCGCCGAACGGCGCAGATAGACCGTCGTACCCGCCTTCGACAGCATCTCCATGTTGTCGCTCCACGTGGGCAGGCCGCCGCCCGTGGCGACGATGCAGGCCTCGCCGGAAGCCGCCACGCGCTCCACCACCGAACGTTCCAGTTCGCGGAAGCGCTCCTCGCCCTCGTAACGGAAGATGTCGCCGACCGACGCCCCCTCCATGCGTTCGACCTCGGCGTCGGTATCGACGGCGCGCACCCCTGTACGGCGCGACAATTTACGCGCCAGCGTGCTCTTGCCGCACCCCATATACCCCACCAGAAAGACCTTCGTCGTCATTTCGGCCGTTTTTTCGGATTCGTCCTTTCAGAACAGGTTGAGCTGTTCTACGTCGATCACGTCGTCCTGATCCCCGCGCGGGCGTTCGATCGTGAACTCCACGTCGTCCGTCTGCGGCGGCACCGCCGCAGGCCCCTCGGGCAGTTCGATTCCCGACGCTGCGCCGACCTCATTCGCCGCAGCCGCTCCCGTCGCAACGGGCGGACCGCCCGCAGGCGCGTCACCGGAGCGGTCATCTCCCGCCGCAGGATCGGCCGGTTCCTCTTCGGGTTCTTCGGGCTCGACGAAGTGCAGCGACGCCACCTCGAAGGTCGTCACCCGCTTGCCCTTGGCACGGTGGCTCTTGACACCGACGAAACCGTCGACTTCTATGCGCTCCGCAGGCCGCGATGCCTGTGCTCCGGCATAGGTCACTTCCAGCTGCGCTCCGGCACGTCCCGTGCGGCAGACGAAATCGCCCGTTCCCTCCTCGTCGAGGAAGAACTGCGTCTTGTCGCTCGATTCGATCGGGAAGCGTTTCAGATAGTAATAGTTCTGCTCGCGGTCGAAATAGCAGACCGCATAGACCCGCTCGGGACGGTAGCGTTCGACCAGTACCGTATCGTCGGGAAAGTGCTGTTGCAGGTCGTAGCCCGTGATATAGTAGGTACGGGGCGTCCATACCAGCAACTTGTCCTCGCCCTTGAAGGCGCCCAGCGCATAGCCCCGCCCTTCGGTGTTGAGCCGGTGCACGTCGTCGTCGAACCAGATTTCCTGGCTGCCGAGCGTCGACGTGCCGCGCTCCTTCATCACGATCTTGTGGATGCCGTAGCGCGAAAAGAGGTTGCCCTGGCTCTGACGCCCCTTGATGGCCAGCGTCGAGAAGTCGAGATCGACGATCACCTTCTTCAACCGCGGGCGCGGCTTGAAGTAGACTTTCAGCACCTCGGCCTCGCCGTTGGGGTTGACCGTCATGTAGAGGATTTCGCTTCGGGGCGTTCCCTTCGTGATGTCGTACTCCTTGTCGCGCGTGATGCCCTTGATCGCGCAGCGCTTCATCAGGATCGGGCCGTTCTTGCCGTCGCGGTAGAGGACGTTGTAGATCGTCCGCTCGTCGTTGCGCTTGAAGACGCCGATGTAATAGATATTCTTGTCGAAGAAGGCCTTGTCGCTCACCTTGGTGATAATGTAGCGGCCGTCCTTCGTAAAGACGATCACGTCGTCGATGTCCGAACAGTCGCACACGAACTCGGCGTCCTTCATCGACTTGCCGATGCCGAAGAATCCCTCGGTGCGGTCGACGTACAGCTTGGCGTTCGTGACGGCCACCTTCGCCGCCTCGATCGTATCGAACGACCGCAATTCGGTGCGCCGCTCGCGGCCCTTGCCGTACTTCTCGCGGATGCGTTCGTAGTAGGCCACGGCGTAGTCGGTCAGATGATCCAGATCGTAGCGCACGCGCTCGATCTCGGCCTCGATCGCCTTGATCTCGTTGTCGGCCCTCTCCGAATCGAACCGCGAGATGCGGATGAACTTCAACTCCGTGAGGCGCTGCACGTCGTCGAGCGTCACTTCCCTGCGCAACAGCTTCTTGAAGGGCGCCAGCCCCTCGTCCACCGCCTCGTAGGCCGCCTCGCGGGTCTTGCATCCCTCGATGAGCTGGTAGAGCTTGTTCTCGATGAAAATGCGTTCGAGCGACGCGG
>OOBN01002489.1_pt1 | contig 11067 bp, 9 predicted proteins | sample 1671091 | NCBI WGS metagenome assembly OOBN01 (sample SAMN06348121, study PRJEB24527) | human gut metagenome | biome: human gut; feature: ankylosing spondylitis patient; material: feces | host: Homo sapiens | place: China | collected 2015-10 | reverse complement strand
CGTCATCACCTACGGCAGCGCTATCCCCATCATCATGGGTCAGAATATCGGCACCTGTGTCACCGCGCTGATCTCTTCTGTGGGCGCAAATAAGAATGCCCGCCGTGCCGCCATGGTCCACCTCTACTTCAACATCATCGGTGTCACGGTCTTTCTGGCCGGTTTCTACGGTCTGAACGCCGTGGTCCACTTTGATTTTGTGAACGAGACCATCGCCGCCTGGGGCATTGCTGTGGTCCACTCCGCCTTCAACATCGCGGCCACCCTCATCCTTCTCCCCTTCGCAAATGGTCTGGAAAAGCTGGCCATCCTCACCATCCCCGACGACGCCGAAAAAGAGAGCTTTGCTCTGCTGGACGAGCGTCTGCTGAACACCCCGGCTGTGGCCGTGGCCCGCGCCCACTCTGCTACTGCTGACATGGCCGAGCTGGCCCGTGTGGGCGTCATGCAGGCCATGAGCCTGACTCACACCTGGGATGATACGCTGGCCCAGAAAGTCCGGGATGAGGAAAGCAAAGTTGACCAGTACGAGGACGCCCTTGGCACTTACCTCGTCAAGCTGTCCAGCCGTGAGCTGAACCATGCGGACAGCCAGAGCGTGAATACCCTGCTCCACACCATCAGCGATTTCGAGCGCATCAGCGACCATTCCGTGAACCTTCTGGAATCCGCACAGGAGATGCACACCAAGGAGATCAACTTCTCCACCGACGCCCGCGAAGAGCTGCAGGTGCTTGAGGACGCCGTGCAGGACGTGCTGAACCGCACCACTGACGCCTTCCGCAAGGATGACCTGCATCTGGCAAGCAAGGTCGAACCTCTGGAGACCGTCGTGGACGAGCTGGTGCGCGCCATCAAGGCACGGCATGTCGCCCGCCTGCAGGCCGGCAGCTGTTCCATCGAGTATGGCTTCGTGCTGGAAGACCTGCTGACCAACTACGAGCGCGTCTGCGACCACTGCAGCAACGTGGCAGTTGCCCAGATCGAGGTTGCACAGGACAGCTTCGACACCCACGCCTACCTCAACGACCTGCGCAGCGGCCATGCCTCCACCAAGGAGAGCGAGCAGTTCCAGCGCCGCCTGAACCGCTACCGTGAGCGCTATCTCTTCCCCGACGAAAACGTCACCGAAACGGAGGACAAACAGGCATGATCTATATCGTAGAAGACGATTCAGCCATCCGTGAATTAGAGCAGTATGCATTACAGTCCAACGGCTACGAGGCCGTGGGCTTCGAGTCCTCGGAACCCTTCTGGCAGGCCGTCCACACCGCGCCGCCGGAACTGGTCATCCTGGACGTGATGCTCCCCGGTGAGGACGGCTTCTCCATCCTGAAAAAGCTCCGCGCCGCCCCTTCCCTGCGGCGTCTGCCCATCATCATGATAACGGCCAAGTCCAGCGAGCTGGACACCGTGCGCGGCCTCGACTGCGGCGCAGACGACTACATCACCAAGCCCTTTGGCATCATGGAGTTTCTGAGCCGGGTGCGGGCGGCCCTCCGCCGGGCAGAGCCCGAGGCTCGGCCCAACATCTACAGTTTCCGGGAGATCCTGCTGGACAATGCCCGCCACAGCGTCACCGTCAGCGGCGCACCGGTGGAGCTGACCTACAAAGAATACAGCCTGCTCCGCCTGCTGCTGGAAAACACCAACCTGGTTGTGACCCGCGAGACCATTTTGCAGGTGGTGTGGGGCACCGACATCTCGGTGGAAAGCCGCACCGTGGATATGCACATCCGCACCCTGCGCAAAAAGCTGGGCGATGCCGGAAAGTACATCTGCACCGTGCGGAAAGTCGGCTACAAGCTGGCCGACAACGAGGAGGAAAGCGAAGAATGAAACCACGGAGCATGGAAGAAAAAATCAGTTATCGGCTGTTCTGGATGGGCTTTGTCGGGCTGATCTGCACCGCCGTGCTCTGCATCTCCGTATTTCACAGAGCCTTCCGGGAGCAGGCATGGGCGGCGCTGGAAAACGAGGCCAGCCTCGTTGCCGCCGGGTGTGAACAGATCGACGACCCGGCCCAGCTCTCTGCCTATGTCAACGGCGATCTGCGCATCACGCTCATTGCCTCGGACGGCAGTGTCCTGTTCGAATCCGCGACCAGCCAGCAGATGGAGAACCACCTGAGCCGCCCGGAGATCCAGCAGGCCAAGCAGGAGGGCATCGGCCGCAACCGCCGCGACTCCCAGACGCTGGGGTTTGAGACGTATTACTACGCCATGCTCCTGCCGGATGGCGATATCCTCCGTGTGGCGCAGGATTCCGAGACCATCTGGTCCATCTACGATGCGGCCCTGCCGGCCATCGTGCTGAGCTGCATCGTGATGATGGGCGCAGCTGCCATGATGGCCGGTCTGCTGACCCGGAGCCTCATCCAGCCCATTCTGAAGATGACGGACGATCTGGAACACATCCAGGAAAATGTGCCGTACAAGGAGCTGATCCCCTTTGCCGAGAGCATCCACTCGGACCGCCTGCTCCGCGAGAACAACGAGAAGATGCGGCAGGAGTTCACGGCCAATGTCAGCCACGAGCTGAAAACACCCCTGACCAGCATTTCCGGTTATGCCGAACTCATTGAGACCGGCATCGCCAAGTCTGCGGATGTGCCGGAGTTCGGCCGGAAGATCCATGTAGAAGCCAGCCGGATGATCCAGCTGGTCAACGATATCTTGCAGCTGTCCCATCTGGACAATGTTTCCGAGACCAACGACACCCCCCAGATGGAGACGGTCGATCTTCTGGATGTGGCCAAGGAGTGCGTCGAGCGCCAGAAGGTGAACGCGCAGAAGTCGTTTATCTCCCTGACCTATCTCGGCGAGAGCGCCCCTGTGCTGGGCAGCCGGAGCCTGCTGGATGAGCTGTGCCAGAACCTTTGCGACAACGCCATCCGGTACAACCGCCCCGGCGGAAAGGTCCAGCTCATCACCGCCTGCACACGGGATGGGCACTGCACCCTGACCGTCAAGGACAATGGCATCGGCATCCCGAAAGAAGCCCAGTCCAGCGTGTTCGAGCGGTTCTACCGGGTCGATAAGAGCCGGAGCAAGGCCACCGGCGGCACCGGGCTGGGGTTGGCCATCGTCAAGCACATTGCCCGCATCCACAACGCCCGCATCCGGCTGGAAAGCGAGATCAATGTCGGCACAACCATCACCGTCATCTTTGAGACCGCCCATTAAAGATCCAGCATCTTCACGCTTGCCCGCACTTCCGGGCAGGCGTTTTTTGTTGTAAAAAAGGCACCCGGCCCTTCCTTCAGCGCACGGACTGCGCCCAGCCGGAGAAGGTCTGCGCCCGACTGCCAGGCCCGGACGATGGTCTCTTCGCAGAGCGCCTCCAGCTGGCGGCACACGCCTTCTGCAATCGGCGGTGTGCCAGCCCTGCGCTGGCCGGTCAGCGTGACCGCAAACCCGTTCCCTTCCGCTTCCACCGAAACGACACAGCGCCGGAGGGTGACAGTCTCCCCTTCCAGTGCGAACTCCACCGGCATCGTCCGTTCCTGCAAGAGCTGCGCCATAGCCGTCTCGTTCGGGGAAAGTCGGGCGCTTCCCTGCGCAGTCAAAAGGCAGCTCTCCTTCTGCCATGTCACCCCGTTCTCCCCAATTTTTAAGATGGGGATCACGGCCCCCGCTGCGCACTCGTACAGATGCGGAGCCCGTGCGGCGGTATCCTCGGCGGCCTGTAAAAGCGCTCCCGGAAGCGTTTCCGGGGCTGCATCGGTCTCTTCCGGTTCCGCCCCGCTGCCCGGCAGACCGTCCGGCGGAGTTTCTTCCGCCAGTTTCCCGATGCCAGTGACAAAGAGCACCCGTGCCGACAGGCGGCTGACGGATTCCGTTTGCAGAAACTCCTCCAGCTCCAGGACATCGGTTTGCGACGCTGTTTCGTCAAAGAGAAGATATTCACACAGCCGGTAATTTGCAGCTTTGGGCAGTTCCCGTTCGGCTTTGTGCAGCGCGAGCGGCAGCGTGGCATCCTCGGCCAAACCGCTTCGGATTTCTGCCACGGCGTCGGAGGCATCCGCAGCTGCTTCCGGGAACTGATAGAGCAGCTGCACCGCCCAGCCGCTGCGGTTCGGCTGGACGATGAGTGCCCGCACCATGCTTTTCTCGGTGGTCTCCATCCGCAGAAAGACGCCGCACCAGAGCACCAGAATACCCCCTGCCAGCCAGCGCAGTGCATGGGAAGCTCTCATTCCGGCACCCCCTTTTCCTGCTCCTCCGGGCGGCAGAACAGTTCCCGCAGGACCCGCACCAGAAAGCAGCCCCGGAACAGTGCCGCTGCCAGCCAGACGAGCAGAAAGGCTGCATCCAGCCGGGAGACACGTCCCAGCGTCCCGGCGCGCAGCAATTCATCCCCCGGAAGCGGACGGCCGGACCCAAACAGAAGTTCCCGCCCCAGCGCAAAACCGAACAGCCCCGCCAGCGTCAGAAACGACAGCAGGAAGCAGCGCCTCCCGGTGCATCCGCGTTTTCCAAACAGAAGGGGCCACGCGATGGATTCCGCATAAAGCGGGAAACGGAGATTCCCTGTGGGTTCCGCTGCGGGGAAAAGATTCTCCCAGTGAAGCTGGCCGTGCAGGCTTCCAACGCAGGCAAGCCCCGCCAGCGCCAGTGCCCACCACAAGACTCCCGCACTGCGGGAAAAGACGTCCGGCTTCAGCTGCCAGCCCGTCCACAGCAGCAGCGGCAGAACGCCGAGGACTGCCATGGACGAAAACTGCTCCCGGCACACCTGCTGTGCCTGCCAAAGCGTCTCCCACAGCTCTGCGCCAAACCACACGGACAAAAGCAGACAGAGCAGCTGGGGGCGGATTCCGGTTTCGGAACGAAGCCCCTCTTCCCCTTCTGCGGGCATCAAGCAGGCCGAAAGCAGGCCGATACCCAGCGCCATGGGGAACCCCTGCAGCAGCAACAGCCGGGCTGGCATGACACTGCCGGAAGTGATGCACTGCCCCAGCACCGCGGTCAGAACGCTGAGCGGCACGGCGGCACGGAATGATCCGGTTTGCTCCATTGGCTCACCTCCGTTTCTGCCAGATGGAAAAAGGATGTGCGGACAGGGTGCGGTAGGTCCGGCGGGTCACACCGTCCGGAGAAAGTGCGGTTTGCGGGAAACGCACCGGTGCACAATAGGGTACCCCCAGCGCTGACACCTGCGCCAGAGCGAGCAGAACGACCAACGCCGCGCACACAAGCCCCACAGGGCCTGCCACTCCCGCCGCCAGCAGGACCAGAAAGCGGAAAGCCGTGGCCATTTCGTAGAGGGACGGCACCACGAAGACAGCGATGGATGCAACCGCTGCAATGAGAATGACGGGTGTGCTCAGCAGACCGGTGGCGATGGCTACGTCCCCGATGATGAGCGCCGCGACCAGACTGACCGAGTGCCCCAGCGTCTGCGGCATCCGAAGCCCTGCCTCCCGGATGATCTCCAGCAGCAGGATGACCAGCACCATCTCCCCAAACAGCGGGAACGGAGTGGCCCGCTCAGCAGCTTCGATCTTGAAGAGCAGCTGCGGCGGGAGCAGTTCCGGCAGGTAGACCGCCAGGCAGACGAACACCCCCGGCAGAAAGATGCTCAGGTAGAAGGAACCATATTTCAGAAGGCGCAGGAAGGACGCAAAAAACGCAGGCTGGGCGTAGTCATCCAGACACTCGAAGTTTTCGCCGAAGAGGGTCGGCAGGACCATTGCGGATGGGCTCCCGTTGACGAGAACGACGATCTTCCCCTCACAGAGCTTCGCGGAGGCCACGGCGGGGCGCTCGGTGTAGCTCACCGGGGAGGCTGTGCGCACCCGGCAGGGAAACAGCCAGGGCAGAAAGTAGCTCGAATCCAGCAGCAGCTGCGGCTTTGCACGGCGCAGCGTCTCTTTCACCTGCTCCACGGCGGCGGGGGAGGCCTTATCTTTGCAGTAGCAGACGGCATATTCCGTTTTCATCGCGCAATCTGCCTGCTGCACTTCCATCACCAGCGCTTCGGTGCGGATGAGTCGCCGCAGCAGGCTCAGATTGATCCGCAGCAGGTCGGAAAATCCCTCGCGGGAGCCGCGCAGATCTCCTTCACCGGATGGCTCCCCCACCGAGCGGAATTTCAGGCTCTGCACCGAAAATGCCAGCCCTTTCGCACTGCCGTCCAGCAGTAAGACCGCCATTCCGGCGGTCAGGCGCTGCATCAGATCATCCCAGTTCTCCACAGGGCTGCTCTCGGCGGGCAATGCCGAGTGACGGCTGAGCAGCTCATAGACCTGTTCCCCGCTCGGCAGCGCGCCCAGCGGCGGCGTCTGGCGGCTGGCTGCGTCCAGCAGAAGTTCCCACAGGGATTCGAGGCTGGCCATCCCGTCAAAGAGCAGAATCGCACCCCGAATGTGGTAAAGCTCGATGCGCTTCGCATAAAAATCGGCGGAGCTGCCCAACCTAGCGTTGAGCGCCGCGAGGTTCGTTTCCAGATGTTCGGAAAGCTGCATGGTCCCATCCCCCTTTTGCAGTAGGATACCCGCCGCCGCGCCGGTTATTCCCGCAGGAGGTGTTCCGCCTTGAAGCTCTTGATCGTTCGCACCGTTTTGATCTATCTCTGCGTCCTGTTTGCCATGCGGCTGATGGGCAAGCGCAAGCTGGGTGAGCTGCAGCCGGAAGAGCTGGTCTCGACCATCCTCATCTCCAATCTGGCGTCCATCTCCATCGAATCGGAGGAAGTCCCCGTGACCGCCAGCCTCATCCCGCTCTTCCTCATTGCGGCGCTGGAGCTTCTGGGGTCCATCCTCAGCTTCCGGAGCCAGAAATTTTTCAACCTGATGTCCGGCCGGCCCAAAACGGTCATTCTGGATGGGCAGATCGATCAGAATGCCCTGCGCACTCTGCGGCTGACGACGGCTGACCTGATGGAGGCCCTGCGCGGCAAGGACGTCTTTGACCCACGGGATGTCTCCTACGCCGTTGTGGAGACGAACGGCAGCCTTTCGGTGGCGCTGCGCCCCGAAAAAGAGCCTGCCACACTCTCCGACCTGGCACTCAAGGTCCAGCACGGTCAGGCGACCATCCCCTTTGTGCTGGATGGGCAGGTGCTGGACGACAACCTCCACTGGTGCGGCAAGGACCACGCCTGGCTGGAACGGACGGCACAGGCCAATACCCTGCTGGTGGAGGAGATCCTGCTTCTGATCGGCAACGACACCGAAGATTACTTTCTGCTGAAGAAAGAGCCTCGCCGCACTGCCCGCCCGCTCAGAAAGGAGGACGCATGAAACGCATCTACGCCTGCCTTGGCATCGTGGCTGCCCTGCTCGCGGTGGCCTTTTACAGCAGCTTCCGGGTGCAGATGTTCGCCGAAGACATCTCCGGCGACATCGACCATGCGATGGAAGCCATCCGGGAGGATGACCTGACCGGGGCCCGGCAGGCCCTTGCCGAAGGAGCCGACCTCTGCGACCGGATGCGCGAAGGGATGAACCACCTGCTCAAAACGGAAGACTTCACCGAACTGGAAGCGGCCCTCCGCGCCGCCGACGGCCATCTGGAATGGAACGCCCCCGAAGAAGCGTTCGGGGAGCTGCGCCGCGCTCAGGTCCAGGTCGAAACGCTGGCCTGGCTCGCCCGTCGCATCCTCTGAGGCAATTCAACAGTTCGCATAATCAAACTTATGCGAACGATCTGCTGCAACGAAAAAGCGCACAGCCCTGCCGCCCAAATCCAGGCGGAGACTGTGCGCTTTTTTGAAGGATTCTCTTACTTTTTCCGGTCGCCCATCAGCTTTTGCAGCTCGGTGAAAAAGCTCTCGACGTCGGCAAACTGCTGGTAGACCGACGCAAAGCGGACATAGGCCACTTCGTCGATCTTTTTCAGCTCCTGCATGGTCAGCTCACCGATGCGGACGCTGGTCACTTCCCGGTCGTAGGAGCTCATCAGCGCCTGCTCAATGCTGCTGACGGCACGTTCCAGCGACTCGTAGCTGACCGGGCGCTTGGCGCAGGCGCGCAGCATGGCGTTGAGCACCTTCTGCCGGTCAAAGGGTTCGCGGGAATTATCCTTTTTGATGACGATCAGCGGGACCGTCTCCACCACCTCATAGGTCGTGAACCGCATGTGGCAGCGCAGGCACTCCCGGCGGCGGCGGATGCGCTCGCCATCTTCGGTCGGGCGGGAATCGATGACCTTGGATTCTTCATCGCCGCAATAGGGACATTTCATGGTTTGTTCCTCCTGATTTGGTCATGTTCACGTTCGGGCGAAGCTCACGCTTTCTTTTTGCCGGTCTTGCGCTCGCTCCACAGCACCCACGCAGAAGTGGACACGCACAGCGAGGTGTAAACACCACTGATCATGCCCATCATCAGCGGGAACGCAAAGGTGAAGATGCTGTCCAGGCCGTAGAGTTTGGAGATGACGCACATCACGCCCAGCGCCATCACGGTGGTGACGGTGGTGATGATGGTGCGGCGGGCCGACTGGTTGACCGAGTGGTTGACCAATTCTTCGAAGGAGGTCTTCTTCTCCATCAGGGTGCGGTTCTCGCGGATGCGGTCGTACACGACGACGGTATCGTTGATGGAGTAGCCCAGAATGGTCAGCATGGCGGCGATGAAGTTGCCGTCCAGCGGGGTGCGCAGCAGCACGAAGGTGCCAAACACGACCATCAGGTCGTTCAGCAGGGCCAGAACGGCCATCATGCCGCCGGTCAGGCCGCCGATCTTCTGGAAACGGAAGCCGATATACAGCAGGATGAGCACCAGCGCAAAGAGAACGGCGACCAGACTCTTCTGCAGGAACTTGGTACCCATGGCCGCACTGACATTGCTCAGCGACAACTGAACGAAGCCGTTGTCCGGGTAGGTCTCGTTCAGGGAATCCAGCAGGTTCTCCACCTGATCGGTGGTCACGGTCTCGTTGCCGGGCATGGAGATCTTCAGGGTCTGCTCCCCGGTGGCGACGTTCTCGCCGGTCTGGAGGGTCAGGTCCTTGCTGCCCAGTGCGGCAGAAGCAGTCTTCTGCACATCGGCCGTGGTGAACTCGCCCTCATAGCTCAGGGTGATCATCGCACCGCCGGTGAACTCGGTATCCAGCCGGACGCCAAACACCACCGCGCAGAGCAGGATGACTGCCATCAAGCAGGAGGAAATGGTCAGGAAGCGCTTGCGCAGACCCACAAAGTCGATGGGCTTCTTCTCCGCAGGCTCCTTGCCGGGGCGGTCTGCACCGTAGAGCCAGGGGTCGCGCAGGGCCTTGATGGCCGCTGCCCCACGGATCATCACGCGGGTGGCGAAGACGCCGAACACGAAGTTGAGCAGCACACCGGTGAGCAGCGTGTAGCCGAAGGCATAGATGGTGCCCGCAGTGGACGGTCCAAAGGCAAAGAAGACGAAGTGGAGCATCTTTGCAAAGAAGCCGTCCGAGGGGCCAAAGGCACCCATCAGCACGACCGCCACGATGACGATGGTCACGTTGCCGTCGATGATGGGCGTCAGGCCGCGGGCAAAGCCGCTCTTGAGGGCGCCATCCAGAGACTTGCCGCTGCGCAGCTCTTCCTTGATGCGCTCGGCCGTGATGACGTTGGCGTCCACACCCATGCCGATGGCCAGGATGATGCCGGCGATGCCGGGCAGCGTCAGGGTGAAGCTCTCAAACACCGAGAAATAACCGGAGACGAAGGCCAGCGTAGCCGCCACCTGACCGGCCAGTGCGATGCAGGCCAGGAAACCGGGCAGACGGTACAGCGCTGTCATCAGGACCACGATGAGGGCAAAAGCGATGAGACCGGCCAGCACCATAGCGCTCAGGCTGTTCTCGCCCAGGCTGGGGCTGATGGTAGAGTAGCTGTCCACGGTCAGCGCAAAGGGCAGCGAGCCGGAGTTGATCTGGCGGGCCATCTTGACGACATCGTTCTGCGTGAAGGGGTTGGATGCCGAGCTTGTGATGATGGCAGCACCATCGGTAATGGCCGCATGGACCGTGGCCGTGCTGACATTCTCGTCATCCAGCCAGATGCTGATGGTGCCGCTGCTCTGGTAGAGCCGGGTGGTGGCATCGCCAAAGGCTTTGGCACCCGCATCGGTGAACTTGAGGGCCACATAATACTCCGAAGAGCTGCCGCTCACCGGGCCGTACTGCGCTGCTGCGCTCTCGACCATGGAGCCGTCCAGGATCAGCTCCCCGTCCGCACTGCTCCCCTCCCGGAAGGTCAGGTAGGCGGTGGTGCCGATCTCTTCGATGGCAGCTTCGGGGTCGAAATCCGTCTCGCCGGACTGCCACGGAAATTCGAGGATCAGGCGGTCGGAATCGTAGTCCACATACAGCTCGTAGTCGGTCACGTTCAGACCGACCAGACGGTTCTCAATGACGAGCTGCGCGGCGTCCAGCTGCTCATCGGTGGCATCGTAGCCGTCCGAGGGTGCAAACGTCACGTTGACGCCGCCCTTGATATCCACGCCGAAGCGGATATCCTGCGCGCCCTTGATATAGGTCCGGGTCACATCACCATATTTGACCGCAACGCCGAAGAATGCCGTGTAGACAAACGCCGCGATCAGAAGCACTGTGACAACAAGCTGCCATGCTTTGCCTTTCGTCTTCATAAAAATCGGGAAACCTCCAAAATATAATAAACCTCCGCCGTGCGGCAGAGTTCCGCCGCGCGGGGAGATCTTCAACAACGGGGACGCTTACGCTTCCTGATCCGCAAGCAGCTTTTCCACCGTGGCCAGCTTTACGCAGACGCACAGCAGATCCGAAGCGGTCTCCACCTCGTCCAGGCTGGGATAGGTGGGCGCAATGCGCAGATGGGAATCTTCCGGGTCTTTGTGGTAGGGGTAAGCGGAACCGGCCCCCGTCAGGGTCAGGCCGCACTCCTTGCATAGGGCTGCCACACGCTTGGCACAGCCGGGCATCACGTACAGGCTGATGAAGTAACCGCCCTTGGGGTTGGTCCAGTGGGCAATGTCGCCGCAGGGGGTCAGTTCCTCGGAGAAGGCCGTCTTCACTGCATCGAAGCAGGGGATCAGGCGGCGGCGGTGCTTGGCCATGTGGGCCAGGACGCCTTCCTTGTTCTTCAGGAAGCGGACGTGGCGCAGCT
>OOBN01002486.1_pt1 | contig 11083 bp, 10 predicted proteins | sample 1671091 | NCBI WGS metagenome assembly OOBN01 (sample SAMN06348121, study PRJEB24527) | human gut metagenome | biome: human gut; feature: ankylosing spondylitis patient; material: feces | host: Homo sapiens | place: China | collected 2015-10 | reverse complement strand
TGCGGTTTCGTGCCGCTTCGTCAATCTCGGCGCAATACTGTCTTACGTACACCCAGCTATGAACGCGGGAACTTTTTTTATACCTTTTGCAGGGGGATCATGATTTCAGTGACGAACTTTTCCGTGTCGGTCGTGAAGCCGTAGTCGATGACTGTAATCTCGCGCGAAAATCCGGCGGCGGTGTAGCCTTCCTCGCGGATGAACTGCATCAAGCGACGGTACTGCGCGGGCGACTCGGCGTGGTGCCAAGCGCCGCGCCCGCGGGACCGAGGCGCAGCGTGCCCATGAAGTAATAGTCGAGCGCGATGTTGACGACGCAGGCCACGGCGATAAAGTACATGGGACTTTGGCTGTCGCCAAGGCCGCGGAAGATCGAGGCGATGATGTTGTACGCCGTGATGAACGGAATGCCGATAAAGCAGATGGTGAGATAGTCGAGCGTGCCAGACACTGCCTCTTCCGGCGTGGACATGACGGAGACGATGCTGCCGCGCAGCACAAGCAGCACAAAGAGCAGCACGACGGAAAGGCTCATGAAAAGCGTGACCGTGTTGCCGATGGCGGCGGAGGCGTCTTTTTTTGCGCCGCGCCCGGTCGCCTGTGCGATGCTGACCGTTGCACCCATCGCAAGTCCGACGAGCATGACGGTGAGCATATGCATCACCTGAGAGCCGATGGAAACGGCGGTCGTGCTGGCAACGCCCTCAAACTGGCCGATGATAAAAAGGTCGGCCATGCCGTAGAGCGTCTGCAAAAAGTAGGAGAGCAGGTAGGGCAGCGAGAAGGAAACAACATTTTTCAGCACGCTGCCCTGTGTCAAATTCTTTTCCATGGGAGGGACCTCGCAGTACAGGATACAAGCATCATAAACTCTATAACGGTTGTAGAGTCAAGACAAAAATCAAGCGGGTCGGCCGCCTGCAGGCCATTGTAAAAAATATCATGCAAAAAGTCAATATGAACGGAATATAACGAAAAAACGGCGGTCCGGGACGATTCCTCGTTCCGGACCGCCGCGCTTATTCTGCTTTACGCCCGCCCGTAGATATGGGTCATCTCGCGGATGCGCGCGGCAAGGTCCTCGCCTGCCTCACCGGGAAGCAAACGCCATTGCCAGTTGCCGCAATCCGTGCCGGGGGTGTTCATGCGGCTGCCCTCGCCGAGCGACAGCCAGTCCTGCATCTGCGCAATGAAGAGCCTGCTGCCGCAGCTCATGCCGCCGCGGATGATACCGCTGACGAAGCCCTCTTCCTCATTCAGACCCAGGTATTTTTTCGCAAACGCGAGCTCCGCCGCTCCTGCCTCCGCGCACCAGAGGGCGAGGGGCGCGTTGTCGTGCGTGCCGGTGTAGCAAATGCTGTTTTCGCCGCAGCGGTGGGGCAGGTAGTCGCTGAGCGTTTCGGGGTCAAAGGCGAATTCCAGCACCTTCATACCGGGAAGACCGGAGTCCTTGCGTAGCTGCGTGACGTCGGGCGACGGCGCGCCGAGGTCCTCGGCGATAAAGTCGAGGCCGCGGAACCAGCTGGTCAGCACGCCGACAAGCGCCATGCCGGGCCCCTTGACCCAGCGGCCGTTTTTTGCGGTCTTCTCGCCGCAGGGCACGGCCCAATAGCTTGCCAAGCCGCGGAAATGGTCGATGCGCAGCACGTCGAAGAGCTTCTGCGCCCCGCCGACGCGCCGGATCCACCAGCCATAGCCGTCGCGGGCCATCGCGTCGTAATCGTAGAGCGGATTGCCCCAGAGCTGGCCATCCTTGCTGAAGTAGTCGGGCGGCACGCCGGCGACCTCGGTGGGGACGCCGCGTTGATCGAGTTGAAACATCTCCGGCTCTGCCCACACGTCGGCAGAGTCCATTGCCACATAGATGGGCAGATCGCCGATGATGCGGATGCCGAGCGAGTGGATATACGCTTTGAGCGCGTCCCACTGGCGGAAGAAGAGAAACTGAATGTAGGTGAAAAGCTCCACGTCCTCGCGCAGCTCGGTGCGGCAGCGCTCGAGGACCTCCCGGCTTTTGCGGCAGCGAATGTCCTCGTCATCCCATTCCGTCCACGGCTTCATACCGAAGCGGCGCTTGAGCGCCATGAAGAGCGCGTAATCGGGCAGCCAGACCTCGTTTTCCCGCGCAAAGGCCTCGATCGCTTCGCGGTCGCGCGTATAGCCGCGCGCCTTGGCCTTTTCGAGGAGCGGAAAACGGCTTTCATAGAGCCTGCCGTAGTCGACGCGGCGGGGGTCGCCGCCGTGATTGCAGGCGTCGGCCTCTTCGCGTGTCAGAAGACCGTCCGCAGCCAGGAGGTCGAGGTCGATGAAATACGGGTTGCCCGCAAACGAGGAAAAGCTCTGATACGGCGAGTCGCCGTAGCTCGTCGGGCCGAGCGGCAGGAGCTGCCAGTACTTCTGGCCTGCGGCGGCGAGAAAATCGGCAAATTCATAGGCTGCCCTGCCCATCGTGCCGATGCCGTGGGGCGAGGGCAGCGACGAGAGCGGCAGCAGAATGCCGGCGGAGCGTTTGATCATAGAAACAAATCCCTCACTTCCTGCTTACTGACGGGCAGTATAGCACGAAATGAGGGATATGTCATCGGGAATAACGGAAAAAGAAAAATTACTTCAGCAGCAGCTCGGCGATCTGGATGGTGTTGGTGGCAGCGCCCTTGCGGACCTGGTCACCGCAGCACCAGAGGTTGAGACCGCGCTCGTCGGTCAGATCCTCGCGGATGCGGCCGACATAGACGATGTCCTGATCGGACGTGTCGAGCGGCATGGGGTAGACCTTGTTCTTCAGGTCGTCGACGAGCTTGCAGCCCGGGGCGTTTGCGATGAGCTCCTTGGCACGCTCGACGCTGATCTTCTCCTTCGTGCGCAGCACGACGGACACGCTGTGGCTGCGCACGACCGGCACGCGCGCGCAGGTGCAGCTGACCTTCATCTCGGGCAGGTGGAGGATCTTGCGGCCCTCGTTCTGCATCTTCATCTCCTCGCTGGTGTAGCCCTCGAAGGCCTCGCCGCCGATCTGGGGGATGATGTTATAGGCGATCTGATACTGGAAGACCTTGGGCTCGAGGTGCTTGCCCTCGGCAAGTGCCTTGACCTCGTTGTTGAGCTCGTCGATGCCGCCCTTGCCCGCGCCGCTGACGGCCTGATAGGACGAGGCGATGATCGTCTCGATGGGGCTCTCCTTGGCCAGCGCGTTGATGGCCACGAGGGTCACGATGGTGGTGCAGTTGGGGTTCGAGATGATGCCCTTGTGCCACTTCACGTCCTCGGGGTTGATCTCGGGGATGACGAGGGGCACATTGGGGTCGAGACGGAACGCGCTCGAGTTATCGACAAATACCGCGCCCGCCTTGACGATCGAGGGGGCAAAGCGCTCGGCGATATCATTCTCCGCCGCGCCGAGGACGATGTCGAGGCCCTCGAACGCGTCGTCAGACGCCTCGACGATGGTGCACTCCTGACCGCGGAACCGGATCGTGCTGCCTGCGCTTCTGGCGCTTGCGATGGGACGAAGGGAGGCAACGGGGAAGTTGCGCTCTTCGAGGATTTTGATCATTTCCTGACCGACGGCGCCCGTTGCGCCGAGAATACCGATGTTGACCTGCTTCATGATACTACATTCTCCTTTACAAAACTCTTATACAGGACACGGATGGCCTGTTCGAAATCTTTTTCTTCCACGCCCACGATGATGTTGAGTTCCTCGGGGCCCTGCGTGATCATGCGGATGTTCACGCCGTTTTCGCCAAGCTTGGCGAAGATCTTACCGGAAACGCCGGGACGGTACGCCATCTTGCGGCCGACGGCGGCGACAATGGCGATATGCTCCGTTACGGTTATCTTATTCGGCTGCACTTCCTTTTGCAGCTCGCCCAGCATTTCATAGAGCGAGCGGGAAACCTTGTCGGACGAGACGACGAGCGAGACATTGTCGATGCCGGACGGGAGGTACTCGACGTTGACCTCGTGCTTGGCAAGCACATTGAGAATTTTGACGAGGGAGCCCGGCTCACTCGACATACCGGTCTTGGCGATGGTGATGATGGAGAATCCCTTCTTGCCGGCGATGCCGGTGATGAAGCCGCCCTCCTCCGGCTCGTCGCCGATGGATTCCAGGATCATCGTGCCCGGATGGTCGGGGGCGTTGGTGTTGCGGATGTTGAGCGGGATGTTTTTCTCGCGTACGGGGAAGATCGTACCCTCGTGCAGGACCTGCGCGCCGATGTAGCTCAGCTCGCGCAGCTCGCTGTAGGTCACGCGGCGGATGGGCTCGGGATCGTCGACGATGCGGGGGTCGGCCATCAGGATGCCGGAGACGTCCGTCCAGTTTTCGTACACGTCCGCGCCGAGTGCCGCCGCCGCGAGTGCGCCGGTGATATCGCTGCCGCCGCGGGAGAAGGTGCGGATGTGGCCGTCGGGCATCACGCCGTAAAAGCCGGGGATGACGACCCTGCGGTCCTCGGCGAGGGAGCGCAGCGCCGCATAGGATGCGTCCTGATCGACGGTGCCGTCGAACTTGAACTTGATCCACCGGGCCGCGTCGATAAACTCGTAGCCGAGGTACTCGGCCATCAGGCGCGCGGAGAAGTATTCGCCGCGCGAGGCGAGCTCATCCTGGCTGATGCCGTTTTTCATCTTCTCCCACAGCTCGTCAAATTCCTTGTCGAGGCTGAGCTTGAGGCCGCATTCGGCGATGATCTCGTTGTAGCGGTCGCGGATCATGGCGAAGATATCCTCGCAGGAAACGCCGTATTTGATGTGCGCGGCGCAGAGATAGAGCAGATCGGTGATCTTGTGGTCGCCGGAGAAGCGCTTGCCCGGCGCGGAGACGATGACCACGCGGCGGGCGGGGTCGGCGTCCACGATGGACTTCACTTTGGCGAACTGGTGAGCGTCGGCGAGCGAGGAGCCGCCGAATTTCAAAACTTTGAGCATGGGAATTAGTCCTCATTGACCGCGTAGCGCGCAAGGAGCGCGTGCGGGTCATCCTTTCGGTAAGATTCATAGGCATCGAACGCCTCGCGTGCGCTGCATTCGCGGACGAAGGTCTCGCCCATGCAGCGGAAGAGCCACTTGCCCTGCGCGCCCGAAAGATGCACGGGGCGGGGGACAAAGGAGTCAGAGTAGAAGCTGCGGCAGCCGCCGACAATGTCGAGGCAGTCGCGCAGGACGTTCGAGCCGGTGGGATAGCCGCCCGCGCCCGCACCGGAAAAGCTCTGCTTGCCAAAGCGCGCGGCGTAGAGCGTAACGAGGTTGCCGGTGCCGTCGGTGTGCGCTTCGGGCGCAGAGGAGGGGAAGAGCGTCGGGCAGACGAACGCGGCCACGGCGCTGCCGGACTTTTCCGCGCGGGCAATGAGCTTGTAGGTCAGCCCCTTGTCCTTCGCCCTGGCAATGTCCGCCGCTGTGACGGACGAAATGCCGACGCAGGGAATGTCCTCTTCCCTGACATTGACGCCGAAGGCAAGGTCGGCGGAGAGGACGAGCTTGCGGCGCGCGTCCAGCCCCTCGACGTCCGCGGTGGGGTCGGCCTCGGCGTAGCCGAGCTCCTGTGCCTTGCGGAGGGCGGGCGCATAGTCCGCGCCGGAGTTCGTCATGGCGGAGAGCATATAGTTCGTCGTGCCGTTCAGGATGCCCTCGACCGCAGTGATCTCATCGAGCGCGGCGGCGCGGGAAAGAGACGTGAGCCAGGGGATGCCGCCGCCCGCGGCGGCGGTGCAGCGCAGCGCCACGCCCTGCTTCTTGGCGAGGCTTGTCAGCTCGTCGAAGTGGGCGCACATGAGCTGCTTGTTCGCGGTGACGACGTGCTTGCCCGCGCGCATGGCTGCGCAGAGATAGCTGTATGCCGGCTCGATGCCGCCCATGACCTCTACTACAATATCAATAGAGGGGTCGCGCACGATCTCGTCGTAGTCTGCAGTCACGGAGCAGGTGATCTCCGGGCGCGGACGGCGGGAGAGCACGGCGGAAACGTGCAGGTCGGTGCGCCCTTCACATAATTTATAAAAGTGGGAGCCGACCGTGCCGAAGCCCAGCAGTGCGATATTCACGGAAAATGACCTTCTTTCTTGTTTGGATACTCCGTCAAGTGCGGACGAAACTGTTAGCTTTCACAAAAATGTCTTTCTGACAAAAACACTTGACTTTTTGATGGGAACAATATAACATAGCGTTTGTGAAAATACAATAGGGAAAACCAAAAAACTTTTCCCGTGGGATACAGGAGGAAGCATCCATGCAGTACCAGAGCACCCGTGATAAAAACCTGAAGGCCGGCAGCGCGCAGGCTGTGCTGAACGGCCTTGCGCCCGACGGCGGCCTTTACACCATGCCGTCTTTTGACGAGGCCCGCTTCGACTACCGTGAAGTGCTGGACCTTGATACCTTCGCCATGTCCGCAAGGATCCTCTCCAAGCTCCTGCCGGACTTCTCCGAAGAGGAGATGACAAAGCTCGTCCATGACGGCTATGCCGGCAAATTCGAGACGGACCACCTCACACCGACCGTTCCCGTCGGCGAGGATTTTGTCCTTGAGCTGTTCCGCGGGCCGACGAGTGCCTTTAAGGATGTGGCGCTTTCGATGCTGCCGCGCCTGATGACGGCGGCAAAGGGTAAGTGCGGCTTCACTGACGAGATCATGATCCTCACCGCGACCTCCGGCGATACCGGCAAGGCCGCGATGGAGGGCTTCTGCAACGTGCCGGGCACGCGGATCATTGTCTTCTATCCCTACGGCGGCGTGAGCGCCGTGCAGCAGGCGCAGATGGCGACGCAGGCGGGCGAAAACGTCTGCGTGTGCGCGGTGCGCGGCAATTTTGACGATGCGCAGACAGGCGTGAAGAACATTTTCGCATCTGTCGGCCGTGAAGGGCTGCTCAAGGGGAAGGGCGTGAGCCTGTCCTCTGCCAACTCCATCAATATCGGCCGCCTCGCCCCGCAGGTCGTATACTATTACATCTCGTATGCCGGGCCGCATCCGGACGGGTGATAAGGTCGACTTCGTCGTGCCGACCGGCAACTTCGGCGATATCCTCGCGGGCTACTTTGCCAAGGAGATGGGCCTTCCCGTCGGCAAGCTCGTGTGCGCGTCCAACGCCAACAATGTGCTGACCGACTTCCTGCGCACGGGCCGCTACGACCGCCGCCGCCCGTTCTACAAGACCGTTTCCCCCTCGATGGATATTCTCGTCTCCAGCAATCTGGAGAGACTGCTGTACCTGCTCTCCGGCGACGACAAGCTCGTTGCGGGCCTGATGAAGAGCCTCAGCGAGGAGGGGGCTTACGAGGTGCCCGCGGAGATGCTTGAAAAGCTGCATGAGCTCTTCTGGGCCGGCTGCTGTGATGATGAGGCTGCGAAGGCCGCCATCGGCAAGGTCTGGAAGGAGGAGCATTACCTCTGCGATACGCACACGGCGGTCGCCTGGGATGTTGCCCAGCAGTATAAGAAGGAAAATCCCGCGCACAACGCTGTCGTCGTGCTCTCCACCGCCTCTCCTTATAAATTCCCCGCCGCCGTGCTCGAGGGCATCGGCGAGCAGGCGAAGGGCGACGAATTCGACGTGATGGAGCAGCTCCACGATGTGACGGGCGTGCCCGTGCCAAAGAATCTTGCCGCGCTGCGCGAGCGCGCGGTGCGCCACCGCGACGTCATCGAGCGGGACGAAATGCTCGATTATGTGCTCGGCAAGGCCGCTGCGAAAAAGTGATAAAGGAGAATAATCATGTATATTACCTGCCTTGATATGGAGGGCGTGCTCGTCCCCGAGATCTGGATCGAATTCGCCCGCGAGAGCGGCATCCCCGAGCTGACGCGCACGACGCGCGACGAGCCGGACTACGATAAGCTGATGAAATGGCGCATGGGCGTGCTTCGCGAGCACGGCCTGGGACTGAAGGAAATTCAGGAGACGATCGCGCGCATCGACCCGCTGCCGGGGGCAAAGGAATTCCTCGACAAGCTCCGCAGCGAGACGCAGGCCATCATTCTGAGCGATACCTTTGAGGAATTTGCACAACCGCTGATGAAAAAACTCGGCTGGCCGACCATTTTCTGCAACTCTCTCGAGGTGGACGCCGACGGATTCATCAGCGGCATCAAGATGAGATGCGAGCATTCCAAGCTTACGACCGTGCGCGGCCTTCAGTCCATCGGCTTTGAGACCATCGCCAGCGGCGACAGTTATAATGACCTTGAGATGATCGAGGCTTCCAAGGCTGGCTTTCTCTTCCGCACGACCGAGCAGATCAAGCGGGAATACCCGCATCTTCCGGCGTTTGAAAGCTATGACGAATTATTGAACGCGATCGAAGACGTCATTCATGAATAATAATGAATGAGTAATCGCGTGAACCGAATAAACATTCGTTAAAAATTTGTTCATTTTGACCATTGACTTTTTCTCCCAAAAAATTAATATATTTGGCGAAAGCAAGTTGTATGACAAATTTGCTGTCACACCATGTCAAAAAATAGGAGGAGAAGAAAATGTTTAGCTTCTTGATCTGTCTCGCGTTGCTGATCGGCGGCTACTTCGTTTACGGCAAGGTCGTCGAAAAGACTTTCGGCCCCGATGACCGTGAAACGCCGGCTGTAAAGATCAACGACGGTGTGGACTACATGGTCCTGCCTCAGTGGAAGCTGTTTATGATCCAGCTTCTGAACATTGCCGGTCTCGGCCCGATCTTTGGCGCTCTGAGCGGCGCTCTGTGGGGCCCCGTGGTTTTCCTGTGGATTACCTTCGGTACCATCTTTGCCGGTGCAGTCCACGACTATTTCTCCGGTATGATGAGCGAGCGTAACGAAGGCGCGTCCATCTCCGAGATCTCCGGCATCTACCTCGGCGGCGCAATGAAGAACGTCATGCGCGTGTTCAGCGTGGTGCTGCTCGTCATGGTCGGTACGGTCTTTGCGGTCGGCCCTGCCGGTCTGATCCAGCTGCTGTTCACCAACGGCGGCAGCACCGGCATTGTGGCCAGCAAGCTGTTCTGGCTGGTCCTGATCCTGATCTATTACTTCATCGCAACGTTCCTGTCCATCGACAAGATCATCGGTAAGATTTACCCCCTGTTCGGTATCTGCCTGATCATCATGGCGCTCGGCGTGGCTCTGGGTATCTTCACCAAGGGCTATGAGATCCCCGAGATCTGGAACAACTTCGCCAACCTCCACCCGCAGGGCACTCCGATCTGGAGCTTCATGTTCATCACCGTTGCCTGCGGCGCGATCTCCGGCTTCCATGCCACGCAGAGCCCCCTGATGGCTCGCTGCATGAAGAGCGAGAAGCAGGGCCACTTCGTCTTCTACGGCGCAATGGTCTCTGAGGGTATCATCGCTCTGATCTGGGCTGCTGCCGGCTGCGCTCTCTACACCGGCGAAGAGCTCCTCGCTCTCGGCGGCGGCGGTTCCACCGCTGTTTACGATGTCTGCTCCAAGACCATGGGCGGCGTGGGCATCGCGCTTGCCATGCTCGGCGTTATTGCCTGCCCCATCACCTCCGGCGATACCGCGTTCCGTTCCGCACGTCTTGTTCTGGCTGACTGGTTCCATATGGAGCAGAAGAGCTGGAAGAACCGTCTGATCCTCTGCGTGCCCGTTCTCGGCGTCGGCGCGATCCTCGGTATCGGCAACGCCCTCGGCAAGATCGACTACACCATCATCTGGCGTTACTTCAGCTGGACCAACCAGACCCTCGCCATGATCGTTCTGTGGGCCGCTTCCATGTACCTCTTCTATGACAAGAAGAACTACTGGATCACCGCCGTTCCCGCAACCTTCATGAGCGCCGTGTCCGTGACCTACTTCCTGCTGGGCAACGAGTGCCTCGGCCAGTTCCTCAACAGCAAGACGGCCGACGGTGCTACCGTTTACAACACTGCTGTCGCTTACCCCATCGGTATCATCGCTGCGGCGCTGTTCCTTGGCATCTTCCTGTACACCATCAAGAAGCGCCACACCCAGCCTCACTACGAGACGCTGCACAAGTAAACCAAATCGTAGAGCGGTGGGAGAATGTACTCCCACCGCTTTTTTCAAATTTCGGGAGGTACCGTTATGATGTTTGCACCCGTGCGCCTTGGCGAGACCGTTATCGAGCCCGAGACCCTCGCTGCGGACAAAAAGTCCTGCAAGCGCTTCGGACCCTGCGGCGTAGGGGAAAAGGCGCTGTATCTCAATAGCTTCCTGATCGACCGGCGTTGCTATGTCGCGCTTTCCTCGGTGCAGCGCGTCTTCAAGCGCGTGGCGCTGAGCAAAGGCGGCTTTTCCGGGCAGGGCGTGTTCGGCTCGATCCCCTATCTCGTTGTGCAGTATGACAACGGGCAGGAAAAGCAGTGCACCTTCAAGCGCGAGGAGGACGTGGACGAGATGCTCGCCTGTATCAGTGCTGCGCATCCCGAGATCCCGACGCTCAGCGTAGGCGGCGAGCAGCGCTTGCAGGCCAAAGCGGAGCAGGAGGCCAAGCGCTATTGCAAGGAGCTTTCACCGCAGGCGCTCTCTGCCCGCGAAACGCTCGAGCAGGCGGAGACCTTCCTCTCCGCCTACCCCGAAATGACCAAGACGCTCGCGCTCGCGGCCAAGGCCAAGCGCGTCAATGAGCGCACCAATCCCGCCTACCGCTGGGTGGCGCTGGCCATCGTGCTGGCGGGCGCGGCATCGCTCATCTATGGCATCATCTCCTGGCGCAGCGGCGGCGATTTCGGCGTGTACTTTGCGCTCTTCGGCTTTGCGGCAGTGTTCTTCTTCTCCGGCGCGCACGTGCTGCCCACGGCGAAAAACAACCGCAGCGCGGTCGAGCGCGCGTGGACGCAGGCGGTCGATGCGATGGAAAACATCCTGCCCGAGGATTTCCCGCTGCCCGCGCGCTATGCGCATCCCATCGTGGCAAGGCGCATGATCCGCATCCTGCGCGAGGGCCGCGCCCAGAGCATTGCGGAGGCGCTGGACGTGCTCAAGTCCGATCTCAAGGCACTTACCGCCGATGTGCAGGTCGAGCAGGAGGAATACGACGAGGTCGTGGTCATCAAGCCGCTGTTCCTTGTGAGCAACTATCAGTAAAAAGAAAAGCGAATGTCCGGCGCGTGCCGGACATTC
>OOBN01002481.1_pt1 | contig 11116 bp, 5 predicted proteins | sample 1671091 | NCBI WGS metagenome assembly OOBN01 (sample SAMN06348121, study PRJEB24527) | human gut metagenome | biome: human gut; feature: ankylosing spondylitis patient; material: feces | host: Homo sapiens | place: China | collected 2015-10 | reverse complement strand
TTTTATCACTAATTTTGTACGGATGAATCTTGCTATCGACATAGGAAACACGCTCGCCAAACTGGCCATCATCGACGGTGGCCAGGTCGTCGATTTTCTGAAAACCGAACAGATCGACACGGCCTATATCGAAAAACTGCTCAAAGCGAACCCGGGCATCGACGCCGCGGTGATCGTCTCGTCGCGCGACACGGACGAGGAACTCGAACGGTTCCTGGAACAGCGCATGAAGCGGTTCCTGAGGTTCGACCAAAACGTCCCGGTGCCGATCGTCAACCGCTACGCCACGCCCGGCACGCTGGGCGCCGACCGGCTGGCCGCAGCCGTAGGAGCCAATACGATCTACCCGAACAGCGATATCCTGATCGTCGATTTCGGAACGGCCATCACCGTCGACTACGTGTCGGGCGACGGCACCTACCGCGGCGGGGCCATTTCTCCCGGAATGGGGATGCGTTTTCAGGCGCTGCACCGCTATACGGCCAGGCTTCCGTTGTGCCGCGAGACTGCCGAAGAGCGCCTTTACGGGACGACTACGACCTCCTGCATCGAGCAGGGCGTGATGAACGGCATCGCCTTCGAAATCGAAGGATACATCGCGCGTTTCCGGCGGGAAAATGCGGATATTTGCATAATTTTTACCGGTGGCGCCGCAAAAAACTTTGCGAAAAGAATTAAAAATGCGATATTTGCAGACTGTGAACTCGTCTTCTTGGGTCTGAATCGGATTTTGGAGTTTAATGCCGAATGCTAAAACGAATGATAGTGAAGAGATTAATGTATAGACTGGCTGTAGCTGCGATGCTGGTCGTGCCGGTTTCGGCAATGGCTCAGACAAGCAGTATCAATGCCTTTTCTCCCTATTCGATGTACGGCATCGGCGAATTGCAGACGCCCGGCGTGGTGGCCCAGCGGTCGATGGGAGGCGTAGGCTTGGGGATGCGCAGCTCGGTGATGGTCAATCCGCTCAATCCTGCGGCGTACAGCCTGACGCCCCGCCAGGGATTTCTCTTCGATTTCGGCGTGGAGGGGGTCAATTTTTACAACCGCCAGCAGAAGTATGCCGACGGTGCGCAGACCACGTCGCGCACGAGCTACAATACGTTCAATTTCCACGACATCGCCTTTCAGCTGCCGCTGGCTAGGCGGCTCGGACTGGGATTCAGCCTGACGCCGTACAGCAGCGTCGGCTACCGTGTTTCGGCCGATGAACAGAGCGACGACGTGTGGGGCAATATCGGCCGCGTGCAGTACCTTTACGCCGGCGAGGGCGACCTGACGGAGGTGAAGCTGGGCATCGGCTGGGAGGTGGTCAAGCGCGTTTCGATCGGCGTCGCCGCCCAATACTATTGGGGCGACATCGAGCGGACGTATCAGACGGTGGTCTCGAACAACATCGTCAACGGCGGTTCGGTCAATACGGTGACGGGCACCGACTCCTACGGGATTTCGCGCATCAAGATGCAGCTGGGGCTGCAAGCCGATCTGATCCAGTCCGAGCGGCAGGTGTTGACGCTGGGCGCGACCTACGATATGGGCGGTAATCTGCGTCCGTCGGTGAATCAGACGGTCGTCAACGGCGATATTTACGGCACCGTGGTGCGGGGCGATACGACGCGCATGGCACTCAAATTGCCCGTTCAGTTGGGCGTGGGGCTCTACTACCAGAACGCCAAGATCGCGGCGGGCGTCGACTACATCTACCAGAATTGGGAGAACAACGAGTCGCCGAAGTCCGTTCCCGGAGCGGTCAACGTCGCCTATAAGAACACGAACACCGTCAAGTTGGGATTCGAGTATACGCCCAACCGGATGGATATCCGCAATTACCTGAAACGCTGGTCTTACCGCGTGGGATTCCGGTACGGAACCTACTACCAGACCTTTGAGGGGAAGACCTTGTCGCAATATGCCGTGACGGCCGGATTCGGTATGCCGGTGCGTTTTCTGGGCCGGTCGAGCATCGATTTCGGCGTGGAGTTCGGCCAGCGCGGAAACGATTCGCCGCTTCGGATCGACAACCGGCAGATCGGGCTGGTACGGCAGCGCTATGTGAAATTCTCGCTCGGTCTGACGCTCTTCGGCGAGGATTCGTGGTTCGTGCGTTACAAATACGATTAAACTTGACAAAATCTAAAATAAGAAGGGAATAGTTAAGATGAAAAGCGTAAAAATTCTGCTCTCTGTAGCGTTGGCCGTCGTCGGAGTGGTGGCGATGGCCCAGGATTTCAGCGACGATGCGAAGTACGGCAAATACGGCGCAACGCCCGAGGAACGGAAAGACAACATCTATTTGCTCAACTTTTTCAACGAGGCGGTCGGCAACCAGGATTTCCAGACTGCTTCGGGGTACCTCAAACAACTGCTGGACAAGTGTCCCAAGGCTTCGGAGAATATCTATGCCAAGGGCGCTACGGTGATGAAGAACAAGATCGCGCGTGCTAAGAGCGTAGCCGAGAAGAAGACCTACATCGACTCGCTGATGCTGCTCTACGATCTGCGTATCGAGAATTTCGGCGATCATGCGACCCGCGGCAAGGCCTACATCCTCGACCGCAAGGCACGCGACTTTCTGATCTATAATCCGCTCGACCACGAACGGGTGTTGGAGCTGTTCCGCGAGGCGATCGCTGCACAGCCCGATCCGGAGTTGGTAGCGATCTATTTCAAGCAGCTCACCGACTACTATAAGGACGACGGCGAAGGTTCGCCCGAGGAGATCATCGCCGAGTACGACCGTCTGTCGCCTGTCTTCGACGGCGCTACGGGGCAGGCTGCCGAGTATAAGGATCAGTTCGACAAGTGCTTCGGCCTGTCGGGCGTGGCTTCGTGCGAGAATCTGGAAGCGATGTTCAAGGAAAAGATCGCCGCCAGCAACAACGATCCCGACGTGCTGGCGCAGGCCGTCGATCTGATGACGCGCGCCAAATGCGACAGCGAGTTCTATCTGACTACCGCCGAGAAATATTACGAAGTGAAGCCGTCGGCCGAAACCGCGTTGTTCCTCGCGCAGGCTTTCCAGAACAAGCAGGAGTACGACAAGGCGATCAAGTATCTGACCGAGGCGCTGGCCGTCGAGACCGACAATGTCGAGAAGGAGAAGCTGCTGGTGCGCATCGGCGTCGTACAGCTGGCTACGAAGAACTATGCCGAGGCCCGCAAGGCCGCGCTCGAAGCGCAGGCGCTCAATCCCGAGGACGGCATGACCTATTTCGTGCTGGCGCAGTGCTACGGCGCACAGGCTTCGGGTGCCAACTTTACTTCGCAGGCGATGTATTGGGTGGCTTACGACACGATGGAGAAGGCCGCTCAGCTGCTCGAAGAGGCCGATCTGAAAGAGACCGCGACCAAGATGATGGCCGCCTTCCGCAGCGCATGGCCCTCGAAGGAGGAGTGCTTCTTCAATGAAGTGCAGGCCGGTCAGCGCTATGTCGTCAACGGCATTGCGACGACGGTTCGCTGCATCCGCTAATCAGGCGCCTGCGAAGATGGCCCGTCTGATCGGACGATATGTTCTGGTAGCACTCCTCGTTGCGGGGAGTGCTATCTTGCTATTCTCGTGCGACAAGCCTCCTGCCGCAGCGAGCGGCGGCGACGAGGCGCTGATGACCGAGTACAGCGAACACCTGTCGGTCATCATGTCCGAGAACGGGCGGCGCTCCTATTTCTTCAAGGCGCCGCTGCTCGAAGGATATACGCTGGTCAAGGAGCCGTACCGCGAGTTCCGCAAGGGGATCGAGATCACCACCTACCAGGACGACTCGCTGACGACGGTCGACGCCGTGCTGACGGCCAACTACGCGATCTATTACGAGAACCGGAAACTGTGGGAGGCCAAGGGCGACGTGGTGGTCGTCAAGTCCGACGGCAAGACGCTCTACACCCAGCAGCTCTTCTGGAACGCCAAGACGCAGCGCATCTATTCGAACGTCGATACGAAGATCGTCCAGAACGAAGGCGGCAACGTCTTTCAGGGCGAGGGCTTCGAGTCGGACGAAGCCTTCAAGGAGTGGCGTTTCCGCCGCTTCACGGGGAAAATGGATGTCGATGTGAGCCAGGAGGACGACGAACCGTCCGAATCGGAAGCTGCCGACGGGGAAGACCGGCCGGCCGGCGAAAAGACGCCGCAGTCCGCGACCCGCCCGCCTGCCGGTTCCGCACCTGCGCCTGCCGCTGCGGGCGAACGCGGCCCTGCCGGCTCGGTCGGGAAGGAACAGACCGTTGCCGGACGCGAGCCGGCGCCTGAAACGGGCGGAAAGCCTGCTGCCGGATCGGAGGCTGCCGCAATTGTTTCGGATCCTGCTGCCGATCGTGTCTGCCGCGTGCTGCATCAGCTTGCCGCGCTTGGACACGATTTTAACGCCGTCCGCGAGCGTAACAACGCCTGCCGCTGCAAGGGAGGTGTACTCGCCGAGCGAAAAGCCTGCCGCCGAATCGGGGGCTGCCGTCCCCGGTGAAACTCCGACCGGAGAGAAGACTCCCGATAACGGCGATCCTGCCCCTGCGGCCCTTTCGCCGCAGGCGGGCGAACCGCAAACCGAAGCGTAGCGATGACCGTATCCGTTATCCTGATCCTCGTGATGCTGCTCCTCTCGGCCTTCTTTTCGGGCATGGAGATCGCCTTCGTGAGCAAGAACCGCCTCAAACTGGAGATCGACCGCAAGCAGAGCGGCCTGCTCGATTTCGTGGCGAAGGTCTTCGAGCGGCATCCGGGGCAGTACATCACGTCGATTCTGGTGGGCAACAACATCGCGCTGGTCGTCTATTCGCTCTACATGTCGTCGCTGCTGCGCGCGCTGGCTGCGCTGGCCGGCTGGGACGCCGTGGCGCAGGGCGGGTCGGTGCTGGCCGAAACGCTCATCTCGACGGTCGTCATCATCTTCGTGGCGGAATATCTGCCCAAGTCGATCGTCAAGGGAAATCCCAATTTCTATTACCGAGCCTTCGCGCCGCTGCTCTTCGTCTTTTACATCCTGCTCTATCCGATCGTATGGCTTACGACCGTCGTTTCGTATGTCATCCTGCGGCTGTTCGGCTGCCGGATGAAGAGGCAGGCGCCGGCGGCCGACTTCAACCGCACCGATCTCGAAAGTCTGATCGAGGGGTCGACGGAGGTGCAGCACGACGAGGAGAACGAGATCAAACTGTTTCAGAATGCGCTGGACTTCGCCGATCTGCGCGTGCGCGACTGCATGGTGCCGCGCATCGATGTCGAGGCCGTCGAGCTGTCGACGAGCGTCGAAGAGCTGACGCGCCGCTTCGTCGAGAGCAAATATTCGCGCATCTTCGTCTGGGAGGGCAGTATCGACAATATCGTGGGATACGTCAACTCCAAGAGCCTGTTCCGCCAGCCGGCCGATCTGAGGAAGGTACTGATGACGGCCTATTTCGTGCCGGAGACCATGCCGTTGCAGGCGTTGCTGGAACACTTCATCAAGCACCGCTCCTACATCGCCGTGGTGATCGACGAGTTCGGCGGCACGGCGGGCATCATCTCGCTCGAAGACGTGCTGGAACAGATTTTCGGCGAGATCGAGGACGAGCACGACGAGCAGGATATGATCGAGAAGCAGGTCGACGAGAACGAGTACGTCTTTTCGTGCCGGCTCGAAGTGAAATACCTCAACGAACGCTACGGGCTCGGCATCGAGGAGAGCCGCGAATACGACACGCTGGCGGGTTACATCATCTCGCATCTGGACGGGATTCCTTCTGCCGGTCAGTCGCTTACGGTCGACGGCCTCGAAATCCGCGTGTTGCGCACGACCCGTTCGCGCATCGAGCTGGCGCGGGTCAGACGGTTGTGAGCTTTTTTTCGGCCGATCAGCGGGTTAATTACGAATAATTTACTATCTTTGGAGGCCCGAAAAAAGGACGTTTTCGATAAGCCGGATGCAGAGCCGCACCCGTTCGGGCTGTGCCGAGGCGAAAAAACGTCCGCAGGAAAGCAAACTAATGAAAAAATAAATACAGTTTTATGGCAAGTTTGAACACTTTACGGACCAAGTTCGGCGCGCTTCTGTCGGTGATTATCGCACTCGCCCTCTTGGCATTCATTCTGTCGTTGAAGACCGACATGGGCTTCTCGGACAACGATCCGAAGGTCGGCGTGATCGACGGCGACAAGATCCGCTACTCCGAGTATCTGAATCAGTACGACGCCATCAAGAACCGCAACGGCGGCGTAGAGGCTTCGACCGATCAGGAGTCCGACCAGCTGGCCGCCGCGACGTGGCAGGCGCTTTTCGCCGACCATGTGCTCGTCCCCGGCTTCGAGCGGATGGGTATCGAGGTTCCCGAGCAGGAGCGTCTGGACATGGTCAGCGGCAAGATCCCTTCGCAGGCCTTCTATTCGGCTTTCGGCGATCCGCGTACGGGGGCTTACAACGCTGCCGCCGTGTCGCAGTTCCTGTCGCAGGCCGCTTCCGACGCCCGCGCGCAACAGGCGTGGAACGACCTGAACGAGCAGGCCCGGCTGGAACGCGCCGTGCAGAAATACGCCACGCTGATCGGCAAGGGCGCCTATGTCAACAAACTCGAAATCGAGGACGGCGTCGATGCGGCCAACCAGGTCTTCGGCGGGAAGTACGTCGCCAAGCGTTATTCGTCGGTGCCCGATTCGCTGGTGAGCGTCTCGTCGGGCGAGATCAAGTCGTTCTACAACGCCCATAAGGAGATGTTCAAGCAGTCGCCGTCGCGCATGCTGTCGTACGTGGTCTTCGAGGTGAACGCTACGGACGACGATATGCTGAACCTCGAAAAGGAGGTGCGTGCCGTCGGCGAGAAGTTCGACGCCGCGGAGGACGTGAAACTCTTCGTGCGTCAGGATCGCCACGGCGAGATCGCCGACCGTTATGTGACGGCGGCGCAGCTGGGCGAACAGGCCGAGGCGCTCGTCGCGGGCAAGATGTTCGGCCCTGAGTTGAAGAACAACGTCTGGACGATGGCCCGTGTGGTGGAGAGCCGCATGGCTCCCGATACGCTCGGTCTGAAAATGATCGTGCTTCCGTATACCGCCGAGAAACTGGCCGACAGTCTCAAAACGGTGGCGACGAGTGAGAATTTCGCCGATCTGTCGCGTCAGTATTCGGCCAACGAGGAGTTGGCCGCCGCAGGCGGCGAGGTGGGCGTCTACCCCTTCTCGGCCTTCAATACCGTAATGGCCGAAGCGCTTTCGGACGCCAGAAAGGGCGACGTGGTGAAGGTGATGAGCGGCGACGCCATCCAGCTCGTCAACGTTTACCGTGCCGACAAACCCTCGAAACATTACAAGGTGGCGACGGTAAGCTATCCCGTGGAGGCTTCGGCCGCAACGCTGCGCGACGTTCACAATCAGGCCAGCACCTTCGCCGTGAATGCCAAAGGCTCCGCCGCCGCGTTCAACGAGGCCGCCTCGAAGGCTGCCGTGACGCCGCGCATAGCGACGCTCAACATGGGTGACCGCTCGGTTCGCGGTCTGGAAGGTTCGCGTGAAGTGGCCCGCTGGGCCTACGGCGCGGACAAGGGCGACCTGTCGGAGATTTTCAAGGTCGGCAAGGACTATGTCGTGGCGCTGCTCACGGAGATCGACGACGACGAGTACGCTTCGGTGAAGAAGGCTGCCCCGCAGATTCAGAACCGCCTGCTGCGCGACAAGAAATACGACTATATCGTGAAGAACCTCTCCGATGCGTCGCTGGCAGGCGCCGCCGAGAGCTTCGGCAGCGAGGTGACCGATTTCAAGGACGTGACCTTCGGGTCGTTCTACATCGACGGTGCGGGTGTCGAGCCGGCGCTCGTGGGTGCGATCACCGAGACGACCGAGAAAGGCAAGGTTTCGGCTCCGGTCAAGGGCATTTCGGGCGTTTACCTCTTCGAGGTGACTGCGATCGATCCGGCCGAGCGGCAGCAGACGGCCGAGGACGAGAAGGTGCGTGCCGAAGCGATGGCCGAGGGAATGATGCAGCAGCGCCTCCTGCCGGCTTTGCAGGAGATGGCCGAGATGAAGGATTTGAGCGGCCGTTATTTCTGACGAAAACACCCGATTCGTAAAGTGGTCGGACACGTCGTGAGTCCGACCACTTGCGTTTCGGAGGTAAAAGCGGCCGGATTTTCATAAATACATAGGTAAGCGTTTATAATTTGTAGGAAAGCGTTATCTTTGCAGCAGATTTATGTTACGGATCGATCCGAAAAGACAACGGGTAACGGGTGGCATGGCGACTCTGTTTTTCGGAGCCGGATGCCGTAGACGAATGGAAATCTCCCTTTTTATTAATCTAAACTTATACTTATGAGGAAACTTGCCTTTTTATTTTTGTCGCTGTTCGCATTCTGTACGGCTTCGGCACAGGTGACGACGTCGAGCATGAGCGGTCGCGTCGCCGACACCGACGGCCAGCCGATCATCGGTGCGACGATCGTCGCCGTGCATACGCCGACGGGTACGCAGTATGCTACGGCATCGACACGCAACGGCCAGTTCAACTTGGGCGGTATGCGTGTGGGAGGTCCTTACGATGTGGAGGTCAGCTTTATCGGCTGCAATACGGAAAAGATCGAGGGAATCTATCTGACCATCGGCGAGGAGGCTACGTTGGACTTCGTGTTGCGCGAAGACTCGCAGTCGATCGGCGAAGTGGTGGTCGTAGGCAAGGCCAATCCGGTCTTCAATGCCAACCGCACGGGCGCGCAGGAGGTCGTGACGCTCGAAATGATGGAGAAACTGCCTACGACGAGCCGTTCGCTCGATGAATTCGTCAAACTGACGCCTATGTCGAGCGGTAAGAATTTCGCCGGTACGTCGTATCGTTTCAACAACGTGACCGTCGACGGTGCGTCGTTCAACAACTCGTTCGGCCTGTCGTCGGCGCTGGGCGCCCAGGGTACGGAGCCCATCTCGCTCGAATCGATCGAGCAGGTGCAGGTGATGATCGCTCCCTACGACGTGCGCAACGGCGGCTTCACGGGCGGCGGTATCAACTCGGTGACCAAGTCGGGTACCAACGAGTGGCACGCTTCGGCCTATATGTATACCAAGAGTCCCGAGTTGCAGGGCCACCGCGTGCGCGACTATGTCGGTCAGGTGTCGGAGTTCTCCAATCGTCAGTACGGTGTGAGCCTGAGCGGCCCGATCGTGAAGAACAAGCTCTTCTTCTTCGTCAACGGCGAGCTGGACCGTCAGGACGAACCGATCTCGAACCGTCTGGCCGATTCGCGTGTCTTGGCTGCCGATCTGGACGATCTGGCCAAGTTTCTCGGCGATCAGTTCAACTACAATCCGGGCGGTTACGATCTGTCGAAGACCGAGACGCGGGCCGATCGTCTTACGGCGCGTATCGACTGGAATATCAACGATCGGAATACCTTCTCGTTGAAGTACTACTACCTGAAATCCTATAATACGAACGCACCTTCGACGTCGGGCGCTCCTGCCAACGGACGCGGCCCCAACGCCTATGCCATGCCCTTCTCGTCGAGCTACTACCGCACGAACAACGATTTCAACATCGTCATGGCCGACTGGAACTCGACGATCAACGACCATATGTCCAACACGTTGAAGGTGGGGTACTCGCGTCTGCGCGACTATCGCGACATGGACGGCGGTTTCTTCCCGCAGGTCGACATCCTCAAAGACGGATCGAGCTATACGGTCTTCGGTACCGAGGCCAACTCCTACAACAATCAGCTCGATACCGACATCTTCCAGATTCAGGACAACTTCACGATGAACTACGGCCGTCATCAGATCACCGTCGGCACGCAGTCGGACTATCGCAGTTTCAGCAACGGCTTCGCGCAGAACTATCCGGGCTCGTGGGTCTTTTCGTCGATCGACGACTTCAAGTTCAACGTGCTGGCCGCGAAGGATTACATGGCTTCGCACGGCAATATGACGGGCTTCGACATTACCAAGTACAAACCCTCGGATTTCGGTCTGACGGGCGTGGTCAACGGCGGTCTTGCCAACAGCGCCGGTACGGGGCAGACGCACTACTTGCAGAAGTATTCGCTTATGGAGGGCTTCCCCTTCGCCGAGATCGACGTGCTGCAACTCGGCTTCTACGTGCAGGACAAGTGGACGCCCAGCAACCGTTTCTCGCTGACGTTCGGTCTGCGTGTCGATATGCCGATCTTCATGACCGACCTGCCCGAGAATCCGCGCGTGGCGGCCGAGACCTATCGTGACGGCATCAAGGTCGACGTTTCGAAATATCCGGGCGTACACCCGCAGTTCTCGCCGCGCGTGGGCTTCAACTGGAAACCGCTCGAAGACGGTTCGTTGCAGTTGCGCGGCGGTACGGGACTCTTCACGGGTACGCCTCCCTATGTCTGGATTTCGAATCAGGCGGGCAACAACGGCGTGCTTTTCGGGTCGATCGACATGGAAGGCGAGGCGCTGAAAAATCTCGGTTTCCTGGGCAGCATCGATCAGAACGCCAATATGTACAAACCCGCCGAGGCGGCCTATTCCCGTGCCGAGATCGCCGTGACGGATCCCGATTTCAAGTATCCGAGCCTGTGGAAGAGCAATCTTGCGCTCGACTACAAGTGGCGCGGCTGGGTATTCACGCTCGAAGCTCTCTACACGAAGGATGTCAATGCGATCTACCATGACAACATCGGTATCGAGGTCGCCGAAGGCAAATACGTGAACGACGGCGGTCAAGGACAGCGCACGGCCTTCACGGGGAGATATTACGCCGAGAACAAGACGCTCAACCCGATGAACGGAGAAAACGGCGCCGCTTCGCACGTCGTGATGCTTCGCAATACGAACAAGGGCTACTCGTTCTACACCACGCTCCAAATCCAGAAGGAGTTCGTGCAGGGGCCGCTGCGCGGTCTCTACCTCAATGGATCGTATACGATGGGTACGGCGCGCAGCGTGACCGACGGTACGTCGTCGGTGGCTACGTCGGCCTGGAAATATACGCAGAAGGTGGCTGTCAACAGCGAGGAGCTGGGCTATTCGGCCGGCTCGTTCGACGGGCGGCTGTTGTTGAGCGCCTTCTACACGGCACGCTGGGGCAAGCACGGTGCGACCAACTTCGGTCTGGTCTACCAGCGTTACCGTCCTTTCCGCTTCTCCTACTGCTACGGCGGCGACGCCAACGGCGACGGGCAGACGGCC
>OOBN01002479.1_pt1 | contig 11122 bp, 10 predicted proteins | sample 1671091 | NCBI WGS metagenome assembly OOBN01 (sample SAMN06348121, study PRJEB24527) | human gut metagenome | biome: human gut; feature: ankylosing spondylitis patient; material: feces | host: Homo sapiens | place: China | collected 2015-10 | reverse complement strand
TTCCCAGCAAGCGGGCCATTTTTGACGCGATCGTGGAATCCACGGCGGCACAGTATGAGGCGGACACCGGAAAAATCGACATTCATGTACAGAACGTGTCGCAGGACATTCCGGTCTTTACGGAGATCACAGCAGAAGCGCTGTTTGAAAAGGTGCGGCAGATTTTTGAATACTCTCTGCACAATGCGCCGATCAGCCGCTTTCGGCGCATGATGACCATTGAGCAGTTCCGTTCACCGGAGCTGGCGGCGCTGTATTCCCGTCGGTACGTTGACCGGCTGCTCGCCTACCACGCCGGGATCTTCCGCGCTCTTATCGCAGCCGGTGAGCTTCAGGCGGAAGACCCGGATGCTCTGGCGATGCAGTATGTCGCGCCCGTCCTGACGCTGATCGGGATCTGCGACCGGCAGCCGGAACGGGAGGCGGAGTGTCTGGATATGCTCCGCCGCCATGTGGTGCTTTTTTTCCGTATGGTTCACAAAAAGGAGCCGCTGCAATGAGCGCGGCAGAGGAACGCTGGGTCCTGTGCCCGGTCTGCGGCGCAAAAACGCGGCTGCGGCTGCTGCGGCGGACAATCTTGCAGGAGTTCCCGCTCTTCTGCCCGAAATGCCGCCGGGAGAGCATCATCAACGCAAGAAATTTTCAAATCGAAGAAGTCAATCAGCCAGACGCAAGGACGCAGTGCTGACCATGTCTGACGTGGTCAGCACTGCGTTTTTTGAACAGGAGGAACAAAATGAAACGAACGCTGGTACAAAAGCTTGGCCTGCTCGGCCTTGTCAGCTTTTTTTGTATGCGGCAGCGGTGATATTTGCCTCGCTGCCGGTCACATCATGAGTTTTCAGATACACCCTACCCGGGATATGACTGGATGGCGCAGGCCGTCAGCGATCTGAGCGCGGCGGATGCGCCGTCGCTTGCGCTGTGGAACCAGCTGAGTGCGGGCTATAACGCGTGTGAGGTCGTCTGCGCGACGGTCGTCTGCATCGGCATACAGGGCCGGAATCCAAAGCTGCTGCGCACCGGCGTCTATCTGTTTGCCGTCATGGAGTGGATCTCAGCGATCGGCTACCGGATGTTCCCGCTGTCAAGCAGCGGCTATGCCGGCGCATTTCAGGACGTTATGCACATGGCCGTCACCGCTGCGGTCGTACTGCTGTCCATCGTGTCGCTGACGGTCATCATCGGCCGCACGACGACCTTCATTCTGGATCATCCCGAGGCCGACGGCGCCGTCGAGACCGCGTTGGCTGCCACGGCGCTCGTGATCTGCCTCGTGCAGTTCAGGTTCGGCCGCTGGCTGGGACGTCGCTACGGCGATGCGGTCGCCGGCGGACAGTCGCTCGGACAGAAGAATACGGTGCTGGCCGTCTGGATGGCGCAATCGTTTCTCGATCCGATCTCGTCGGTCGCTCCGACGGCCTATATCGTCTGGCAGAACTTCGTGAACAGCTATCAGTTGTGGCGGAAAGAGTCCGGCGGCGATCGACCGGCCGATCCGAACGAATGACAATAAAAAACAAGATTATGAAAGTCTTACTCATTAACGGAAGTCCCCGTAAACAGGGGAATACGTTTCTTGCACTCTCCGAGGTAGCTTCGGCGCTCGAAAAGCAGGGAATTACGACCGAGATCGTCTCGATCGGCACGAAAGCCGTGCAGGGCTGCATCGCCTGCAACAAATGCGGCGAGCTCGGCCGCTGCGTCTTTCGGGACGAATTGTACGATACGCTGCACGGAAAACTGGCCGGAGCGGACGGTCTTGTCGTCGGTTCACCGACCTACTACGCCGGCCCGAACGGTTCCCTGTGCGCGATTCTGGACAGGCTCTTCTACTCGGCAGGGGAGTTGCTCCGCTTCAAGCCGGCAGCAGCCGTAGCCGTCTGCCGGCGCGGCGGTGCGAGCGCGACGTTCGACAGGTTGAACAAGTATTTCACTATCAACAACATGCCCGTCGTATCGTCGCAATACTGGAACAGCGTACACGGCCGGCTGCCCGGCGAAGCGACGCAGGATGCCGAAGGTATGCAGACCATGCGCACGCTGGGCGACAACATGGCGTGGCTGCTGAAAAATATCCAAACGGGCAAGATACCTCTTCCGGAACCGGAGGAGCCTGTCCGGACGAATTTCATCAGGTAAACGGACAGCAAAAAGCCCCGACCGCACGTCGGGGCCTTTTTGGTCGTTTCGGCGTCCGTCTACGGCCTGAAAATAAAATAGACGGCCAGTACCAGACAGCAGAACCCTGCGATGTGATTCCATTGAAGCGATTCGTTCTTGCTGAAAAACAACACGAAAGAAGAGAAGACGATAAGCGTAATTACCTCCTGAATCACTTTCAGTTGCCACAGCGTGAACGGCCCCCCGTATTCGACGCTGCCGATCCGGTTGGCCGGAACCTGAAAACAGTATTCGAACAGGGCGACGCCCCAACTCAGCAGCACGATGGCTGCGAGCGACACCCGTTCGAGTTTCGACTTGAATACGATGTGCCCGTACCACGCCAGCGTCATAAAGGCGTTGGAGCAGACAAGCAGCAGGATGGTAAGAATTCCGCGCGGCATCGGGTTCGGATTTTTATCGGGCGCAAAAATACGAAAAAATACGATCCCGTGTTCCTCACGGTGAAAAGCTTTGCATCGCTTGCCGACATGCGTCGCGGAATTCCCGGAATCTGACGGCCAGGCGGAAATAAAATGACTTCGCAACCGGTTCTTGCGGTCGGGAATAACCGAAGATTCGGATTAAATTGCTATTTTTGCGGATGGAATCGGAGTTCCGGAAAGCGCATGAAACCCGATGTTGCCGGTCGCTGCGGACGGAACGTGCCGCGCGCCGGAGAGCTCCGCTAAAACGAATCGTATGAAGCAACATGCCAAGAGAGTGATAGCCTTCTACCTGCCGCAGTACCACCCGTTCCCGGAGAACGACCGGTGGTGGGGCGCCGGATTCACGGAGTGGCGCAACGTGGTGAAGGCACGGCCGCTCTTTCGGGGGCATTACCAGCCCCACCTGCCGGCCGATCTCGGGTTCTACGACCTGCGTGTGCCCGAAGTGCGCCAGCAGCAGGCGGCGCTGGCCGAACGCTACGGGCTGTCGGGATTCTGTTACTATCACTATTGGTTCAACGGTCACCGGTTGATGCAGCGTCCCGTGGAGGAGATGCTCGCTTCGGGGAAGCCCGATTTCCCCTTCATGCTCTGCTGGGCCAACGAGAACTGGACGCGGGCGTGGGACGGCGGCGAGCAGGAGGTACTGATCCGGCAGGAGTACTCCGAGGAGGACGACCGCGCGCACATCCGCTATCTGCTCGACGAGGTATTCCGCGATCCGCGCTATATCCGTGTCGACGGAAAACCGGTCTTCGCCGTCTACCGTTCGGCGCTCTTCCCCGACATCCGGCGCACGATCGAGGTGTGGCGCGAGGAGGCGGCCGCCCGCGGCGTGGAACTCTATCTCTGCCGCGTGGAGAGTTTCAACGCCGCCGGACGCGAAGAGCTGGCGGTCGGATTCGACGCTGCGATCGAGTTCCAGCCCTTCACTCCTGCGATGACCGATTTCTGGGAGCATCGTCCGTGGCGGCAGAAGCTCATGTACCACCTGCGCAAATTGTGGGGCGACCGCCGCAAGATGCGCAAAGCCGATTACGACGCCTACGTCGCATACAGCCTGAGCCGTCCGGCCCCCGATTATAAACTTTACCCTTCGGTGACGCCGTCGTGGGACAACACGGCGCGGCGCAAGCAGCGGATGTTCCTGTTCCACAATGCCACGCCCGAGAAATACGGCCGCTGGCTGCGCGAGGTGCTGCGCCGCTTCAAACCTTATTCGGCGGAGGAGAATTTCGTCTTCATCAACGCATGGAACGAATGGGCCGAAGGCAACCATCTCGAACCCGATATGAAATGGGGGGGGGAATACCTTGCGGCGACGCTGCGGGCAATCGAGGAGGACGAGCGATGAGCGCGACCGCATCCCCGAAAGTCAGCGTGATCGTGCCGGTGCACAATACGGCGCAGTGGCTCGATCGCTGCGTCGAATCGGTCCGGGCGCAGACGCTCCGCGACATCGAGATCATTCTGGTCGAGAACCGTTCGACCGACGCCTCCCCCGAGTTGTGCGACGCCTATCCGGCTGCGGATGCGCGCATCCGTGTGCTGCACCTCGCCGAAGCGGGGTTGTCGCGTGCCCGCAATGCGGGGCTGGCCGTTGCGACGGCTCCCTACGTGGGATTCGTCGACAGCGACGATTACATCGAACCCGACATGTTCCGGCGGCTCTACGACGCTGCGGTCGAAAGCGGGGCGCAAATCGCCTACGGCGACCTGATCTACGAGGAGGAGGGGACGCCGCAGCCGGCCGAACCCGCGGGGCCGGTGACCGTCCGCACGCCCGACGAGGTATTGTGCGACCTGCTGCTCGAACGCATCAGCGCTTCGGCCTGCACCAAACTTTTCGACCGGACGCTGTTCGAGGGACTGCAATTCCCGCTCGACGTCTGGTTCGAGGATCACCGCGTCGTCCACGAATGGGTCGCCCGATGCCGGAGGATCGCCCATGTGGAGAAGGTCTGCTACCACTATGTCCAGCGCGACGGCAGCATTTGCCACTCGTTCAGCGCACCGAAGCATTACCACTTCTTTCTGGCCAATTTCGAGCGTTTCGAGTTCGTCCGCCGGCAGCGGTTGTTCGAGGGTCGGACTGAGCAAGACGCGATCTGCGACAAGCTGGTGCGCAACTGCCTTTACAATTTCCGGGAGGCGATGCGCCGCAGACATGCCTCCGATTTCGCGGAGGCCGTCGCGGATATGCGCCGGAAACTGGCGCGGATGTACGAGGTGAAAGCGCAGCTTCCGCCGGCGACGCGAAAGCGCTTGCGGCGGGTCGTGAAGCACTACGGCTGGTACTACCTGACCCATTTCGTGTTCCGTAAAAAGAGATGAGATGAAAAAAATCCTGTTCATCATCAATTCGCTGGGCGGCGGCGGTGCCGAAAAGGCGCTGATCGAGTTCCTGCGCCATATCGACTACACGCGCTACGAAGTATCGCTGTGCCTGGTCTTCCACGAGGGCTGCTATCTGAGCGACGTCCCGCCCGAGGTGCGGGTCTTCTGGCTCTATGAACGGGAGCGGAATTTCGTGCACCGCAAATCGCTGAAACTCTATCGCAACCACGGCATACGTACCTTGTTGCGGTTAAGGGCCCGCCGGAAAATACGGGGGCATTACGACGCGATCGTCTCGTTTCTGGAAGGCGATGCCCTGTTGTTTCACGACATGGTGCGCGACCGTGCCGAACGAAACGTGGCCTGGCTGCATTGCGATCTGCGGCTCTTCCATTGGACGCGTAAGACGTTTCGCAGCGACCGCGACGAGGAACTGGCTTACGGCCGCATGGATACGATCGTCTTTTGTTCGCACATCACACAGGTGAGTTTCGAGCGGATGTACCGTATCGATGTTCCCAAGACGGTAATATACAATATTATAGACGGAGATTCCATTCGCCGGCAGGCCGATGCCGCGGTCGTTCCGCACGATGGGTTCACCATAACGGCAGTAGGCAGTCTGTCGGAGGTGAAGAGCCACGACCGGCTCGTTCGCGTGGCACGGATGTTCAAGGATGCCGGTTATCGTCTGCGGTTTCAGATCGTAGGCGCAGGGGCGCTGGAGGAGCCGCTCAAACGATTGCGCGACGAACTGGGATTGCAGGATTCCGTCCGTTTTCTGGGGTTCCGGAAGCCTCCTTATCCCTTCATGAAGGCGTCCGACGTCTTTGTCAGCACGTCGAAATCGGAGGCGGCTTCGCTGGTGATCTGCGAAGCGATGACGTTGGGCGTTCCTATCGTCGCCACCCGCACGAGTGCGTCGGAGGAGTTCCTCGCCGACGACCGCTACGGCATCGTCACCGGCCACTCCGACGTGGAGATTTTCGAAGGATTGCGCCGCATGGTAGACGACGAAACCCTGCGCGCGCATTACCGCGAACAGGGTTTCAAGCGAACAGAACTCTTCTCGGCCGAGCAGACCATGCGCCAATTCGAAGCGTTGTTGTAACCCGCGCCGAACAGCACTCCTTAAATTAAAGCGACCGGAGCCGCTCGACGCTCATCTGCGTGAAGTCGTCGATCACGAGCGTCGCGGCCGTCCGTTCCAACTCTTCGCGCGACAGGGTCGTGGCGAGAGCCACGACCTTCATGCCGGCACGCTCGCCCGCCTCGATACCCGCACGGGCATCTTCGAATACGACGCACTCCTCGGGGCGGAGTCGCAACGCTTCGGCCGCTTTGAGGTAGATCTCCGGATCGGGTTTGCAGCGCGTGACCTGCTCGCTGCTGACCACGGTCTGAAAGTAGGACTCGATGCCGCACTTCTCGAAGACGAAACGGATGTTGCGCATCTCGGCCGACGAGCCTACGGCACAGGCGATTCCCTCCCGGCGGAGCGCTTCGAGAAAATCGAGCAATCCGGCGGTCGGCCGGATGAGCGGTTCGTAGAGTTCGCGGTAGATCGCCTCCTTCTCCTCGCTGAGCGCCCGCCAGCCGCCGAGTTCGGCGAGCCGTTCGGGTGTGAAGAGCCGTTGCATGATCTCGTCGTTGCCCAGTCCGCTGAGCTCTTTCAGCACGTTCTGCCGGTTGCCGACGCCGTGGCGTTCATAGAAAATATCGTATGCCCGGGCATGGATGCGCATGTTGTCGACCAACACGCCGTCCATGTCGAACAATGCTCCTTTTATCATGTTTTTCGAAAAATCTGCGGCCGCAGCCGGATTCGTAATTCTGTCGTGGGGATTCGAAACTCCCGCCGACCGGATGCGCTCCTGCCGGCAGGAATATTCCGTCCGCCGGGCGATCAGTTCGTGAAACGTTCCCACGGAATCTCTTCCGAGGTGGCCTTTCCCTCGATGATGGCATCCATGTGCATCAGCAGCGGGAATTCGGCAGCATCGAGCTTGCCGTCCTGCGCCAGCTTTTTGACGGCTTTGTTGATCCGGCCGATGATGACGAGCGATTCCAGCGTCACGCCTTTCAGTTCGGCCAGCGCCTCGTCGATGCCGTATCCGCGCCCCAGCAGGGTGCCGATCAGGCGCGTGCGGCCGCCGAAGATGGTGACGTACATGTCGCGGGCCGCCGAATCGATCTGCCGGTCGTTGCCCGTGAGGTAGGTGAGCAGCTTGCGGATCTCCTTGACGCTCTGGTAGAACATCGCCGCCTGCGAATTGTAGTGCGGCGTGCAGCCCACGCCGTTGACCTTCTCGTTGAGCCCGACGGCCAGCGCCACGCCCAGGGCATAGGCGTTTTTCAGCGCCACGGCGCTTTCGACTCCCATCACCTCGGTCGAGAGGTGGATGTGGTAGTAGTCGGTGCGCATCAGCCCGCGCAGCGTTTCGAGCGTCTGCATGTCGCGGCCGCAGAAGGTGACGATCGTCTGGTCGTGCGCCACCAGCTCGTAGCTGGTGCAGGGACCGCCCACGGCGTTCAGGTTCATCTTGCGGGGCGCGATGCTGCGCTCCCAATACTCGGGATAGCTGATGAGTGTACCGTCGTCGTAGGCGACGAGGCCCTTGGTAACCGACAGCACGGGCGTCGTGTCGGGAATGTGGGGGAGCACCTCCTGCATGAACCAGTCCACGCCGAAGCTGTTCACGCCGCAGATGACCATGTCGGCCCCTTCGAGCGCTTCGGCGAGCTCTTCGAAATAGAAATACTCGACGCCTGCGGGAAACGGCTTGTCGAATTTCGGATGCTTGCCCGTCCGCTTCGATTCGGCGATAATCTCCCTGTCCAGATGCGTGCCGGTCAACCGGACGCGATGACCGTTTTCCCGTGCGGGAAAGGCCAGTGCCGACCCCATCATACCGGCGCCGACGATCGTAATGTTGCTCATGACGATAACTGTTTTAATTTTCCAAGATTACAAAGATAACTTTTTTCCGGCAGATCGACGAGAAATAACCGTAAAATCGCTATTTTTGTTCGATGGCTGCGAAAAAAATCGAAAAGACCAACGCCGCCCGTCTGCTCGACCGGGCGAAGATACCGTATACGCTGATTCCGTATGAAGTGGACGAAGAGGACTTGTCGTGCACGCACGTCGCCGCACAGCTGGGCGAGGCGATCGAGTGCGTCTTCAAAACGCTCGTATTGAAGGGCGACCGCAGCGGTTATTTCGTCTGCGTGGTGCCGGGCGACCACGAGGTCGACCTGAAAGCGGCCGCCCGCGTGTCGGGCAACAAGAAGGCCGACCTGATCCCGATGAAGGAGCTGCTGCCCGTCACGGGCTATATCCGGGGCGGCTGTTCGCCCATCGGCATGAAACGTGCCTTTCCCACCTATATTCATTCGTCGTGTCTCGGTCTGTCCGAGATCTATGTGAGCGCAGGCGTGCGCGGTTTGCAGATCCGGATCGCACCCGATGCGCTGATCGCATTCACGCGGGCCGAAACGGCCGACTTGATCCGGAAAGAGGAGTAAGCATGGAGGTGATTTTCGAGATCGAATACCGCACGGAGTGGGGGCAGCGGCTCGTCTGGTGCAGCGGCGAACGGCGCATTGCGATGGAGTACCGGAGCGACGGCGTATGGCGATGCCGCACGACGCTCGCAGCCGGTGACGTCGAATACGGTTACGAAGTGGAGGCCGACGGGCGGACGATCCGCCGCGAATGGCGGCCCCACCGTCAGGTGATTCCGCAGCGGGGCGCAGAGCGGATGTCGGTCTGCGACCGCTGGTCGGATCGGCCTACGGATGCGCCGTTTTACACCTCGGCCTTTACGCGGGCGATCTTCGCTCGACCGGCGGACGGGAAACCGTTCGACGAGGGGCATGGGCGGCTGGAACTGCAAGTAGAAGCGCCGACCGTGCGCCCCGACGAAGTGTTGGCCATCGCCGGCAATGCGCCCGAACTGGGCGGCTGGCAGCGATTCGTCGCACTGGACGACAGCGATTTCCCGCTCTGGCGGGTCGTGCTCGATGCTGCAACTCCGTTCGAATACAAGTTCGTGCGGCTCGATCGCCGTTCCCGTCGACCGATCGTGTGGGAGGAGGGGGAGAACCGACGCTGCGACCGGCTGCCGGCGGCGGGAGAGCGCATCGTCGTGGCCGGACTGCGGCTGCGCGAGGCGAACGCCTCCGCATGGCGCGGCGCAGGTACGGCCCTGCCGCTCTTTTCGCTGCGTTCGGCGTCGGGTTTCGGTACGGGCGAATTCCCCGACCTGCGGAAACTGATCGACTGGGCCGCAGCCACGGGGCAGCGGGTCGTACAACTGTTGCCGGTCAACGATACGATCCGCACGGGAACGCGAAGCGACTCCTATCCCTACAACGCCGTTTCGAGTTTCGCCCTCCATCCGCTCTACCTGAGCCTGATTGGGGCGGGGCTGCAACCCGATGCCCGATACCGTCGCCAGCAACGACGGCTCAACGCCTTGCCCACCGTCGATTACGAGGCGGTCATGCGGTTGAAACTCGACTGGGCACGGCTGCTTTTCCGCCGGACGTGGGAGACCGTCCGGACGACGGACGGCTATGCCGCCTTCGAGACGCAGAACCGTCTGTGGCTGGAACCCTACGCCGCGTTCAGCGCCTTGCGCGACCGCTTCGGTACGGCCGATTTCCGGCAATGGGGCGAGTATGCCCGTTACGACGAACAGCGTCTCCGCGTATTCCGGAACGAGAATCGGGCAGCGATCGATTTCTACTGTTTCCTGCAATATCATCTGCACAGCCAGTTGAGCGACGCCAGCCGTTACGCACGGCAGCGGGGCGTCGTCCTCAAAGGCGATATTCCGATCGGCGTCAGTCCGTCGAGCGCCGACGTGTGGCAATATCCGCACCTCTTCCATCTCGACGGGCAGGCCGGAGCGCCGCCCGACGCCTTTGCCGCAACGGGGCAGAACTGGGGCTTCCCGACCTACGACTGGGAGGCGATGGCGCGCGACGGCTACGGCTGGTGGCGGGCGCGGCTGCGCAAAATGGGGGAGTATTTCGACATCTACCGCATCGACCACATCCTCGGTTTCTTCCGCATCTGGGAGATACCTGCCGATGCGTTGCACGGTCTGCTCGGCCGTTTCCGGCCGGCGCTGCCCTACACGCGCGAGGAGCTGGCCGCCGCAGGGTTCCTGCTGCCCGACGCCCGCTACACCCGTCCGCAGGTGACCGACAACGTACTGCGCGAACTCTTCGGCCGCGCCGCGGCGGAGGTGAAACGGCGTTACGTCGCCGACGGCACGCTGCGCCCCGAAGCGGCGACGCAACGGGGCGTATGGCGGCTTTTCGGTGACAGTCCCGACCGACGGCAGCGCCGCATCCGCGACGGACTGCTGCGTCTGCTCGACGACGTGCTCTTCCTCGAAGACCGTGAACGTCCCGGGCATTACCATCCGCGTATCGCGGCGCAGGCGACCTTTGCCTACCGGAGGCTCGCGCCGGCACAGCAGCGGGCGTTCGACCGGCTGTACGAGGAGTTTTTCTACCGTCGCCACGACGACTTCTGGCGCGACGAAGCGCTGCGCAAACTCCCTGCGCTGCTCGATGCGACCGCGATGCTGGCCTGCGGCGAGGACCTCGGCATGATTCCCGACTGTGTAGCTTGGGTAATGAACGATCTGCGCATCCTAAGTCTGGAGATACAACGCATGCCGAAAGATCCTTCACAGGAATTCGGACATCCGGACTGGTATCCGTACCGCTCGGTTTGCACCATCTCTACACATGATATGTCTACGCTACGCGGCTGGTGGGAAGAAGATTTCCAACAAACGCAACGGTACTACAACACCATGCTGGGGCATTACGGCGCCGCACCTGCCGTTGCCACTCCGGAACTTTGCGAACAAGTGGTACGCAACCATCTTTACAGCAACTCTATCCTGTGCATCCTCTCCTTGCAGGACTGGATGGCTATGGACGGAAAATGGCGCAACCCCAATGTACAGGAAGAGCGCATCAACGTGCCTGCCAACCCCAGACATTACTGGCGCTACCGTATGCACCTGACGCTGGAACAACTGATGAAAGCGGATAGCCTGAACGAGAAGATCAAAGGACTGATAGAACAGACCGGACGAAAAGGATAATATTCAGGTAACACATTAGTGCTTTAATTATCAGCGCAT
>OOBN01002478.1_pt1 | contig 11124 bp, 10 predicted proteins | sample 1671091 | NCBI WGS metagenome assembly OOBN01 (sample SAMN06348121, study PRJEB24527) | human gut metagenome | biome: human gut; feature: ankylosing spondylitis patient; material: feces | host: Homo sapiens | place: China | collected 2015-10 | reverse complement strand
GCAAGCAGAAGCTGGTCATCGACCGCAAGGAGCTGGACAAGATGAGCGGCAAGCGCGTTCTGGTGGTGGACGATGTCATTTCCACTGGCGGTTCGCTCAAGGCTCTGGACGCGCTGGCTGAGCAGACCCAGTGCACCATTGTGGGCCAGGCCGCTGTTCTGGCCGAGGGCGATGCAGCTGAGCGCAAGGATATCATCTTCCTGGAGCCGCTGCCTCTGTTCTTCCACTAAGCTGCAATGCGACGCCCGCTCTGCGTTTTCTGCGCTGGAATGCTGGGTGTGGAGTTAGTGTGCGTTTTTTTGCCGCAAACGGAACTTTTTGTGCCGTTTGCGGCATTTTTTGTTGCCGTTTGTCTGGTGCTGTGCATCTTTGATGCTGCCCGCAAAGCAGCGCTCTGCATCCTGCTGGGTGCTGTTGTGGGTATGGCATCGGTGCTGCATACGGCAAACCGGCTGGAGCGCATCCGTGTGCAATATGCAGGCCGTCCGCTGATGCTGACTGCAGAGGTGGAAAGCACGGCGGATTCCTACGATCCCGGTATCGTGGATGCGGTTTTGCATGTAGAGAAAGTGAACGGCAGCGCGGAATCCTTCCGGGTGGAGTGCAGTGCTTTGCCGGAGTGCAAAGCCGGGGAAAGGGTGCAGGGAAGATTTATACTGTCGGCCCCGGCATCCGGCAGCCGGGTCAGCCTGTATGCGGACGGCATCGCTCTGCAGGCGGAAATGGACGAGGACGGGCCGGAGCTTACAGTTCTGGGCGAAGGCGGCAGCTTCCGCGCCCGCACCCACCGCCTGCAGCAAAGGCTCAGTGCGTCGCTGCGCCGCCGTATGGACGGCAAGACCGGCGGTGTGCTGGCTGCCATGACGACCGGCGACCGGAGTTATCTGTCTTCGGCCATGCGCAGCGCCTACCGGGGCGCGGGTCTTGCCCATGTGCTGGTGGTAAGCGGAATGCATGTGTCCATTTTGTGCGGTGATATCCTCAGCACACTCCTGCCCTACGAGTGGGAGCAGAGCTACCGCAGGCGCAGACGCCGGGCGGTATTCCGAAGTCTGCTGGCCTTTTTGCTGATGGGCGTGACCGGCTTCACACCCTCGGTATGCCGCGCCGCAGTGGCGGTCTGGGTCGGTGCACTGGGTGTGTGGTTGTACGGCCCGCCGGATACCCTTACCTCTCTGGCGGTGGCAGGTATCGTTATGACCGCAGGCAACAGCTATGCAGTGTGCGATATCGGCTTTGAACTTTCGTTTGCGGCGGTGGTGGGCACGGTGGCAGGCGGTGTGTGCATCCGCCGCGCCCGGGATGCGTGGTACCGCCAGTTCTGGAAAAACGCGAAAAATCCGGTGAAGCGCCCATGGTATTTCAAACTGCCGGAACGTCTTTGGGGCCTTGCGGAAAGCATTTGCATCTCGTTTTGTGCTTCGGTGGCCACATTCCCGGTGTTGGTGCTGCGCGGGCTGAGTGTGAGCATTTATGCGGTGGCATCCAGTGTGGCGGTGCTGTGGCTCATCCAGCCCATGATGCTGCTGGGCCTTGGCACGGCCTTTGCCGGCCTGGCACCCGCTCTTGCTCCGCTGTATGGGGTGCTGTCCGCAGCGTCTGCGGCGTTGACCGGCCTGCTCGACCGCTGGGCCGTCTGGATCTCTGCAAAACCGGGCGCGGGCATCTACTTCGATACGGCCTATGCAGCCATCGTGTGTCTGGTGCTGATCCTGTTGTGCTGGCTGGCGTTCCACTGGCGGGTACGGCTGCGGGTGGCAGGGCCATGCATCCTGCTGGCGGCAGCTGTTTCCATCGGGCTGGGCAATGCTCTCAGCCGGGATGTGGTGCACATCGACCTTGTAGGCAGCGCCAACGCGCCGGCAGTGGTCGTCACCCAGAACGATACCGCCGTGGTGCTGTTCCGGGGCGGAGCTTCTGCCCAGAACGCAGTGGAAAACCAGCTTGCCCGGCGGGGCGTGCAGACTGTGGAGCTTGTGGCAGACCTGCGCACAAATCCTAAAACGGCCTGTACACTGGAAGCAGAGCGGACACTTCCGGCAGCAGAAATGGCGGTGAACACAGCACAAAAGCTGCGGTGCACACCGGCTCTGGTGGAAATGCTGCGCACCCGGAAGGGCTGTCTTGTGCGGCTGACTGTGGGCAATCGGCAGTTTGCCGTGGTCAATGGAACTGTAGAACTGGCAAAACAGGTCACAGTGCAGTGGCTGCTGGCATCCCCTGCAAAGCCGGATGCTGTGCAGTATAAAAATGTTCTGGCCCTGCGCAGCTATGACTGGATGGACAACAGAAAAGAACTGGCGGCATCCATCAGCCTGCGGCGGCACGGCGGGCTGAAAACAGAGTGATGCTTTGCAATCCGTGCAGAGTGTGGTACAATAGAACAACACCATAAGAGAAGGGAGGTGCCTGCATGGCGACCGAGACAAAACTCCGGCAGTTGGCGGACAAGGAGTGTCCGGTCTACTATTTTTATTCCAGTGAACGGTATCTGGTGCGGCAGGCCGTGGCAGCGGCCACCCGCATCCTGACCGCAGACAGCGACGAGGACGCCACGGTTCTGGATGGAGCTGCGCCGGAGATCGAACAGCTCATCATGGCGGCGGGCACCATCTCATTTTTTGGCACCCGGCGTGTGGTGGTGCTGCCGGAGATCGACCCTGCAGCTTACAGTGACAAGGATCTGGAAGAGTTGAACAGCACCCTTTCCAGTCTGGAAAATGCTGTGGTGGTGCTGGGCAGCGTGTTTGAACTGGAGCGCAGCAAGCTCAAAACAGGCAAGCGCGCACAGAAGCTGATCGCGCAGTGCAAGGCGCTTGGCTACACCGAAGAATTGGCTAAGCCCAAGCCCTTTGAACTGAAAATGATGATGATCGATCGCGCAAAGGAGCAGAAAACCACCCTGCCGGACGGCGCAGCGGCGGCGCTGCTGGAGCGCTGCGGCGAGGATCCGTTCCTTTTGGAAAATGAGGTGGATAAGCTCTGTGCATTGTCCGGGTATCAGACGGTCACGGCAGCGATGGTGGCGGAAATGGGCACGGTCAGTCTGGAAGCAGACGTGTTCGAGATGATCCGCATGATCACGGCCAAAAACGCCACAGGTGCCTGCAAAAAGCTGCAGACTTTGCTGCGCCTGCAGCAGGAGCCCATTGCCATTACAGCGGCCATGATCGGCAGCTATGTGGATCTGTACCGGGTCAAGCTGGGGGCAGCAAAACGGAAAAATTACAGCACGGTATTCAAGGATTTTGGCTATAAGGGCAGTGATTACCGGCTCAAGCGGTCGGCCGAAACAGCCTCGCATTACACGCTGGGCCAGATCGAAAACTGTATGCAGGTGCTGCTGGAACTGGACCAGAGCCTGAAAAGCCAGCCTACCGATGACCAGATCCTGCTGGAAACAGCGCTGTGCCGGTTGGCAATGGCGGGGAGCGGACGATGAAGGAAAACGAAATGATCCATACAGGCCGGGTGCTCATTGTGGAGGGCAAGTACGATGCGGCCCGGCTCTCCCATCTAACCGATGCCATGATTTTGCTGACGGATGGATTTGGCATTTACAGCGACAAAAAGCGCCAGCAGCTGTTCAAAGCGCTGGCGCAGAAAAACGGCCTGATCCTGCTCACGGATTCGGACGCGGCAGGCTTCCGCATCCGCACCTACATCACCAATCTGGTGGGAGAAAAGAATGTGGTTCAGGCTTACGTGCCCGCGATCCACGGCAAGGAAAAGCGCAAGGAGCAGCCCGGCAAGGAGGGCCTGCTGGGGGTCGAGGGCGTGGACGATGCCATTGTTCTGCAGGCGCTGCGGGATGCCCTTGGCGCTGAGGCGGGTGCCGCAGCGGCCCGCCCGGAAGGACGGCAGATCACCTATACCGACCTCTACGAGTGGGGGCTTTCCGGCAGGCCGGGCAGCGCCGAGCGCAAGGCAAAGCTTCTGAACGCGCTGGGCCTGCCGCCGCGTCTTTCCAAAAAGGAGCTGGTGGAAGCGCTGAATCGACTGTATACTTTTGAACAATTGGACGAATTGCAGTTGAAAATTCTGGATGGCTGACTGCATGGCGCAGGGGTGAGCACACCGTTCACCTCTGCGCTGTTTTTGTGCTCGGAACATCCCACCGCTGGCGCAGAAGTTCCAGCGCATGAGTTTCCAGACGGGAAACATAGCTGCGGCTGATGTCCAGCAGTTTTGCAGTTTCCAGCTGGGTCAGCGGCGGCTGGCCGGAAAGACCATACCGCAGCAGAATGATCTGTCGCTCCCTGGCGGGCAGGCCGTCCAGCAGCTGCCGCATCCGGCGGATATCGTCCTGCGTTTCGCAGGTGTCCTCCATGCAGAAGCTGTCCTGCAGCACATCGGCCAACGTCAGCGCAGAGTCACCATCTGATTCCAGCGCTTCCTGCAGCGAGACGGTCCCGCCGGTTTTGCGGTTCCGGCGGAACTGCATCCGGATCTCATTTTCAATGCACCGGCTGGCGTAGGTGGAAAAGCGTGCCCGACGGTCAGAGTCGAAAGTATCCACTGCTTTCATCAGGCCGATGGTGCCGATGGAAATAAGGTCGTCCTGATCGCCGGGCAGGGCGTAGTATTTTTTTACGATGTGTGCCACCAGACGCAGATTGTGCCGGATCAGTTTTTCCCGTGCGGCAGGGTCACCGGCACGCAGTGCGGAAAAGGCTTCGGTTTCCTCCCGGGCAGAGAGGGGCCGCGGAAAGCTGCCGCTTTCCAGATGAAGCGCCAGAACCAGAAACTTTGTGGCAAAAAATTGCAGAAGAGATAAAAACATGCCGACCCCTCCCCATAGTATCATAAACGGTTACTGTAATTTATGAAGGAGGGCTTGCCTTTTTTCCGGACTCCGAGGAGAACAACGCTGCTTCGTTGTCCACAAAATACGGATATGGCAGCTTTGCGGAGCAATGCGCCTGTTACCCATATATTTTCCCCACGATCTTTCCGCGTGCTGCGGCAGGCAGGAGCTTGCACAAAAGGCTCAGGAATTTATACTGTGCACCGGCAACATAAACGACTGCCGGGTCCTTTTTCTCCACAATACCGGCGATGTACCGTCCAATGCGTGCCGGGTCCATGCCGTTTTGCTCGTCGTGCTCCATCTGGCTGACGCTCCGGGAGATGCGTCCACCGTATTCATCATCGCCGAGAATGCTTTTTTGACGTGCTTTTGTAAACCCGGTGCAGATGTCACCCAGTTCTACGACGGTAACATGGATGCCGTAGGGCTTGACTTCGTTTGCCAGAGCGTAAGAGTAAGAAGAAACGGCGGCTTTGCTTGCAGAGTAGAAGGTCTGGAACGGAATGTGCGCTACGGCAGCAACAGAGCTGATGTTCACAATATGCCCCTTCCCTTGATGGCGCATGAAGGGGAGAACTGCTTTATTTACAGTGACTGTCCCGAAAAAGTTCACATCAAACTGCGCTTTGGCTTGCTCCATGGACGTAAACTCCACCGCACCGGAAATGCCAAAGCCTGCACAGTTGATCACTGCATCAATTTTGGTCTCTTTTTGGATGACCTGCTGCACAGCGGCGTTGACCGCATCTTCATCGGTCACATCGACAGACAGATGGGTAACACCCTCCATAGGGATATTTCTGCGGCTGAACTCATAGACGATGCAGCCATTCTCTTTCAGAGCGGATGCCGTGCACCGTCCGATGCCGGAGCTTCCGCCGGTAACAATAACGACCTTGTTGTTTTCTCCCGCCATGATTTTCCTCCTGAAAATGTTGATCTGGTTCGAGTATACCGCATCGCAAGATGACTGTCTATACGGATAGCCGGATTGTGAAAAAGCACAGGGATCAACTTGCGCAAATTTTTACGCAGATTGGCCTCTCTTTTTTACACAGCCAATGCCAATTAGCGCTTGAAATCGAAATGCTGCGCAAGTATACTATACTAGCTATGCTGTACAAGCTTGATCAAAAATCAGTATGCCAGTTGACCATAAAAGACATACCAGAATTGAAGTGCGCGGCAGAATCAAAACCCTATGAGGATGAAAATGAAATTCGATAGAAGGCTTACAGATGAAATCTACACTTCCGATACGGTAAGGCTGGGAAAAAATGCATTTCAGGCCATGCGGGAGACGATCTATCATAATGGTGGTGTTTCGTTTCGCGGTGCATCGGGCGAGATGATTTTGCATCGTTTGGATTTAAAGAAAATTTTTATCTCGACAGGATCAGCATGCGATTCAAAAAACAGAGGAGAGATATTTTACTATGATCTACAAAAAGCAATACGGTCAACCGTTTGATACCGAAAGTGTAGTGGGTTCTTTTTTGCCCATGATGGAAACGATACCCTATCTGACCAAGGAGCCGGATGGCTTCTCCTATGCCATGGAACCGCAGGATGTCCTGTATGGTCTTGGCGAAAACGTCCGTGGTATCAACAAGCGCGGGTGGGTGTACGAAAGCAAATGCTCCGATGACGGCAACCATACCGAGGGCAAATCCTCGCTGTACGGTGCTTATAATTTTATGATCGTGTCCGGCAAGGATACATTTGGCGTTTTTATCGACTACCCGGGCAAGGTCACCTTTGACTGCGGCTACACCGACCTGGATACCTTACGCATCACGGTGGCCGAGGAAAATTACGATCTCTACATCATTGAGGGCGAGAGCCTGACCGATATTGTGCACCAGTTCCGCCAGTTGGTGGGGCGCAGTTATATTCCGCCCAAATGGGCTTTTGGCAACGCCCAGAGCCGCTGGAGCTACATGAACGAGGACGAGGTCCGCGAGGTGGTGGCAAATTACCGTGCCAATCATATGCCGCTGGACGCTGTGGTTCTGGATATCGATTACATGGAGCGTTACAAGGACTTTACGGTGGATGCGCAGCGCTTCCCGCGTTTTGCAGACTTTGCCGCCGAGATGAAAGCGCAGGGCATCCATCTTGTCCCCATCATCGATGCAGGAGTCAAAATCGAAGATGGATATGATGTGTACGAGGAAGGCGTGAAAAACGGCTACTTCTGCACGAATCAGGATGGCACCCCCTTTGTAGCCGGTGTGTGGCCGGGACGGGTACACTTCCCCGATATGCTCAACCCGGAAGCCCGTGCTTGGTTTGGCAGTCAATATAAAGTTCTGCTGGATCAGGGGATCGAGGGCTTCTGGAATGATATGAACGAGCCTGCTATCTTCTACGCAGAGGAAAGACTGAAAAAGACCTTTGCTCAAATTGAGAAATACAGCAAGCAAAACCTGGATATTTCCAGCTTTGGTGCTTTTACCGGCATGGTGGCAGGGCTTTCCAACAACGAAAACGATTATAAGCTGTTCTACCACAACACCAAACAGGGGCGTATGCGGCACGACAAGGTACATAATCTTTTTGGTTATAACATGACCCGTGCTGCAGGCGAGGCTTTTGAGCGGCTGGAGCCGGACAAGCGCATTTTGATATACTCCCGTTCTGCCTGCATCGGGATGCACCGGTATGGCGGCATCTGGACTGGCGACAACCATTCTTGGTGGAGCCACATTCTGCTTGCGCTGCACATGATGCCCTCCCTGAATATGTGCGGCTTCCTGTACGAAGGCCCCGACATTGGCGGCTTTGGCAGCAATACCACGGAGGATCTGGTGCTGCGCTGGTACGGCATGGGCATCTTCTCTCCGCTGCTGCGGAACCACTCTGCCGACGGCACCCGCCGGCAGGAGCCCTACCGCTTTAAGAACAAGGCTGCCTTTGCTGGTATTTTACAGCTGCGCTACCTGCTGCTGCCCTACATTTACAGCGAGTACATGAAAGCTGCCCTGCACGACGGCATGTACTGTATGCCGTTGGCGTTCGCCTTCCCGGAGGATGACTTTGCCCGCCGGGTAGAGGATGAGGTGATGATCGGTGAAAGCCTGTTGATCGCCCCGGTATATGAGCAAAATGCCCGAGGCCGGTATGTTTACCTGCCGGAGGAGATGCTGCAGGTGCGGGTAAAGTGCAGCGAAAGCAACCGCATCGAAACCAGCGTGCTGCCGGCAGGCCATCATTACATTCCGGTGGAGCTGGATGAAGTGGTGTTCTTTATGCGCAAGGGACACCTTCTGCCCCTTGCCAAGGACGGCAAAAAGATCCAGAGCGTTGCCGATGTGGACTTTGCAGATCTGCGCCTGCTTGCCTATGCTCCCGATGGTGCATCCTATGAATACTATACCGATGACGGCGAGACAAAGGATTATGATAAGCCGGAACATTTTGTGCATATCACGCTGGATGCGGATGGAAACGCAAAGAGCGATCGTGCTACGGTCAAAGTAGAAGGATAATCGTCAGTCATTACGCAGTTCCTACAGAGTGACAGCGTTTCAGCTTGAAATGCTGCCACTCTTTTTTGTTGTCTATATCACAGATAAAATAGCGCTCCATCTTGAAAACAGCGTAAAGATTTATTATAATAAGATAAATAGTTGTGACTTTTGCAGAGGAGGGCTGAATCATGGCAGCGCAGCGCACCTATCTGGCAATCGACCTGAAAAGTTTCTATGCCTCGGTGGAGTGCGTAGACCGTCATCTGGACCCCCTGACCACCAATCTGGTGGTGGCAGACGCCTCCCGCACCGAAAAGACCATCTGCCTTGCGGTGTCGCCCTCTCTGAAAGCCTACAAGATACCCGGCAGAGCACGGCTGTTTGAAGCAGTTCAGCGTGTCCGGGAAGTCAACGCTCAGCGGCTGCAAACTGCCATCCGGCAGAAAAAGGCAGTCCGGGGAGAGGATGGCAAGTACCACTTTGCCAGCACCTCTTTCGATGCCAATGCCCTGAACGCAGACCCGGCACTGGGGCTGAGCTACATCGTTGCGCCGCCCCGGATGCAGCGGTATCTGGACGTGTCCACCCAAATCTACAAGACCTACCTCAAATATGTGTCCCCAGCGGATATCTACCCCTACTCCATCGACGAGGTTTTCATTGATGTGACGGGTTATCTGCCCTACTACCACATGAGCGCCCATGAGCTTGCCATGACCATGGTGCGGGAGGTGCTGTACACCACCGGCATCACGGCAACGGCAGGCATCGGTACCAACCTCTACCTCGCAAAGCTGGCGATGGACATCGTAGCAAAGCACATTCCAGCGGACAAGGACGGCGTGCGCATTGCAGAGCTGGACGAGCAGTCCTATCGGTATCTGCTGTGGAACCACCGCCCTCTGACGGATTTCTGGATGACCGGTCCCGGCACCGTCAAGCGGCTGGAAGCCCACGGCATCTATACGATGGGGGACTTGGCACGGTTTTCCATCCACGGAGAGGATCGTCTGTACGAGATTTTCGGCGTGGATGCGGAAATTCTCATTGACCACGCATGGGGCTACGAACCCTGCGGCATGGAGCAGATCAAAAGCTACAAGCCCAGCACCAACAGCATCAGCGAGGGGCAGGTGCTGACCTGCCCATACCCCAACGATAAGGCAAAGCTCATCGTCCGGGAGATGGCGGAGATTCTGATGTTCCGGCTCACGGAAAAGAAGCTGGTGACGGAATCCATCACCTTGGAGGTGGGCTACGACCGGGAGAACGTGGACAAGGGCGGCTACCGTGGTCTGACCCAGACCGACCGCTACGGCAGAATTATCCCCAAGGCGGCGCACGGCACGGTTCGGTTTGATGCCCCCACCAATCTGGGCAGCACCATCATCAACGAAAGCGCAAAGCTGTTTGAGTGCATCACCGACCCGGCACTGACGGTGCGGCGCATTACCCTCAACGCCAACAAGGTCACGCCGGATGAGGGTATCTATCAGGTGGACTTTTTCACCGACACCAAAAAGCTGGAAAAGGAGAAAAAGCTCCAGCAAGCCATGCTGGGCATCAAGAACAAGTACGGCAAAAACGCCGTGCTGAAAGCCAGCAGCTACGAAGAAGGTGCCACCATGCGCCAGCGCAATGCACAAATCGGCGGTCACAGCGCAGGAGGTTCGGATGGAAAACTACAAAAATAGCAAAATCGGGCGGGAGACCGCCCAAAAGTACGGGGACATCCTGGAGATGGAGCGCCCTCAGACCGAAGAATCTCTCCGCAAGCATCCGCGCATGACCCTTCAGAACCGTGCCAAAATTTTCTCGCCCTTCTCCCCGCTGCGAGGCTATGACGAACAGATTGCCGCAGAAAAGCAGCGCACCGAGCGGGTGCCCAAGCGCATTCTGACCGAGGAAGAAATGTCCGCCCTGTCTGATCGGCTGATGCAGGTCACCAAGGGCATGACCGTCACGGTGCGATACTTCAAAGAGGATACCGCCCACCCAGAGGTTCCAGCGGTAGGCAACTATATCACGCTGAGTGGAACAGTGGAGCGCATCGACCCGGTGTTCCGCACCTTGCAGGTGGGAGACACCGTGGTGCCCTTTGAAGATCTGGTGGAGGTCAGCGGGGAGGGTATCATGGCCATCGATGCGTATCTGGGCATCGGGGAAGAATGAGATGACAAAAAATGCTGAAAGAGATGTTTATAGGACAGCTCTTTCAGTAAAATGACCTCAGAAGAAGCAAAACACACTTCGGATGGAGGAAAATACAATGGCAAACGGTGATTACGGCTATTTCGGCAAAGGGGACACGGGCTATGCCCAGTACATGACGGCTTTCAACCGCAACTTTGGCGGTTCGTCCGGCGGTGGCGGCGGCGGAAACCACAACAATGGCGGCGGTGGCGGAGATGGAAGCGGCTGCGGCTGCCTCATCGCCATTGCGGTGGTGGTCGTGCTGGTGCTCCTCGCCATGGGAAGCTGAGGGCATTTCCACAGCACTAGGCTGCTTACGTGACCCGGTCACAGAAAATCTAACTAGGAAATGTTATCATATAGTCACAGAAAACACCAACAACATTCCGATGGAGGATTTGAATATGAAGGCAAAGTTTTATATCTGTGAGCACTGTGGCAACCTGGTCACCACCATCCACAACGCAGGCGTTCCGCTGGTCTGCTGCGGCGAAAAGATGAAGGAACTGCTCCCCAACACGGTGGAAGCCAGCGGCGAAAAGCATCTGCCGGTGGCAGAGCTTTCCGGCAGCACCCTCACGGTTACGGTGGGTGCGGTGGAGCACCCCATGGTGGATGTACACCACATCCAGTGGCTCTTTGTGGAGA
>OOBN01002475.1_pt1 | contig 11142 bp, 8 predicted proteins | sample 1671091 | NCBI WGS metagenome assembly OOBN01 (sample SAMN06348121, study PRJEB24527) | human gut metagenome | biome: human gut; feature: ankylosing spondylitis patient; material: feces | host: Homo sapiens | place: China | collected 2015-10 | reverse complement strand
GACACGCCGTTTATGGGGTAAATCCAGTGAAAAACGTCATCTTCCCGAAGATGCCGGCCAGCTGAGCATCTGTTTCGAGTCTCCGTCCGATGTCAATGACCCGGTAGCGGAAGAACAGAAAACCGCTGGGAAATCCGTCACATCGGAGAATGGCTACAATCGTTTCCGTAAAAGCTTCACGAAAAAGATCACTCCCCACGCCCGTAAGCCCATCGACCCGTCCCTTCCCCGTGAGGAGATTATCATTCCCATGCCGGAAGGCCTTTCGTTGGAGGGAGCGACGAAGCTGGGAGAGGAAGTGAGCGAACAGTATGCTGTCAGTCCCGCCCGATTCTATGTGAAACGCATCATCCGTCCTAAATACCGGCTCGCCGACGGTCGTATCATAACCGCTCCCATGCCCGTAATGGCACATCCCCACAGCAATGCCTCGGAAAGTGTACTGGCCCACATTGCTACCGCCAAATATTACGACCACCTGCCTCTGCACAGACAGCTGGATATCTTTGAGCGTGAAGGAATCCATCTGAGTCCTTCCACCGTAAGTAACTGGATGATGGCTGCCGCACAGCGTCTGGAACCAATCTATAATGAACTTCGTGAACTGGTCAAGGACAGCTATTACGTCATGGCCGATGAGACACCCCATCCCGTACTTGAAAGCGACCGGCCCGGTGCTCTTCACCGCGGGTATATGTGGAACTTCTATCTGCCCCGGTTCCATACCCCCTTCTTTGAATATCACAAGGGCCGTGGCAGCAGCGGAATAGACACACTGCTGGCAGGACAGGTCCGGGTGGTACAGAGTGACGGCTTTGCAGTATATGACAAGTTCGACACGCTACCCGGAAAGTTGCATCTGTGCTGCTGGGCACACGTCAGGCGCAACTTTGTGGAAGCGGAAGGAAATGACCCTCCCAGAGCAAGGCATGCACTTGGACAAATAGGCGGACTGTATGCCGTGGAGGAGAAAATCAGAATGGAACATCTGGAAGGGGAGGCGGTGGTAAAGCTTCGCCGGGAAAAATCGTACCCTATTATCAAAGAACTGGAAAAATGGTGCAAGGAGGAATATGGACATACGGTCGATAAATCGCCTATTGCCAAGGCCATGTTCTATATGTACACACGCTTTGAACAACTGTCCGGATATGTCAATGACGCACAGTTCTGCATTGACAATAATCCGGTGGAGCGTTCTATAAGGCCGTTGACTTTAAACAGAAAAAATACGCTCTTCTCCGGATCACATGAGGCAGCACATGCAGCGGCAATTTTCTTTTCACTGATGGGATGCTGTAGGGAAAATAAGGTGAACCCAAAACTATGGATGCAGGACGTGCTGATTAGGGTACAGGAGAAAGAAAGAGAAGAGAAAAACGATTACACCGATTTACTGCCATTTAATTGGAAAGGATAAACAGGAAAGCTATAATAAAGTCAAAAGCCAGACATGCTTCGTCTGGCTTTTGACTTTATTATAACTTGGAGAGAAACACGCACGAGGCCGAATGCTTACTTGCTTCCTAGACTAATTCATCGTTTCACTTTAGTGATGAAGTTGTTTCACTAGGATGATGAAACTTCATCACTAGAGTGCTAAAGCTTCCTCACTAATGTGAAACGATAAATAAAAAAAGGCGTGAACATGAACACATCCAGATAGAAAGGATTTCACGAGAACAACTCTTTCAGCACATCCAGCGATTTCAGCACCGGAAAATCCGGCAGATGCAAACGATAGTAATCATTCATAATAACCAGACAGCGGTTACGCTCCAGACGGCTCATAGTAAAAAGATGCATTGTTTCATAATTCATACGCATTAAAAGGTTGATACGTGAAGCCTCCTCCGGTTTCAAAAAAGCGCCATGTAATGGCCGGACAGACACGAAGCAGGCATTCAGCATATCAAAAAAGCATCCTTCCCTATAATCCTCCGTATTAGGATACAGACCGAGGAAACGTGAAAAACGCATCAGAAAAACCAAATGAAAATTGGAGAAACTTCTGTCGCATTCGTCCAGCCACCGGATAGAATGCTCCAAATAAGCAAACAACGGCCCGTTCTCCGCTTCTTCACGCAAAGCACGATACAGAAATTCCGCCAAGAACATGGCAATGGAAGATTTATAAGGATCGTATGGCAACGTGCGGAAAGGATACCACGACTTCGCTTCTTTTATACGATACAAATTAGACATCGGACGATAATCCGCTTCAAACTCTATCATGGAAAGCGGCTGGAACAATACCGTCTTCACCGCCGATTTCCGTGAACGGGGAACAGACACAAGAAAAGAAGCACGGCCATTCTCGCGCGTATAAATATCAACGATATTCGAAGTATCATTGTATTTTAAGGTATGAAGTACAATTCCCACCGTCTTTTGAAGCATACTCTTTCTCTCTTTTATATACTAGGTAATCGTTGTCCGCAATACGTTTTTTGCTTTTCCACACAAATATACGCATCGTTGGAACATACAAAAATAGGGTTTTTAGATGAAAATGCACGTATTTACAAAAAAAATATGCCGAATATTTTGTCAATTCAAAAAGAGTTCCTACCTTTGCAACCGCAAAAGAGAAAAACACTCTCCGAAAGCAAGCCAAGCTAAGGCTCGGCAGAATCAAGGCTCGGCCCGTTCGTCTATCGGTTAGGACGCAAGATTTTCATTCTTGAAAGGGGGGTTCGATTCCCCCACGGGCTACAAATAAAAATAATAAAAGAACAAAATTAAAGATTAGTCGAAATGGCAAATCACAAATCATCATTAAAGAGAATCAGACAGGAAGAGAAGAGAAGACTTCATAACAGATATTATGCAAAAACAATGCGTAACACTGTTAAAAAACTTCGTGCAACTACTGACAAGGCAGAAGCTGTTGCAATGTATCCGGGCGTTCAGAAGATGTTGGACAAGCTTGCTAAGACCAATATCATACACAAGAACAAAGCTGCTAACTTGAAGTCAAAATTGGCTGCTTACATTAGCAAACTCGCTTAAGCAAAGTCTTAAACTAAAAGATAAAATAGGCAGGATTTTTCAATCCGGCCTTTTGTCTTTTTATGTGTTTCATAAAACACAAGCAATACATATTGCAAACGTAACATCGAAAAAATACGCAATTCCTCGCTCCGCGGAAAACAGCCCTGAAGAATCTGAAGCATTCATGAAGGATTTAGAAGAGAATCATACATGATAAGATGCTGATAAAAAGCCTGTTAAGCGTCAATGAAGGATTTGAAGGAAAAAGAAGCCCCATTAATCTTCAGAAGACTTACCCTCGAAATAAATACATCACTCCCCTACTTTTCCCGGCGTTCACGGACAGACCTCATTCCAAACCTGTCCAATCCCCTCTTTTTTACGTTTTTTAGTCCATAAAAGCTGCCTGTCTCAGCAATTTTTCGTATCTTTGAAAGCTAATATTTAAGATAATTGAATCAAACATGAGTGAAGAAGAAAAGATAAACGGCGAAAACAATTACTCGGCCAGTAACATCCAGGTATTGGAAGGTTTGGAGGCTGTACGTAAACGTCCCGCCATGTATATCGGAGACATCAGCGAAAAGGGATTGCACCACTTGGTTTACGAGGTTGTGGACAACTCTATCGACGAGGCATTGGCCGGCTACTGTGATCATATAGAAGTCACCATCAATGAAGACAACTCCATTACCGTACAGGATAATGGCCGTGGTATCCCGGTAGACTTTCACGAAAAAGAAAAGAAATCTGCATTGGAAGTGGTAATGACCGTGCTGCACGCGGGAGGTAAGTTCGACAAAGGTTCTTACAAGGTTTCAGGCGGTCTGCACGGTGTAGGTGTTTCTTGTGTGAATGCCTTGTCTACTCACATGACCACACAGGTATTCCGCGGTGGCAAGATCTACCAGCAGGAATACAGCTGCGGACATCCTTTGTATTCTGTAAAAGAAGTAGGAACAGCTGATATTACCGGAACAAAACAGACTTTCTGGCCGGATGATACCATCTTCACTGTTACCGAATATAAGTTTGACATTCTACAGGCACGTATGCGTGAATTGGCCTACTTGAACAAAGGTATCACCATTTCACTGACCGACCGCCGGATCAAAGAAGAAGATGGCAGCTTCAAGAAAGAAATATTCCATTCGGACGAAGGAGTGAAAGAGTTTGTACGTTTCCTGAACCGTAACAACGAAGCGCTGATTAATGATGTCATTTATCTGAATACCGAAAAAAACAATACCCCCATTGAATGTGCCATCATGTACAATACAGGCTATCGTGAAAGCCTGCATTCGTATGTAAACAATATCAATACAATAGAAGGCGGCACACACGAGGCCGGTTTCCGCAGCGCATTAACCCGTGTACTGAAGAAATATGCGGAAGATACCAAAGCACTGGAAAAAGCAAAAGTCGAGATTTCGGGAGAGGACTTCCGCGAAGGCTTGATTGCCGTCATTTCAGTGAAAGTAGCCGAGCCGCAGTTCGAAGGACAGACCAAGACCAAGCTGGGCAACAGCGAAGTGAGTGGTGCCGTGAACCAAGCTGTAGGCGAAGCGCTTACATATTATCTGGAAGAACACCCGAAAGAAGCAAAACAGATTGTTGACAAAGTGATCCTGGCTGCAACAGCGCGTATCGCCGCACGCAAGGCACGTGAATCTGTTCAAAGAAAGAGTCCGATGGGCGGTGGCGGACTGCCGGGCAAACTGGCCGACTGTTCGAGCCGTAATCCGGAGGAATGTGAACTATTCCTGGTCGAGGGTGACTCGGCAGGTGGTTCTGCCAAGCAAGGACGTAGCCGTGCCTTCCAGGCAATTCTACCTTTGAGGGGTAAAATCCTGAATGTGGAAAAAGCGATGTGGCACAAGGCTTTTGAAAGCGATGAGGTCAATAATATCATCACCGCCCTGGGTGTCCGTTTCGGTGTGGACGGAAATGATGACAGCAAAAAAGCGAACATCGACAAGCTGCGTTATCACAAAGTGGTGATCATGACCGATGCCGATGTCGATGGTTCTCACATCGACACCCTTATCATGACATTGTTCTACCGCTATATGCCGGAAATTATAGAAAACGGACATTTGTACATTGCCAATCCGCCATTGTATAAATGCAGCAAAGGAAAAATCAGTGAATACTGCTACACCGAAGAAGCACGCCAGGCATTCATTCAAAAATATGGTGACGGACAAGAAAACGGAATCCATACACAGCGATACAAAGGTTTGGGTGAGATGAATCCCGAACAACTGTGGGAAACAACAATGAACCCTGAAACGCGTATTCTGAAACAGGTAACAATTGACAATGCCGCCAACGTAGACTATATCTTCTCCATGCTGATGGGAGACGATGTAGCTCCACGCCGCGAGTTCATAGAGAAAAACGCGACATATGCGAATATAGACGCGTAATTTTTCATTCATTATTTTTTAATCAAAATCCATCCTCACATCTTACAATTTGAGGTAGCCCCGATCCTGCTTTTCTCTGGATCGGGGCTTTTTTATCAATGAAAACCAACCTGACCCCATTTATATTTTTCCTCCTTTAAATGCCCGAAGAAACAGATACTCATACCGACTCTTTTTTTCGATGAAATGGGCAGAAATTGTAATAGTTCACCGCCGGTAACAAACATAACCTCATTCATTTTTCTTATAAATTAATTGGATGAAAGACGATATTCTGCCAGAAAGTCTTAATTTTGGGACATTAAACCATTTAACTCGAATAATAACATGAAACTCACATTTCGAATTGAATACCGTACAGCCTGGGGAGAAGAACTGGGGGTGATACTGGACGGAAACAATAGTGAACCTATCATCCTTCGCACTCCAAACGGGGAACATTGGGAAGGTGAAGCTGAAATGCCGGACCTCCCTGCATGCGTGCCTGTTTCCTACCGCTATGGAGTATATCGTGACGGACAGTGCATCCGCCGTGAAAGCGGAACCATGGCTCATTTGTTTTGCCCCGGAAAAAAGAAAAACTGCCACTACATATTAAATGATTTCTGGAAAGACCTTCCGGCTGAATCTTACTTATACAGTTCCGCCTTCAGTGGTGATTATCAGTCTGAGACAACTATAAAAGTCACAGCAAGCGCCGATGGAAGCATTACTTTCCGGGCCTTATGCCCTTGTCTGCATCATAAGCGTCAAGTGCTGGCTATCAGCGGAGATTGCCCGGCTTTAGGCAATTGGGATATTCAAAAGACGGTCCTGATGGAAGAAATACAACCGAACGAGTGGACCATCACACTGAATGTTTCTACTTTGGAGTTTCCGCTAAGTTATAAGTTCGTAGCCTGCAACGCCGACAGCAAGCAGGTAGAGGAATGGGAGAACCACGACAACCGGATGCTTAATAATCCGGAATTAAAAAAAGGAGAAATTTACCTGACACCGGAAACTGAAGTTCATTTCACTTCATCGGCCCGTAAAGTGGCGGGAACAGCTATCCCTGTATTTTCTCTCCGCAGTGAGAAAAGTTTTGGAGTAGGAGATTTCGGAGATTTGAAGAAACTGATAGACTGGGCGGCAAAGACTCACCAGCAAGCTGTACAGATCCTCCCTATCAACGATACGACCATTACCCATACCTGGATGGATTCTTATCCCTACAACAGTATTTCCATTTATGCATTCCACCCGATGTATATTGACCTGAACCAGCTGGGTAAGATGAAGGATAAGGAAGCGCTGGCTGTTTTTGAAGCCCGCCGGCAAGAATTGAACGCTCTTCCCCAAATAGATTATGAAGAAGTGAACAATGCCAAACGTGCCTATTTGAAAGTGATGTTCCAACAAACCGGAAGGAAAGTGCTGGCTTCGGCCGAATTCAAAAAATTCTTTGAAGAAAATGAACATTGGCTGCTGCCATACGCCGCATTCAGCTATCTAAGAGATCTGTATGGCACTCCGGATTTCAGCCAATGGCCTGAGCATACAGAGTACAAGGCAGAAGAAATAGCAGCCTTATGCGCACCGGACAGCTCTTGTTATGAAGAAATCGCCTTTTACTACTACACACAGTACCATTTACATATCCAATTACTTGATGCAGGAAACTATGCCCGCGAAAAAGGTATTATCTTTAAAGGTGATATCCCTATCGGCATCAGCCGCAACAGTGTGGAGGCATGGATTGAGCCGTATTATTTCAACATGAACGGTCAGGCAGGCGCACCGCCCGACGCATTCTCCGTGAACGGACAGAACTGGGGCTTTCCCACCTATAATTGGGAGGTAATGGAACAAGACAACTACCAATGGTGGCAGAAGCGTTTCCGCAAAATGGCAGAGTATTTCACAGCTTACCGCATAGACCATATTCTTGGTTTCTTCCGTATCTGGGAAATCCCATCTCATTCGGTACATGGTTTGCTGGGACAGTTTGTACCGGCATTGCCTATGAGTGTGGACGAAATTCAAAGTTACGGGCTGCCGTTCCAAAAGGACTTCATGACCAAACCGTTCATCAACGAAGAGATGCTAAACAAGATGTTTGGTGACAAAGCTGCCTTTGTAAAAGAAACATTCGTACAACATGCTCACGATGACATTTATGAAATGCGCCCGGAATATGATACCCAACGCAAAGTGGAGGCTTATTTCTCCGATAAGAAAGATGAAGAAAGTATCCATATACGCGAGGGAGTATATGCCTTGATAAGCAATGTATTATTTGTTCCCGACCGCAAGCACCCCTCCATGTACCATCCAAGAATTGCCGTTCAGAATGATTTCATCTTCGGGCGCCTCGACTGGAAGGAGAAAGATGCTTTCAACCGTCTGTATAATCATTATTATTACCAACGCCATAACCAGTTCTGGTATCAGGAAGCGATGAAAAAGCTGCCTATCCTGACACAAGCCACTTCTATGCTGGTGTGCGGAGAGGATTTAGGAATGGTTCCCGACTGTGTGCCTTGGGTAATGGACCAGTTGCAAATACTCAGCCTGGAAATCCAACGTATGCCCAAGAATCCCAAACACGAGTTCGGTCACGTGTGGGAATATCCGTACCGCTCGGTCTGTACTATTTCCACTCATGACATGTCTACTCTGCGGGGATGGTGGGAAGAAGATTACGAACAGACCTGCCGCTACTACAACCATGTAATGGGACACTGGGGAGAAGTTCCGGTTTCAGCCCCGGGATGGGTTTGCGAGGAAATAGTACGCCACCATCTGGAATGTCCGTCATTGCTGTGCATCCTGTCCTTTCAGGACTGGTTGTCAATAGACGAAGAAATCCGCTATCCCGATGTGAACGCGGAACGTATCAACGTACCTGCCAATCCAAGACATTACTGGAGATATCGTATGCATCTCACTTTGGAAGAACTGATAAAGAACAAGAAGTTCAATGAAAAGCTGGTAGAGATGATTGACACCACCGGCAGATTCTAACCATCCACCACAGACAGCCTGGGGCTGTCTGTGGTGACTCCCTACCCCAACGATAATCAATAACACACATACCATGAAAAAAATTCCCGATTTAGGTTTCTGGAAACTATGGAATATTAGTTTCGGATTCTTTGGCGTGCAGATAGCCTACGCTTTGCAAAGCGCGAATATCAGCCGTATCTTTTCCACTTTGGGAGCAGACCCACACAGTTTAAGCTATTTTTGGATATTACCTCCGCTGGCAGGAATCATCGTCCAACCCATCATAGGCGCACTGAGTGACCGCACTTGGACGCGTTTCGGACGGCGTATCCCCTATCTGTTTGCAGGAGCTCTGGTTGCTGTCTGCGTCATGTGCCTGCTCCCTAATGCAGGTAGTTTCGGAATGACAGTCAGTGCAGCTATGGTATTCGGTCTGATATCACTGATGTTCCTTGATACCTCTATCAATATGGCCATGCAGCCCTTCAAGATGATGGTGGGCGATATGGTGAATGAAAAACAAAAAGGACTGGCTTACTCCATTCAGAGTTTTCTCTGTAATGCCGGCAGTCTGGCAGGATATCTTTTCCCGTTTATTTTTGCCGCCATCGGCATCAGTAATATTGCTCCCAAAGGTGTTATTCCCGACTCTGTCATCTATTCTTTCTACATCGGCGCATTGATACTGATTCTATGCGTGATCTATACTTCGGCCAAAGTAAAGGAATTTCCTCCCGAAGAATATGCAACATATCATGGCATCACCCATGAAAGCAAAAAAGAAAAGACAAATATGTTCAAATTGCTGGTCAAGGCTCCCAAAGCCTTTTGGACAGTAGGACTGGTACAATTTTTCTGCTGGGCAGCCTTCATGTTCATGTGGACTTACACCAATGGAACAGTTGCTTTGAATGTGTTCGACACACCGGTCATAACAACCATGACAAACGGTGTTTCCAGAGTGGTACTGGATACACAATCCGCACAATACCAGACAGCGGGAGATTGGGTCGGGATCTTATTTGCTGTCCAAGCCATCGGTTCCGTTATTTGGGCAACGATCATCCCGATGATTCAGAACCGCAAACTTGCCTACGTACTCAGTCTGGTATTGGGAGGCATTGGATTCATCTCCATTTTCTTTATCCATAATCAATATGCTTTATTTGCATCCTTCATCCTGATAGGTTGTGCATGGGCAGCCATGCTGGCCCTTCCCTTTACCATTCTGACCAATGCATTAACAGGAGGACATATGGGAACCTATCTGGGATTATTCAATGGAACTATTTGTGTTCCACAGATTGTCGCAGCTTCTTTAGGAGGTATCGTACTGAAGATATTTACCAGTCCGGGTAGTGTCGCTCCGGAAGTAAACATGCTGGTATTGGCTGGAGTGTTCCTGATTATCGGTGCCGGCTGTGTAAGTATTATCAAAGAGAGGTAAAGCATTTCCCGAAAGTAATATATGCTCATTCCATCACCACCGTTCAATGTTCTGTTTCCCGAAACTGAAATTCACTCCGCGGTGTCAAAACTCTGTTTTTGAAAACATGAACTTATAATCTGAAATTTGAGCATCCTAAAAGACTAAAGAAAGGATCGTATCATTACTCAATACAGAGTTTGATACGACCCTTTTACGCGTTATAATTACTATCTGCAACTTTTCAAAGCTGTCATTTTGGTTTTGACACATTCATCTTCATTCCGTCCAGCATTATTCCAACTTCTCCATGAATTCTGGATGCCGATAGAAAAAATCATACGCCATATAATAAAGTACAAAGCGGTACTCATTTCTGACACATGAGTTACATTCTGCGCCCAAGTATATAATAAAACGAAGAGATAAATAATTGATTTTTACCTGTTTAGGCTACAAAATACAAGATAGGTTTTTATCGATCTCTTAGTAAGAGATATATAATTCTCGTGCAAAAATAAGGAAAGTTTTGATAACTAATACACTTTTCATTAAAAAAATACGATCTAAAGCAAAAAAAAGCCTTTTTTCTTATTTAATCTTTCTCTCAACAGCCCACTTCTCACTGATTTAATTATTTGATTTTATGCATATTACATCTATTTTGTCGATCTCTTACTAAGAGATCGACAAAATAAGCAAATAAAAAACGAAAAAAGAATTGAATGGAATACCTGTTTCTGCGACGTAAAAAGACCCGCTACACTTCGGTGCGCCAAAAGACTTTGCTCTATCGTGCCGCCTCTCGCCGATGGGAGAAGGAGTTTGCGTTGCGGACGGACGTCCGCCGGATAGATGCTCTTATATATAAAGGTATATTATACCTGATGGAAGTGCGTCAAGTATTCCTCGATTCCTCTCTTTCGCTGAAGACACTGAGTGCGATGCTGGAGACAAACCAGACTTATTTAAGTAATGTGGTGAACCGCTATTTCGGCTGCAACCTGAAAGAACTAGTAAACACTTACCGAGTGGAATACGCCAAAGAGCTGCTCCGCAGCGGACGATGCCCTATAGAGGAAGTTCCCGTACGCAGCGGCTTCGGTTCGAAAAGCCCTTTCTATGTGGCGTTCGGAAAAGTGACGGGCATGACGCCCCGGCAGTATGTGGCACACGAGAGGAATCCGCTGAAACAGGAGGAAAACAATTAAGTCCTTTTATAATAAATGGTATGTATAACCAATTTTAGTTTTTTTAAATTTATAAATTTAAAGTTTTTCTATTATGAACAAAAAGTTTTTAAGT
>OOBN01002471.1_pt1 | contig 11152 bp, 10 predicted proteins | sample 1671091 | NCBI WGS metagenome assembly OOBN01 (sample SAMN06348121, study PRJEB24527) | human gut metagenome | biome: human gut; feature: ankylosing spondylitis patient; material: feces | host: Homo sapiens | place: China | collected 2015-10 | reverse complement strand
CGCCCTAATAGGGCGAGCGGACCTCAGTTTGTCGAAGAAATCTGTGCAGAATAAAATCCGCTGAAACCAGGTAGGTTCCAGCGGATTTTTTCAGGTGGGGAAGGTTCCCCTTCAGCATCCAATGCCTGAGCCTGTCCGCTCAGCCGTCTGCGGCCGTCTCTTCCGGGCCCGCGCATGAATTATTTCAGGGCTTCATAGACCAACTTGCTCACCTGGGCGACAGCCTGGATGCCCTCGGCGTCGTCAGCCAGATCGCCGGTAAACATGGAAATCACATACCGCCGTCTATCGGGCAGAGTGAAGATGCCCACGTCGTGCTGGATGCCGAACAGATCGCCGGTCTTGTTGGCCACCAGGACAGTGTCCGGTTTCAAATGCTGCTTATCCTCCTCCGGTGCGTAGGAGGGGACGGCCGGGATCAGCGCGGGCAGTTTGTTGCGGCACTGCTGATGTTCCAGAATGTCCACCATCCGCTGGGAGATCTCCGGGGAGATAAACTCACCCTTGGCCAGCTGTACCAGCAGCCGGCCCGCTTCACCGGCGCACATGTAGTTGTTCCGGCCCGCCTGAATGGCGGCAAAGTCCAGCATCTTCCGCATGAGCGTGGTGTGGGGCAGTCCCATCTCCCGACAGAACTGGTTGACCCGGTCAATCGTCAGAATATCCATAATCTCATTGGTGGCGGAGTTGTCGCTGAGAACAATCATCAGCCGGGCCAGAGTGGCCACACTGGGGGCGTAGTCCGGGTCCAGCTCAAAGAGAATGCCGGTGCCGCCCACCCGGTTCTCCGGAGCGATGGGGCGTCTGGCCTCCCAATCTACCCGGCCCTCCGCCACATCTTTCAGCAGCAGCGCCAGCATGGGGATTTTAATGACGCTGGCCGACGGAAAGACGCGGTCGGGGTTGATCTCAAAGACCTCATCGGTGTCCAGAACATGGATGTAGAGCCCCACGGTGCCCCGCAGATGGGCGAGAAGTTCATAGATGGCCTGCTGTGGAATTTGTTTCATAACCGATCCCTCCAGATCAAAAAATGTGGCGTTTCAAGACAGAAGCGTGCTTAGAGAATGAAGCATTCCGCAATGACTACCAGCAGAGTTCCCGGAATAATGGCCATATAGGCCAGCTTCATCATGGGCTTGATATCCTTGGCGTGGGCCAGGCCCATCTGACCGATCATATCCAGGCCGGGATAGGCGAAGGAAGTAATCTGACTGCCCACCAGAACAATGGTGGCCCAGAGGGACATGGATACGCCGAGATCCCCCAGGAAGGGGTGAAACAGGGTGTCGATCATCATGGCCTGGGCTACGGCGGCGCCGTTGATGCCGAAGATGCCGATAAAGGTGACGATAATGGCAAAGCCGACCACACCGCCCACGGTGATGTAGGGCTCCACCAGATCCACCAGGGCGTCAAAGCCGCCGGACTCGGTGACAAAATTCAGGAAGGGATTAAACAGCAGGAACATAAAGAAGATCCAAAACATCTTGCCGCAGCCCTCCATCATGGCGTCGATCACTTTTCCGGGAGACATGCCGCCCACCACGCCGGTAATCAGCGAGGCCGCGATCATGACCAGAATAACGAAGGCAGCGCCGCCGTTGGTGGCGATGCCCCAGACCACCATAGCGAGCATCACCAGGGCAAAGGCGAGGGTGGCGGACACTGTGGCCTTGGAGATCTGGACCGGCGCGTCGGGGATAGCGGGCTGCTCCACGGCCTCATCCTCAAAGTGCTCTTTCCCCTGAGTCTGCTTCTGGATTCGGACAGCCATGATGTAGGTGCCGATCCACATGACCACCGCCACGGGAAGGCCGGCACACAGCAGCGCCCGGGGGTAGCTTAGACCGGTAATCTGCATCAAAGTGACCATGGGGGGGCCGAAGGGACTGAGGAACAGACCCGTCTGTCCGGCGCCCTGGAAGATCACCGCCAGGGTGGAGGGGGTCAGCCCCACTGCCGCCACCAGGGGGATCACAATTGGGGCGATGATCGCGTTGGCTCCGGCCAGGGTGCCAAGCAGGGTGACCAGCACGATGGAAGACACCATAGTGGCCAGGATCGCCCGCTTTTGGGTCTTCACGCCAATTTTCTGCATGAGAAGATGCACAATGTTTTCGGCCACACCGGTCTTACGCAGCACCACTCCGAGGCCGGAACCCAGCATGATGATAAAGCCGACCAGGGCCAGGAAGGAGCCCATGGACTCATAGACCACCGTACCAAGGGAGCCGATGGACTGACCGCTGAGGATGGCGCCCAGCAGTACACAGATGCCCACATTGACAATGGGATGCATGTTCTTCTGGAAGGCCAGAATAATGTACAAGACCAGAGGAGCCAGACCTAAGATAGGTGGAAGGTTGAAAATCATAACCGTTCTCCTTTCGTGTATCGGGACACACAGTTGATTGGAACACCAAGCCAGTCCGCCGATTGGAGGGCAGTCTTGGTTTCGGGACACACAAAGCCTGCCTTCTCCCCACACCTCCTTTTCTTAGCTGCTCCGACCGGGGCGTCCCTGTGGCCCAGCCGGGCGGTCACTCTTTCCCTCGCAGCAGGACACGGCCCCGGCGGGCGGCGGTCTGTACCCCCCGCTCCAGCGCCAGCTCTCCTCCGACGAAAACGTAATCAATGCCCTGCGGCTTCACCGCGGGCTTGAGATAGGTGGATCGGTCCTCCACCTGTTCCCAGGTAAAGACGGTCAGGTCCGCCTGCATCCCCGCTTTGATCCAGCCCCTGTCCCGCAGGCCCAATACCGAGGCGGGCAGACCGGTCATCTTATACACCGCCGTCTCCAGCGGCAGCAGCTGCTTTTCCCGGACGGTCTGCAGGAAGCGGGGGAACGTGCTGAAATTCCGGGGGTGGAACCGATGATGGGCTGCCGCGGCATACTCATAGCTGACTCCGTCGCTTCCCACGGAAATATGGGGATCCCGCATGATTCGGCACACATCGTCCGGGTCCATGGTAAAGTAGATGCAGGATACAGAGCCGCCGCACTGAGCCAGACAGTCCGCCGCCGCTCTCTCGGGGGACAGATCCCGCTCCTGGGCGATTTCCGACAGTGTGCGTCCGTCGCACTCCGGCAGCGCGCCGTGGGTGTCCACCACCAGCACCGCCTCGGGGCCGCCCCGCCGTTCCAGCTCCCGCCGGATGTCCTCCAGCAGGCGCTGAGAGGGATTTTGCGCCCGGCGGACCAGCTGGGTCACACCGCCGTCATGGGCCCACCCAGGGGCCAGGGCGGAAAGCCCGGTGGAGCCCGCAGTATAGGGGTACTGGTCGCATGTGACCCGGATTCCGGCTTGTCGGGCATGCTCCAGCCGATCCAGCAGCGCGCCGCTGCGCCCCCACTGGGGCCGGCCCATCAGTTTCAGATGGGAGATCTCCAAGTGAACCCCGGAGCGCCGGGCCACCTCCAGCATCTCCTCTACCGCGTCAAACAGTCCTGTGCTCTCACTGCGCATATGGACACTCAGAACGCGGTCCCGGGCGGCCAGCACCCGCGCCAGCCCCATCAATTCCTCCCGGTCTGCAAAGCTGCTGGGGGGATAAATCAGTCCCAAGGACATGCCGAAGGCCCCCTGCTCCAGCATTCGATCAAGCAATCTCTCCATTTCAGCCTGTTCCTTGGGGGTGGGCGGACGCATATCAAAGCCCATCACCGCTCCCCGAAGTGTGCCATGCCCAATGAGAACACCGTAGTGAATGGCAGGGGGATGCCGGGCCACCCGGGCGGCATAGTGTTCCAGGTCCGGGTCCTCCAGGTCCGCCTGGGCCACGCTGGCGGGGAGCGCGGCGTTATAAAACCGTGCCAGCTCCTCCCGGCGCTGCGGCGGAGCGGGGAGGTGGGAGATGCCGCAGTTGCCCGTAATCTCCAGCGTGACCCCCTGAAAGAGCTTGCTTTCCGGGTTCATGTCAGAAAGAAGCGGAATGGTGTCTGAATGGGTATGGATATCAATAAAGCCGGGGGACACTATCTTGCCGGTCACGTCCAGCACGCGGCGGCATTCTCCCTGGAAGTGGGGCAGGACAGCGGCAATTTTCCCATCTTGGATACACACATCCCCCTGAAAGCTGGACTGTCCGGTGCCATCGGCTACCAGCCCACCCTGGAGCACATAGTCAAACATACGTGGACCTCCTTATCTCCTTAAAAAATGCAAAAAATCCCTATGATACCCGCCACGCACTTGTGGCAAAATCATAGGGACCCTACTCGGTTGGAGACAGGGGGAAATACCCGGCCTCCGCGAATAAAATCAAATTTTCAATTATAACAGCCCTCAAGTATGAGGGGACAAACTGTCTTCTCCTGTCTGGTGGGTCAGCAGTTTATTCTGGGCATCCCTCAAAATGGTGGCGATGGCCCGCCGGGAATCTCCCAAATAGCGCCGCTGCACATCCCGGACCATATCGTCCACATCGGTGCGCAGATTCCGCCCTACAATCAGAGAGCGCAGGAACTGGTTTGTCAGCCGGCAGACGGTGTTGAATTCCGCGGCAAAAATCTCTCCGCTTTGGGCGTCCACCAGAAAAGAGCCCATCAGGGACTGATGCACTTTGGTGATGGGGTTTCGGCTTCCGGTTTTGGAGAGGCCGACCACACACAGCGCATCCCTGGGAAGGGTCTCCACAGCTACCTCCTCCTCAAGCCGGAGATTTTGACTGTTTTGATTATACATAATGACAGCTTTTTTGTCAAGCTTCACATCGTGCGGGCAGCTTTGGCTGCCGATGAGTGGGGATTTGCCGCCGCGCTCCTGGATTTTGTCGTAGGCATCCTTCAGGCAGACCTGCAGCGTCCGCCCGCCTATCCCCAGATAGGTGCGGTCCAGCTGCTGCAGGATATCCTCCAATTGAGTATATATACACCGTCCCACCAATAATTGGCGCAGATATTCACTGGTAACGGCGCAGATATTCACTGGTAACGGCGCAGACCAGATTTGCCTCCGCATCCTGGATGATCCCGGTATCTCGCAGAAAGGTAAATGTCACCAAAAGCAGATCATACTGAACGGCAATGGGGGTGGCCGACGAGGGACGGGCCATTCCGGCCGCAAAAATCAACTCTGATGGATGGCTCATGGGCAGCGTCCCCCCTCCACAATATTGTCTCCCATTGTAATTGCTTTCTTTCTTGTTTGTCAAGTGCGCGGCCATATTCCAAATGCTGAAGTGGTTTTTGCGCTGAAGGGCCCGCTTCCCCCGGATTTGCCGGCGCCCGCCTCTCCCGCTGTACATTTATTCAAACCTCCAAAATATGATACATCATTTTCATTTACTTTTGCTGATTGAAAATATATTTTCAGTTTGCTATAATGGGCACAACAAATCCAAGGGTGGTGTTCTTATGGGCAGTGCTGCCGAGCCAAAACTTTCCCTGTCCCAGCAGCTGCGCAGGTCCCGAGAAGCGGACCCCGCTTTTGCCCGTGCCCACCGCACGGTTCAGATTATCATGGGGACGTGGGCCGCAATTCTTCTATTGGACCGGGTTTTCGGCGTCATTCAGGGGGCCTACACTGACGGTCAGCTGCCGATCATGCTTCTGGGGGGAGCGGCCTTGATGGGAGTGGCCTGGCTTGGGACCCGAGGCCATCTCCAAGGGGCCATGATGGTTCTTCAGATCAACTTGGCGGTGTTCCTGCTGCAGTTTGCATCCATCTGCTTTTTCTATCGGGAGAGCACCTCTCTGTGGACCGTGCTGTTCTATGGGGCGGCTGTGGGAGGGATGATCGCCTGTTCCTTGGTCTTCTTTTTCAATCGGGAGGTGGATGCCTACCGCCGGACCATCTGGCAGTGGAAGCATGCCCGGCATAGGAGCTCCCCCCGCCGTATGCTGCCCACAGGCCGCTCCGGCCGGGTTGAAAAACAATAATCCGTTCAGACTCTGTGAGAAATTTCCGTTTCAGGTTTTCTTTTTGCTGGCTTCCTTTTATAATGATGAAAAGAAACGCCGCGCTTTTCAATGCGGCAGGTTTTAAAACGTCTGTGAAAGGGAAGCTGCGCTATGGAACAGAGCCGAGATATGGTTACACAAATTCGGACCCAGTATGGTTCCTTTACCAAAAGCTATCAAAAGCTGGCCGATTTTATTTTGGAAAATCTAAACGAGGTGGCTTTTTTCTCGATCAATGAACTCAGTCAGAAGGCGGGGATCAGTCCGGCCACCATCACCCGCTTTACCCGCCGTCTGGGATTTCAGGGATACCCGGACTTTCAGCGGAGCGTCTATGAGTATCAAAAGGAACTCGCCCCCTTTGGACAGCTCAAGTCACTGATCCGCCGGGAGGGAGCGGCGAAGGAGAACAGTCCTGATTTGCTCCAGTGGACCATTCAAAACAACATCCATCTGCTGGAAGCGCTGTACAACTCTCGGCTTCACGAGGCCTTCTATCGGGCTACCGAGATCCTGCAGCAAGCCCGGATCATCTACATTGCCGGGATGCGCTCCTCCTATGCCACCGCCTACTATCTGGGTTTTATGCTGCAGCAGATGCGGGACAATGTGCGCCTGCTCCCCACATCAGTCTGCGATTTTCCCACCGTACTCAGCGACGTGCGGGCCGAGGACTGCCTGGTGGTGGTCTCCTACGCCAAGTACACCCGAAGCTCCTACGACCTCGTCTCTCACTTTCACCGTGTGGGCTGTAAAATCGTAGCCATCACGGACTCTCTTACATCCCCTATCGCACGCAAAGCGACCGAGGTGCTCCTCGCGCCCAACGGCGGGAATTTCTCCCCCGTGGGCGCCATCAGCCTGTGCAACTGCTTTATCACCTCTCTGGGTCAGTTGAATACCCAGCAGTCTCTGGAGCGGATGGAACGACAGGATCAAATCGCCTTGGAACATCAGGTTTACCTCTGATGGCGGCTTCCGCTCCTTTTTCCAGTATTTTTGTGTCCGCAGACAACGCCGGCAGTCGGCGGATGCAAAGATAATAAATGCCTGTCCAACTGGAAATTGCAAACGAAAAAGGAGATGGAAACTATGATTTTTGGGCTGCATCCCCTGTTTGGCTTCCTGCCCTTGCTGCTCTACATCGTGCTGATGCTGATGGGCAAGGACATGAACGTGTCGGTCCTCCTGTGCGTGATTTTAGGCGCCATTCTGACGGGGGAGACTATCACAGGCTTTGCCGACACGCTCTATGCATCCCTGGGTTCCTTCTGTGCCCTGATCGGCTTCATTATTGTACTGGGTTCCGGACTGGCCGAGGTGCTGTCTCGGACCAAGGTAGCGCACAATCTGGTGTACATGGTGATCAACCGGTTTAAGCTGAAGAGCAAAAAGATGGCCATTTTGATTTCCATGGTAACCTCTACTCTGCTGGTATCCCTGCTGGGGACTCTGGCTGGCTCCAACGCCATCATCGCCCCCATCCTGATCCCAATTGTGGCCAGCGTGGGGCTGACCCCCTCTACTTTAGGTGTGATCCTCCACGGCGCCGGAGCCACCGGCCTGTATATCGGTCCCTTTGTGCCTCCGGTGGTTACTATCATGGGTCTGACCGGGCTATCCTATGGGGAGTATTTAATGACAGCAGGCATCCCTCTGGCTGTCATTGTGTGGGGCTCCACGTTCTTCATGGCCTGCCGCACCCAGCGGAAGACCGAGGGGAAAGAGGCCTATGACGAGTCGGAGAACAACGACGTCTCCTTTACCCCCGACGCCCGGTGCAATCGGGCCACCCTGGCCTTTATCCTGGTGATGGTGGTCATGCTGGGCTACGGCCTGGTGGTTGGGGCCGGAGCCAGCTATGCCATCCTGGTTATGATGGTGGCCTCTATCGTGGTGGGCCTGGTGGGCGGTCTGTCCTTCCAGGACTCCCTCAGCGCCATGATTCAAGGTGGCGCCAAGATGTTCTGGATGTTCTTCATGTTTGTCCTGTTTGAGCCCTTCCTGAACTACGTCAGCGCCTCCGGCGCCTTCGACGCAGTGTGCGAGCTGATGCAGCCTCTCATCGATGTGGGAGGAGAAGTGGTCTTCCTCATGCTCAGTGCCGCTGTGGGTGTATTCGGAATCTCCGGGACCGGCGTGGCTCAGGCACAGATCATCCACGAGCTGTTCCTGCCCATGGTGCAGTCCCTGAATATCGCCATGCCCATCTGGGCGCTTGTGGTGCTGGTTGGCTGCCAGGTTACCTTCTTTGTCACTCCCACCGTAGACATGGTGGGGCAGATGGGGCTGGCACGCTCCAAAAACATCAAAGCCATGCTGGCCAACGGCTGGGTTCTGACCATAATCACATTTATTTATGTGCTGATACGCGCCATCCTATACACCATGCAGTGACTTCGTTTCAGAACAGGAGATGAATCGTATGACAAACTTTGCTCTGCTTCAGACCGATATCGCCTTTTGCCAGCCGGAAGTCAATTTCCAGCGGGTCAGGGAATTGTTTGCACAGGCCATGGCCAAGGATCCCCGTCCTGATGTGGTAGTCCTGCCCGAGGACTGGTCGGCGGGCTTCTCCGATGAGATGTTCCACCACATGGAGGACTATGTAGAGCCGGAAAACGGCCCCTCGGTCACGGTTTTGAAGGAGTTGGCCCAGAAGTACCATGTGTGGGTGGTGGGCGGCTCCATTGCCACACTGCACGCCGACGGCAAAATGCGCAACACCACCTTCCTGATCAACCGGGAAGGGGAGATTGTAGGCGACTACAGCAAGATGCATCTGTACAGCGACATGGACGAACATGTCCCCTTTGCCAATGGAGACAAGATGGAAGTCTATGATACCGAGCTGGGGCGCCTGGGTATGATGATCTGCTATGATATCCGTTTCTGTGAACTGGCCCGCACCTACGCATTAAAGAAGGCGGATGTGCTGGTGGTTACCTCCGATTTCCCTAACCCCAGAGTGAACCACTGGCGCACCCTGCTCATGGCCCGGGCCATTGAAAACCAGATGTATGTGGTGGCCTGCAACCGGGTGGGTGAGAGTCCCATGGGCACCTACTGCGGCCACTCCATCATCATCGATCCGTGGGGCGACGTGATTGCCGAGGGCGGGGACGGACAGGAGATCGTCACCGGCTCCATCGACTATACCAAGACCCGGGAGGTCCGGGACCTGATCCATATGTTCCGGGACCGGCAGCCTGCCCTCTACGGTGACACACTGACGAAACCCATCAGCTGACAAGACGGGACTGGCCGCCTGTTCTGGGCGGCCAGTTTCCGACAGGCCGGATTTCGTCTGTCACATTCTTTGGAAAGAAGGTTTTGTATGAAAGTGGATCCTTCCCGCTACTTGGAATTTCGCAGAGATCTCCATCGACATCCCGAGCTGAGCAATCAGGAGATAGAGACTACCCGGCGCATCCGGGACTTTCTGGCCCGGGACGGATTGGAGCTGCAGAGCTTCCCCGATTTAAACGGAGGGTTTGTCCGCATCAATTCCGGCCATGCCAGGACCCTGTGCCTGCGGGCGGATATTGACGCCCTTCCCATGACGGAGCAGACGGGCGCCTCCTATGCCTCTGTCCACGAGGGAGTTATGCACGCCTGCGGGCATGATATGCATACTGCCGTTGCAGCCGGAGTGGCCTGCGAGTTGAACCGGGTCAAGGATCAGCTGAAATGCAACATTGTGGTGCTCTTTCAGCCCGCGGAAGAGGCAAATCCCAGGGGGGGAGCCCGTCCGGTCACAGAGACGGGCTTTCTGGAGCAGCAGCACATTGATGAGATGTACGGCATGCATATGTGGCCCTCACTCCCGGTGGGGGATGTCGAACTGCGGCCCGGGGCCATCATGGCCGCCTCTGACCGATTCCACATTGAGGTCCACGGTCTGGCGGCCCACGTGGCAGAACCCCATTTAGGGGTGGACGCCATTCTCATCGGCTCAGAAATTGACTGTGCGCTGGTGCAGAAACTCCGCCGGGAGGTCAATCCCTTTGACTCCGTCTCCATTGCCGTCGGTTCCTTTCAGTCTTTCGGCCGGTACAACGTGGTCTGTGACCATGTGGCTCTGGACGGTACGGTGCGTACGATCCGGGAGGAGACCCGCCGTTACCTTCACAAGCGCATCCAGGAAATTCCGCAGCAGATTGCCGCGTCCTATGGAGGACAGGCCCAGGTGACCATTCAAATGGGATACGGCGTCCTTAATAACTCCCCGGAGCTGTTCCGTCGCTTTTCCGAGCATGCCATTCAACTGCTGGGGCGGGAGCATGTCCACACGGATATCCACCCCAGCTTGATTGGAGAAGATTTCTACTATTTCAGCCAGCAGGTCCCCTCCCTGTACTTTCATATCGGATGCGAGGCGGAGTATCCGTTACATAACAACTCCTTCCTGCCCAACGAGAAAGCGCTGGACGTGGGCATCGACCTGATGACAGATTATTTCTTAGCCCAGTCCTGATTGGATGTCCTCGCGCGTCTGACTGCCCTTTCGTTTCTGTCGGGGACAGCGGCCGCCTTTCCCCGTGATCAAGCCGGCGCCCCTGTTCCCTGCGGGTGCGTAAAAACAGCGAAGCGGCGCACACAAATTTTAGTTTCTCTATTTCAATCCCTGATTTTTCTCTGAACACCAATGATTCGCCCCTGATTTCGGCCATTTTCCCGGAATCAGGGGCGTACATTATAGGGCCATCAGAAAGGAAAATGCCGGTGAGCGCAGCAGCACTTGACTCCATCTGCGTTTCAGCTTTACGGCATTTCGTCTCTGCGCAGCCTGCCCAGCGCTCCGCCGGGATGGCAGCGCACATATTGAACCGCATCCCAGTTCTTTTCCACTTGGAGCGCAACAGAAAGAGCTTGAAGCGTCAGGATTTCTGCCAGAATCGAGTTGCGGGGGGCGCGGTTTAACGGACCGCCTTCTGTTCGGAATTCTGCGGCACAGCTTACAAATTCCAGCGCATAGCCCCGCACAAAACGACGCCACAAATGAATCGCCCGCAGCTGTTGGGGCTGTCACTCTGTGAATTTCATTCTGTGATATTGTGTTATGGCAAATCAGGACGTTTGCTTTCAGTATTTTCCTTCCATATGGGTAAAATAAGAACCACTTCGAGCATTGGAGGGAAATACTATGGAGACACGAAGCATAACGAGCACGGAGCTTGCGGCCTTCATCGGGCATCTGCGGACGGTGGAGCGCAGTGCCGGGACCATCGAGAAATATTTCCGGGA
>OOBN01002438.1_pt1 | contig 11285 bp, 10 predicted proteins | sample 1671091 | NCBI WGS metagenome assembly OOBN01 (sample SAMN06348121, study PRJEB24527) | human gut metagenome | biome: human gut; feature: ankylosing spondylitis patient; material: feces | host: Homo sapiens | place: China | collected 2015-10 | reverse complement strand
AAAATAAATATACGCGTTGCGACCGGAAATTTTTATTTTTCCGACAGCTCCCTGAAGCTTTTCATCATGCCCTCGACACCTGCCGAGAAGGATGACGCGGTGTGTGCGCCGATGGAGAACATCTCCTGATAGTGGGCGTAGTCCTTGAAGAACAGCTTTTCCGCAAGCTTTCCGTAGCCCGCGAAGAACATACAGTAGTCGTTATCGGGGATGATATAGCCGAGTGCGTCGTTTGCAAGGCCGAACACCGCAGTGTCTCCGCCGACAATATCGCAGATGCTCTTAAAATCGCTTGCCTCGCCCGTTATGCTGTTTTCCGCGAGCATATCGCCGGTGCCGCTGACAAGTCCGGGCGTTATCTCTCCGGGCACGAGCACTGCTTTGAAATCTCCGCCGAGCTCGAGATATCCCGTCTCCGTTTCAAGCTCATATACCCCTTTTTCGGGTCTGGTCATATCGAAGCAAGCGAAGCCGAGCTTGCCTATCATTTTTTCGAGCGGATTATCGACTCTGAGCGCAATCTTCTTATGCACCGAAGTGAGCTTAGGCTCGAGCTCGCGCTCCTTTGCCGAACCTCTGCCTATCCTCTCAACTGCGTCTTTATACGCTTCGCCGCTGTTTTCGGGCGAGAGCAGAGGGCTCTTCTCTATTTCGTCGCGCTCCTTTGTCATGGCTAACACGAGCTTTCCGAAGTCGCGTCCGAGAGCCTCAGTCTGGCGCGTAAAGTTCTCTTCTTCAACTCCGCCCGCACCTCTTCTCGGGTATATTCCGTTGACTGCGGCGTTGAAGAAAATGAAGTTTTCGCCCGCTTCGTTTACCGTGCGCTCCATATAGAACGGAAAATCGGCGGAGAGCATATTGCCCTTGTTGCTCTTTATCTTCAAACCGTTCGCATACGGGTGCGCGCCGAAGTTTGCCAGAACGGTCGGGCGGGAGGCCTTGTTATCGGGCACGAAGCGCAGGCGGTTGAGGCGCGGCGAATATTCGCGCGGCGGCCGCTTGGCAAAGAGAAAGTCTCTCATTCCGTACTCGTCGAGAGTCATATCGTCATAGGGCTTCTCCTCCGAATATTTTTCAAGCTTTTCAATGCTGTTCGTGCCTATCTGCGCCGCATAGAGCCGCCCCGGCTCCATATTTCCGACTGCCTCGGCAACCGCCTTTTTGGTCTTTCTGATTATGCGGTCGATAAATTCTCCGTCAACGCTCGGCTCGGGCTGCCCGCGGGAAATCAGCTTCGATATGTTTTTAAAAAATTTCTTCCCCGTCACACTCCATATGCCCATGGTGTCTATCGAGCTGTGCGCGTGGGTGGAGAAAACATTTATATACCCCACGTTATCGGTTCGGCTGAATGAATCGAGCTCCCTGCGGATGCGCCGCACCGTGGTATTCGTAAGCCCTATGCAGTCAACGACGCAGAAAATCTCCGCAGCCTTCCCCTCGCCGTCGCTGAGCGCTATGACCCGCACCTTGATATCATCGAGCACTCCGCGCACCCTTCGCGGCGGCAGCGACAGGTTTCCGCCGATATAATATGCCTTTTCGCCGACATCGCGCGGCACTATGCTCTGCTCCGAAAAGCCGAGATACCAGCGATCTCCGGCGGTGTCCGCAATGCGCGCAACCGTCGGCTCCTCCTCTTTTGTTTTGCATTCTCCGAATGCCGGCGGCTCGGGCAGGAGCTTATTGAGTCCGCCTAAAAATGCGGTCATCCCGTTCTGCGCCCTGAACGCGCGCGCCGCGCCCTTTTTGAATTTTTCGTCAAAAGTGTACATATCGCACCTCCCGTACAGACAAAGCAATCCGCTTTATATTACATTTTATTTTGTTCTTATTTCGTTCCCTCTTTTTTGTCATTTTCCGAGCGGCACGGAGCATATGATTTCTGTGCCCGCTTTTCTTCCGTCTTTATAATACAATATTTAAAAAAATATCGCAACCCCGCTTATTCACGGTTCGTACAAATTTTCTTTACTTTGATTTAATGAATTTTTACTATTCAGTACACAATCCGATGGTATTATATAACCGTAGCGAGAGGGAAGGAAAGCCAAACGGCTACCAACTACGAAAGGACATCAGCAAGATGAAAAGCAAAAACTGTGTTCTTGTCTGTGTAACTCCGCAGAGCAAATGCGAACAGCTCATCCGCTCCGGCTCCGTCATAGCCAAGCAGTACGGAGTTCCGCTCGAGGTTCTCAGTGTATTCCATGAGAGGGACGGCGTAAGCCCCGATCCCGCGGTTCTTGAAGAGCTTTATGAATGTGCGAGGAGCGAAAACGCGCAAATGAGCGTATATTTTAACGACAGCCCCGCTATTCTCGCCGCGGTCATCGCCAAAAAGAAGGGCGCCGTTGATATCGTCACCGGCTTCCCCAAAGAGAGAAGCTCGCACTTCGTCTCCGCCCTGCACACCCTTGTGCCGGATATACAGATAAGCATGGTCGACGTTGACGACAACGGCAAAATTTACCGCATGATCCCTCAGGACGCCCAGCAGCACTATGAAATGGTAGGCGCTCAGGGTACATAAACAAGACAACTACAAACTTTTCCGGTTTTTTCATTGTTATTCTCCAAAAGCCAAGACAGCGAACAGAGCACTCTGTTCGCTGTCTTGGCTTTTTATTCAAATCAAATGTAAAGCCGTTTCACTTTACACCTCATTCACCGGTTCAACGCCTCTCTCGGCGGTTTTGCACAGGTGGACGCTCTTGACGAGTCCGCTGTTTTCGAGCTTGTCGCGGCATTTTTCGGCGTCGCTCTCCGATTCGAACAGGGCGAAAACGGTGGGGCCGCTTCCGCTCATCTGCGCAAGCGAGCTGCCGCAGCGGCGCATAATGCTCTTTATTCTCACGCGCTCCGGCACCTCTATTGTCTGCTCAAAGACGTTGCCCGCGTGACGGCATATGCCCTCGAAATCGCCGTTTGCGGCGGCGTCGAGCATACCGACCTTGTTCGGATGATATATATAGTTCGCGGAATCGAAATCCCCGTAGGCGCGCGCAGTCGAGACGCCCGTTGCGGGCTTTGCGAGCACGACAAAACAGCTTTTAAGCGGCGGAAGACAGGAGAGTATGCCGCCCGTGTGCTGGGAGAGCATGGTGCCGCCCGAGATGCAAAACGGCACGTCGCTGCCGATTTTAAGCCCGATATCGCAGAGCTTCTGCGTTTCCATATCGGTTTTAAAGAGCCTGTCCAGTCCGACGATAACTCCCGCGCCGTCCGCGCTCCCGCCGGCAAGCCCCGCTTCAAACGGGATATGCTTTTCAATATGTATGTCAACGCCCCTGCCGACGAGCCCCGCCTCCTCGAGGAAGGCCTGCGCCGCGCGGTAGGCTATGTTCTTGCTGTCCGTAGGCAAAGCGGGCTCTGAGCAGGTCAGGCGGATAATGCCCTCGCCGTTCTCGCTCACCGTCACGATATCCGCAAGCGAGACCGACTGCATGACCATAAACAGCGAGTGGTAACCGTTCGGCAGCTTTGCCAAAATATCAAGAAAGAGATTAATTTTTGCGTTTGCCCTGAGTTCTATCATGACTGCACCTCTCTTTTCACTCTATCGGAATCTGAACGGGCATACGGTTCTGGAACAGCGTCACGCAGTCAAAGCCGCTGCGCTGCGCTATCTCTATGGCGACATCTATCCCCGCGCCGATATCCTTTGCATAGTGGGCGTCCGAGCCGACGGTCACAAATTCGCCGCCGAGCTGCTTAAAGCGTCTGACAACAGTCTCCTCGGGCATAGTCGCGCCGAGCTTCTGTCTGAGTCCCGAGGTGTTTATTTCGAGAGCCTTTTCGTTTTCGGCGAGCAGAGTCAGAATTTCATCAATTTTATCGGAAAACTTTGACATATCAACCTCTATGCCGTGCTCGCCGACGATGTATCTGAGCGGATAGGTCATATGCGCCAAGGTGTCGAACTTCGCCCAGCGCGAAAGCTTTATCAGCTCGTCAAAATATCTGTTGAGCAGGTCGGTTATATCCCATTGAGAATAATCAAGATACATAAAATCCTGCTCGTCCTTAAAATTGTGCACCGAGCCTATGACCATATCATAGGGTAGGTTTGAAAGTATTTCCTCGGCGGTTTTTACGTCGTACATCGGCTGACCGAGCTCAACTCCCGCGCACACGAGCAGCTTGCCGCAAAATGCCGAGCGCGCCTTTGTGACGTCTATAAACGACTGGAGCGCCACACGGTCATAGTGATCCCGTCTGTAAGCGTCCGCCTCGACATGGTCGGTAAAAGCTATCGCCCGAAGCCCCGCCATTTCGGCGCGTTCGCACATATACATTGCCGAATGATGACCGTCCGGTGAGTTGTCTGTATGAACATGAGTGTCGATTATTCTCTGCGGCATCGCTTTTCCTCCACGGTAATGACGGTTAAAGTATACAATATCATAACATATTTTTTCACTAAGTAACAGTATTAAATACAAAAAAATTCAAATTGTTTAACCGCTATTGAGGATACACATAAAATATGATAGAATATCTTGATACTGAATGTATACATACTATTCCGAAAAACGCACAGGAAAGGACGAATAAAATGAGAGCTGTAATGACTGTTACGGGCAAGGACATAATCGGTATTCTCGCCGAGGTATCCGGAAAATGCTCGGAGCTCAACGTGAATATAACCGAAGTGACGCAGAGCGTTTTGCAGGATCTTTTCTGCATGATAATGCTCGTTGACACGGAGAAGTGCTCCGTGCCGCTGTCCGAATTCTCCGATATAATGAGCCGCCTCGGTCAAGACCGCGGGCTCGATATCCATGTTATGCACGAGGCCGTTTTCGACTCGATGTATCATGTATAACCACGCACTTTCTGAGAGGAAGCTTTCACTATGATAAACACCAGAGACATTCTCGAAACGATACACATGATCGAGGATGAAAACTTAGATATACGCACAATCACCATGGGCATATCCCTGCTCGACTGCTGCTCGCAGGATATCGACGACTCCTGCCGCAGAGTCTACGACAAAATAGCGCGCAAGGCGGAAAAGCTTGTCAGAGTCGGCTGCGAGATCGAAAAGGAATACGGCGTGCCGATAATCAACAAGCGCATCGCCGTCACCCCTATCGCCATGCTTGCGGCTGCGTCCGGCGGCGACCCCGTAAAATACGCGCTCACGCTCGAAAAGGCGGCGCAGGCCGTCGGAGTCAACTTCATCGGCGGCTACTCCGCGCTCGTTCAAAAGGGCTTCGCCCCCGGCGACGAGGCGCTTATCAAAAGCATACCCGAAGCCCTCGCGCGCACCGAGCACGTCTGCTCGAGCGTCAATATCGGCTCGACAAAGACCGGCATAAACATGGACGCTGTGGCGCTCATGGGCAAAATCATCAGAAAAACAGCCGAGCTCACAGCCGACAACAACTGCATCGGCGCGGCGAAGCTCGTCGTATTCTGCAACGCCCCCGAGGATAACCCGTTCATGGCGGGCGCATTCCACGGCCCCGGTGAACCGGAGAGCGTGATAAATGTCGGCGTATCGGGTCCCGGCGTTGTCCGCTGCGCACTCAAGAAGATTCCTGACGGCAACCTCACCGACGTTGCCGACACGATAAAGAAAACCGCGTTCAAGATAACCCGCCTCGGCCAGCTCATCGCGAGCGAAGCCTCGCGCAGGCTCGACGTGCCGTTCGGCATAGTCGATCTCTCCCTCGCGCCCACACCCGCAGTCGGCGACTCCGTGGCGCACATACTCGAGGAAATAGGGCTCGAGCAGTGCGGCGCTCACGGCACAACAGCGGCGCTCGCCCTGCTCAACGACGCAGTCAAAAAGGGCGGCACGATGGCATCGTCGCATGTCGGCGGTCTCTCCGGCGCGTTTATCCCCGTCACCGAGGACGCCGGAATGATAGACGCCGCACGCGCGGGCACACTGAAGATAGAAAAGCTCGAAGCGATGACGGCGGTCTGCTCCGTCGGTCTTGATATGATAGTCGTTCCCGGCGACACAACGGCAGAAGTCCTCTCGGCGGTTATCGCGGACGAGGCGGCTATCGGCATGGTGAACTCCAAGACGACTGCGGTCAGGCTCATCCCCGCCATCGGCAAGAATGCCGGCGAGGAGCTGAACTTCGGCGGACTGCTCGGCTCGGGTCCGATAATGCCGCTCAACACCGCATCTCCCGCAAAGATGATTTCGCGCGGCGGGCGCATACCCGCTCCGCTCCAGAGCCTCAAGAACTGATAAAAAGGATGTTTTTTCAATGAAGGTACTAGTCACGGGCGCAAACGGACAGCTCGGCTACGATGTTATAAAGCGCCTGAACGCCCTCGGGGATGAGCCCGTGGGCGCGGACAGGGAAGAGTTCGACATAACGGACAAAAAGGCAGCGGAGGAATATATTACCTCTCTTCGCCCCGACGCAGTCGTCCACTGCGCCGCCTATACCGCTGTGGACAAGGCCGAGGTCGACCGCGACGCCTGCCGTAAGGTCAATATTGACGGCACGCGAAACATCGCCCTCGCCTGCGAAAAAATCGGCGCGAAGCTCGTCTATATCAGCTCCGACTATGTTTTCGGCGGCAGCGGCACTCAGCCGCTCGAAACCGACGCTCCGAAAAATCCGCAGAATATCTACGGGATAACTAAGCTCGGCGGCGAAAAAGAGGCGGAGAAATGCAAAAAGCACTTTATCATACGCACCTCGTGGGTGTTCGGAATAAACGGCGGAAACTTCGTAAAGACAATGCTGCGCCTTGCCGACTCGCACGACAGTCTGACGGTCGTTGACGACCAGACGGGCTCGCCCACCTACACGCCCGACCTCGCAAGGCTCATCTGCGACATGATAAAGACCGAGAAATACGGCACATACCACGCCTCAAACGAGGGCTTCTGCACCTGGGCTCAGTTCGCAAAAGAGATAATGCGTCAGGCGGGAAAGACTGCCGAGATAGTCCCATGCACCACCGAGCAGTACCCCGCAAAGGCCAAGCGCCCGAAAAATTCGCGGCTTTCAAAGAAATGCCTCGACTACGCTGGCTTCGACCGTCTGCCCCCGTGGCAGGATGCGCTCGCAAGATTTCTCAAAGAGCTTGATTTAGTATAAGGTTTTATAGTATAATAACCAGATGGATAGACAGTCTTACTTCTTATTTTTGAAAGGAGGACTTTCCTTGATAAGACTTGAAAATCATCTCGGCGTTATCGAGATATCCCAGCCCTATTTTGCATCCCTTATCGGCAACGCCGCATCCTCTTGCTTCGGAGTTGCCGGCATGGCCAACAGCAACGTGCGCCAGGGTCTGCGTTCCGTCTTTAAAAAGAACAGTCACTTCGCCGACCAGGGCATCAACGTGCGAAAGGACGGAGAGGGTCTTATTGTTGACCTGCACATTATAGTATCCTACGGGGTCAACATATCCGCCATATGCCAGAGCATCGTCAACAAGGTCAGATACACCGTTGAAGAGGCTACGGGGCTTGAAGTCCACGCCGTCAATGTCTATGTTGACGGAATGAAGAGCGAATAAAACCGATTTGCATCGACCGCACAGCGGCAATGCTTTTGGGGGAGGAAAATTAATGACAATCACAGGAGCACTTCTGCGCAACGCAATTATCTACGCAGCGCAATTAATCACTTCTCACCGCCAGGAGATAGACGCGCTCAACGTCTTTCCCGTGCCTGACGGCGACACCGGCACAAATATGTCCATGACAATAACCAACGCCGCACGCGAGGTCAGAGTCAAGGACGACAGCGAGAACGTTTCGGCTGTTGCAAGCTGCGTGGCTTCAGGTCTGCTGCGCGGAGCGAGAGGCAACTCCGGCGTTATACTTTCGCTCATTTTCCGCGGATTTTCCAAGGGACTCAAAGGGCTCGAAGAGGCTGACGGTGCAGCGATGGCCTCCGCACTCGAGCACGGCAGCTCCTCGGCCTACAAAGCGGTCATGAAGCCCACCGAGGGCACCATTCTCACGGTTATCCGCACGGCGTCCGAGTACGCGAGAAAAGCGGTAAACGACGGCGAGACAGACGCAGTAAAAGTATTCGATATCGGTCTTGAGGGCGCAAAGGCCGCCCTTGCCGACACGCCGAACATCCTCCCCGTGCTCAAAAAAGCGGGCGTTGTTGACGCGGGCGGCAGCGGACTTGTCTGCATTTTCACCGCCATGTCCGACGTGTTCCACGGCAAGGAGGTCAATCTCGACGCCGAGGAAGCGGAAGAGGCAAAGAGCGAGGAAAAGGCGGACGATCATCCCGTGGACAACCGCTACACCTACTGCGCGGAGTTCATCTCCCGCCGCGATAACGACAGGGATATCCGCGAGCTGCGCGCCTATCTCGAAGCTATCGGCGAGTGTGTCTCCGTCACGGACGACGGCAGGGATATAACCGTTCATGTTCACACGAACGCACCCGGAAAGGCTATCCAAAAGGGCATTGAGTTCGGTCAGCTGACCAATATCAAGGTTGAGAATATGCATCAGGAGCATCAGAACGCCGCATGGGGCGCCGCTCCGAAAAATCAGCCCGAGCCGATGAAGATAGTCGAGCCGACAAAGCCGTTCGGCTATGTCGCAGTGGCGTCCGGCGAAGGTCTGTGCGAGCTGTTCTCCGAGCTCGGCGCGGATCAGATTGTCAGCGGCGGGCAGACGATGAACCCGAGTACCGACGATCTGCTCAAGGCGGTGCTCTCCACCCCCGCAGAGCACGTCTTTATCCTCCCCAATAACAAGAATATCATCATGGCGGCGGAGCAGGTCGATCCCCTGACCGACCGCGATGTGCGCGTACTGCACACAAAGACCATTCCGCAGGGCATTGCCGCTCTGCTCAATGTTGACGACTCGCTCTCCGCAGAAGAGAATCATCTGACGATGATGAAGGCAGCAGAAAAGGTTTCTACCGGTCTTGTCACCTTCGCCGCGCGCGACAGCTCGATTGACGGGCAGTCCGTCAGAGAGGGTCAGATACTCGGCATGGAAAACGGCAAGATAACCACTATAGAGTCGAACATCATTCAGGCGGCTTTCAAGGTCACAAAGCACCTGTTCAAGCGCGGAAGCTCTTCGCTTGTCACGCTCATCTACGGCAACGGCGCTTCCGAGGAGGACGCAGAGGAGCTCGCCTCCCTGCTGACCGCAAAGTTCGGCTCGGATATCGAAGTCTCCGTCATAAACGGAGGTCAGCCCGTCTATTATTTCATAATTTCGGTCGAATAAGATGAAGCTCGATACTGATATAAAATACTTAAAGGGCGTTGGCGAGAGGCGCGCCGCGATGCTGTCGCGGCTTGGCGTCTCTGATGTCAACGCCCTTGTGCGTCTCTATCCGAGAATATACGAGGATTGGAGTCAAATTAAAAGCATAAACGAGGCGCAGATAGGTGAGCTTTGCTGCATAAAGGGCATTGTCGGCTCACCCGTGCGCAAGAATCTTATCCGTAAAGGTCTGACGCTTTACAAGACGGAAATCACCGACGGCAGCGGCATAATGGGCATAACCATTTTCAACAGCCGCTTTGCGGCGGAAAAGCTCACCGCGGGCGACGAATTTCTGTTCTTCGGCAGGGTCGGCGGCAATCTCTACCGCAAGGAGATGAGCTCGCCCGAGATAGAGCCTGCCGAGGGCGCAGACAGGATAAGGCCGATATACCCACAGACACACGGCTTAAACTCAAAGATGATAGAAAAGCTCGTGAAAACGGCGCTGACTCAGTGCAAAGATGAGCTTGTTGACCCCATACCGCTTTGGCTGCGCGAAAAATACTGCCTGATGAAGCTGCCGGACGCGCTTTGGAACATACATTTTCCGGAGAACCCCGACTATCTCGAGGAGGCGCGGCGCAGACTCATATTCGAAGAGCTGCTGATATTGCAGTTAGGGCTCGAAAAAATGCGCTCGCAGACGCAGAAAAATGCGGGCGCGGTTATAGAGAGAGATTTTAGCGACGAATATTTCTCGCTTCTCCCCTTCTCCCCGACCGGCGCACAGCGCAGAGCGGTCAAGGAGGCCGTGCGCGACATGATGAGCGGCAGGCAGATGAACCGCCTGCTCCAAGGTGACGTCGGCTCGGGCAAGACCGCAGTCGCCGCAGCGCTTGTCTATTCGGCGGCAAAAAACTCAATGCAGTCGGCGCTCATGGCGCCCACCGAGGTGCTCGCCGAGCAGCACTACAAGACTTTTTTAAAGCTGTTTGAGGGCTGCGGGATAAAAGTCGAGCTGCTAACCGGCTCGGACACCGCCGCTCAAAAAAGGCGAAAAAAAGAGGCGCTCAGGGCGGGCGATATAGATTTGCTCATAGGAACTCACGCCATAATCCAGTCGGACGTTGAATTTAAATCTCTCGCGCTCGTCATAACCGACGAGCAGCACCGCTTCGGCGTTGAGCAGAGAAACGCGCTGGGCGAAAAGGGCAAAAATCCGCACCTCTACGTCATGTCGGCAACACCTATTCCGCGCACGCTTGCGCTGATAATCTACGGCGAATTGGACATTTCCGTGCTCGATGAGCTGCCGCCCGGCAGGCAGAAAATCGAGACATACGCCGTGACCTCCGAGCTTCGGCAAAGAGCATACAACTATGTCAAGAAGCATCTCGACGCAGGGCGGCAGAGCTATATAATCTGCCCGCTCGTTGACGGCGACGGGAACGATACGGAGCTTGCCTCCGCCGTAAAATATGCAGACGAGCTGCAGCACGGAGCTTTTCGCGGCTATACTGTCGGGCTTATGCACGGCAAGATGAAAAGTGCGGATAAAAAAGCGGTTATGCAATCGTTCTCCGAGGGCGAAACGCAGCTGCTCGTCTCGACAACGGTCATCGAGGTCGGAGTCGATGTGCCCAACGCCGTGATAATGGTTATAGAAAACGCCGAGCGGTTCGGGCTCTCTCAGCTGCATCAGCTCAGAGGGCGCATCGGGCGCGGGCAACATAAATCCACCTGCATTCTTATCACCGACGCGCAAAACGACACGGCGCAAAGGCGAATGAAGGTCATGGAGACTACAACGGACGGCTTCAAAATCGCGGACGAGGATCTCAAGCTGCGCGGTCCGGGCGAATTTTTCGGCTCGCGTCAGCACGGTCTGCCGGAGATGAAGATTGCCGATATGCTGAAGGACAGAGGCACGCTCGAGGAGACGCAGCGGGCTGCAAAGGAGATCGTGGCGCGCGACCCGGAGCTTTCGTCTCCCGAGAACACGGCCTTAAACAGCGAGATACAGCGGCTCTTCGACGCAGTCGGAAGCGCCGGAATGAACTGAAAAAATCGCGCTGCCTTTTAACGGAATATTCATAAAACAGAA
>OOBN01002424.1_pt1 | contig 11347 bp, 9 predicted proteins | sample 1671091 | NCBI WGS metagenome assembly OOBN01 (sample SAMN06348121, study PRJEB24527) | human gut metagenome | biome: human gut; feature: ankylosing spondylitis patient; material: feces | host: Homo sapiens | place: China | collected 2015-10 | reverse complement strand
AACATATACAGCGATCCAACGGCAATCTGGATGAGCAGGATGCCGCCCCGCTTCAGGTTTGCGAAAAAGACCTTGATCACCGCGTAGGCCATAAGGATGATGCAGAACAGGAGCATGATGGGGCTGGTAATGACGCCAAAGCCAAAATCCAGCGTCACCTGCGTCATATCCGCGATGCTTTCCACACTGCCGAGATCCGTGATGATCTGCTGTCCCACATCCCCAATGCTGGTCCCGTAGCCGGTGAGCCCGGCGCTGAGCTGGCCCTGCAGCGATACGGACAGGGCGTAGAGCCGCACGGGAAGGATGGTGAACAGGCTGACGGCCAGGAAGCCCTTGATGGCGCCCAGCGCCGTGTGCTGGAGATTGGCCCGGCCTGTGGTGTACTCAATGCCGAACTCAAAGGCGCACACCACCAGGCTCACCCCATACAGCGCCCAGCCAAGCTGGGAGAAAAACAGGACGATGGCCTGTACCCACTCCAGTTCAAAGATCTCCACCCCCATGTTGCCCATGGCAGAGAAGAAGTTCCCAAGGAAGCCCACGATCTGTCCGTAGAACCAGTCGATCAGGTTGTCCATGACTGTGGAGGCCACAAAGTCCCAGATAAACAAAGAAAAATCACCCCTCTTGCGAAAGGGGCGTACCGCCTGCGGCGGAATAAAAATGAGGGCCGTACAGACGGTACGGCCCTCATATAGTCGTTGCGACAGAAAGAAAGCGGGCACTGCTTCAGTGCCCGCGTGTCTTTATGCCAAAATTCAATTCCATATTAGCATACTCTCTGGTGCGGGGTATGAAGGAAATAAATTTGGGGTATCACATGGTCTGCTGACACTGAGGAGAGTGGTCTTTGAACACTTCCCCCTCAGCCGCGTAATAGGCGCTGGCTACATCCCCGCCATCATTCATATGCTTCACAGCCCGAAGCATACTGTCATGGTTTTGGGGTTCCATGAGGAAGCCCACCAACGCAAGAGCTAGCACATGGTCCAGACTCCCGCCAAGACTCAGGTACTGGGCCGCGCTTCGGATCTCCGTGGGCAGAACCACAGCAAGCGTATTGTAGAGCTGTCTGCTGATGTCGCGCCCATATTGAGCGTCCGCGTCATGAAACGCGCCGCAGAGGCCGCTGACAATTTCAGCAAAGGACTGATCAAAATCCTCGTTGATCTCATAGGCTGCCCGGATCCACTCGCTGAATGTCCCGTCCTGGCCCCCCAATCCCTGCTCCAACGCGTAAAATTGGCGGATCCCCTGGGACAGATCTGAGCTGAACTTCCGTTTGTTTTCTCTGGTATCCCACTTTCCGCTTTGAAATTCCTCCAAAGCCGCATGGGACTCCTCCATCGCCTCCAGCGTTGGATCACACCCATTCTCTACCGCGTGATCGCTGATCCGCTCCAGCGGCCAGCCCTCCTTCAGAAGCTCAGCCGCGCCGCGAAGCTCAAAATAATTGAAGACAAACTTTTCTCCGTAATTGAACAGGGCCGCGGCGGTTTCCATGCCTTGGTGCCGCTTGATGAGGGCGAGCTCCACAAAGGAGCGGTCAAAAATTTCGGATTCTGTTTCCGTCCCGTCCCGGTCCAGATTTTTAGCGTATTCCAGCCAGTTTTTCATGGCCTGGTCAGAGACATCCGGAAGCAGGTCTGTTATCCTCCGCTCAAAATCTTCCCTGGTCATAGCGTCAGAGCCCCACAATGCCCCAGATGTAGTTTGGGGCCAGCAGGACGAAAATTAAGCACACGAATAGGATAGCGGGGCCGGTCCATTCAAATTGACCTCGCTGGCGAAAATCAAAATACGCGCCGCCAAGTTTTACGAAGAATGCGATGGCGAGGATCATATCCAGCGCAGGGAACACCACCTTCTCCACCACGCTCTTGATCTGTTTGGCCGCCTCCGTCCATGTCTGCTCCACCGCTCCCGCCACATCCCCGCCCGCAGCGAGCGCCGAGGTGCAGCAGAGAGAGGTCAGAAGCAAAAGCGTCAATGTCAGAATAATCATTTTTCTGTATTTCAAGAAATCTCAACCTCCTTAAAATGGGGATGCCGCCCCTTGCGGAGCGGCATCCGTTGTTAGTCCTTAATAGCCGGTGCGAGGCAGGGGCTTGCTGGGGGCATAGACACGGGTGACCCAGCGGGAGGTCGCCATGATCCACTGCCCGTTGTAGACGCCGCCTGCATCCGACGTGTTGACGAACTGCGTACCACCAGTGAGCTTTGAAAGCACCTTGCAATCTACGCGGGGCGCCTCCACCTGACGGAAGTTTGAAGGTACGATGCCGAACGCCGCCATGAACTCCGTCACATACTCATTGGAAGCAAGTCCCAGCGCCGCAGGCGAAGCATCCAAGACATAGTTTTTGGCTGTGCTCAGGTTATCCGCCAGCGTGCGCCAGGTATCTCCGCTGAGATTCGTGCGGTAGACGATCTTATAGTTGCCGGGGGTATTCCACGTGCCGGTGTAGATCTTTTCAAGGCGCACCGCCTTGACGGGCAGGGTATCGCGCCAGTAGAAGGATTCCAGCGCCGTGGTGGAATTGTTGGCAATACCGGTGAAGTTGTAGCGGACAAGCTGCCCCGGCATGACCTCCACATAGCCGGTTTTCTTGATGGAAACGTTGGTAGACAGGCTCTTGTTAGTCATGCTTGCCTTGACGATCTGACCGGCATACTCGATCTCCACCTCAATGGGCGTCTTATCCAGTCCGTAAAACTCCGCCGCCTTGGATTCCACGATCTTATACCGCGCCAGCGGCAAAGGTTTGCTCACCGCCAAGCCGTTTTTGTCCGTCTTAATGGTATCCACCAGACGGTTGGTACGGGCGTTGTAGATCTCAAAGACAGTGTTGGGAATGGGCGTCCCGGCAGGCCAGCCATTCATGGCGTTGTAGTCCGCGCTGACCTTTGTCACCTGGATCTGCCCGGTGATGGGCGTATTCTTCCACTCGATTTCCGTGGTTTCACCAGACTTTACATACACGGTCTTTTTCTGCGTGTCGGGGATATAGCCCTCATTTTCCAGTTCCCGCAGATAGTAGCGGCCATCCTCCAGTCCCTCAAACCGGACATAGCCCCGGTCATCGCTGGTTTCCTGCGCGATGGGGTTGTTGCCGTTATCGTACAGGATGAAGGAAACGCCGTAGATGCCCTCGCCGGTGGCCGAATCGACCTTGTGGATCAGGATACCGGAGATGGCTTTGTTGGTCACCGTTTTGGTCGTGGTTCTACCATCCTCCACGACGAAATAGATGGGGGTATTGTCCAGCTGGAAGCCCTTGCCCGCCTTGGTTTCCACGGCATAGTAGCTGCCGCTTGCCAGCGGCACATACACGCGGCCGTCCGTTCCGGTGGTGACGGTGTCCACCAGACCGCCATCGCTGACACGGCGAATCTCGAAGGTGGTGTTGGGGATACGCTGGGTTTTGTCCGCCGCATTCACTTTCACCAGCTCCAGCCCGCCGATGGGAGCATTATAAAAATAGAGGGACTGCGTGTCATTGGGGTTGACCACCACGGTCTGCGTGCGCGTATTCTCGTCGATGGTGTAACCGGAGATAGATTTTTCCTCTGTCACCACCAGTGTGCCGGTGACGCCCTTGAGAATGATCTGCCCGTTTTCGTCGGTATAGTACAGACCGTTGGAGCTGATTTTTCCGCTTTCGTCGGGGACGAACTCGCCGGTAGCCGTAGTGATCTTGAAGGTAACGCCCTCCAGCGGCGTCTTGCGGTCCAGAGAGGACAGCTTGTTGATGATGAGCGCGCCCTGTCGCTCATTCCAGAAGGTCATGCGCTGGGGAGACTGGCTCTGGTTGATCTTGATGCTCTGCGGTGTCCCGTCCAATACGAATCCATCCACAGATTTGACCTCTTTTGCGGTAACAGTCATGCCGTCAGTCAGACCCTCAATGACGATCTGGCCTGCAGCGTCGGTGGTATAGTAGCCGTTGTTGGAGCCGACTACCGCACCGGAGGAGTCGGTCACAAGGAACTGTACCCCGGCAAGCGGTTCATTTTTCGTGCCGGAAATGTATTTCTGGAGAATCAACGTTGTAGTGGGTTTGTTGTAAAAGGTCAGCGTCTGGGTGTCATTGGGATTGACTACCACGGTCTGTGTGCGGGTCGCTTCATCAATGGTGAAGCCCGGAATCGTCTTGCTTTCCGTTGCTACCACGGTGCCGACGACGCCGGAAATGCGGATCTCACCGGATTTATTGGTGTAATAAATGCCGTTGCTGGACAGTTCGCCGTTGGCGTCCGGGACAAAGCTGCCATCCGCGTAGGTGATCTTAAACTCTACGCCCTCCAGCGGCTCCCCGTTGGGACCGGAGCTGACCTTGCGGATGATGAGATTTCCGGCAGGCTGGTTCAGAAACTGCAAATGCGCCGTTTCGCCGCTCTTGATGAGTGCGTGCTGGGGGCTGTCATCCAGCAGGTAGCCCGTTTTTGCTCTGACTTCACGGGCGATGACCGTCATGCCGGGTTCCAGACCATCCACCAGAATTTCGCCCGCGGCATTGGTGGTAAAGCGGCCGTTGTCGTTGCCGAGATAATGGCCGCTGCTGTCGGTCAAAAGAAACTCTACGCCGGAGAGCGGTTCGTGCTTGTTGTCATCGCTCAGTTTAGTAATCAAGAGCGATCCCAGCGGGGCATTGCCGAAGCGGAGCGTCACCACATCCTGATCCTCGCCGGAGATCCACACCGTCTGGGGTTCGCGGTCGATGATGTGATTTCCGTCGCTCTCAATCTCCTGGCAGATGTAAGTACCTCGTTTGAGGTTTGTCACGGTGAAAGCTCCGTTGGGGCCGGTCACATAAGTCCCGATGACTGTACCGCCTGTTCCGCTGGTATTGCCGCTGAGATAACGCAGTTCAAAGCGGCAGCCCTCCAGTCCTTTTCCGGTCTTTGCGTCATATTTGTACACAACGAGGGCGCTCAGCGGCACATTGTCCACCGTTACGGTCTTGGAGGTATTGGCTTCCAGATAGAACTCGGTGACCCCGCTGCCCTGAATGCCGAAGCCCTTGGGAGCGGACTCCTCCACCAGCTTGTACCAGCCACGGTTTACATCGGTGATGGTGATTTTACCGTCGGAGGCCGTTGTGAACACACCGAGGTCGTTGATCTCGCCGGTGGTGGTATTGTCCGAACCGTAATAGATATGGAACTTGGCGTTGGCAAGATAATCTCCGGTGACGCTGTTTCGCTTCAGGATCGTCAGGGAGGGTTTGACCGCGTTGAAGAAGGTCACCGTTCTGGTGCAGCCTGCTTCCAGATAGACCTCCTGGGGGATCTCAGAGAGAATGACATGGGAAGGCACATTTTTCTCCGTAACACGGTAACTTCCCACGGGGATGGAATCGAGGAAGATGCGTCCCGCGCTGTCCGTGGTAGAGCTGGTGGAGTAGCTGCCATCGATCTGTTCAATGAGATAGGTGACACCTTCGATGGGTTCTCCGGTGGCGATGTTTTTCTTCAAAATCTCCAGACCGGGCTTCTGGTAATCCTGAAAGCGCACCTCGCTGGTTTTACCGGGGCGCAGCGCTACGGTCTGCTCCGTATTGCTCACAATATACGGCTCCGGCACGGATTCCTCCCGAACCACATACACATCAGCAGGCATATCCGAAAGAGTTGCGGAACCGTCCGTGCCAGTCGTGACGGAGGTGGAATAGCTGCCGGTAACGGACTTAATGGAAAACACCGTGCCGGCAATCGGCTTGCCGCTCATGGCGTCGCGCTTGATGATCTTCATGTCGGGCTTTTCATAGTTGACTGCCGCGACGGTGTACTCGTGATCACCCTCGGAAACATCTACATAAACGCTTTTGGGCGTAGGATCAACACAGAAACCGTCCGGTGCAGCGGTTTCCACGAAGCTCCAAAGACCGGTGGCGGCGTTCTCAATATGAATCTCACCATTTCCGTCCGTCACGTCGCTGCCGACGATCTGGCCGTTGAAATAGATGCTGAAACGTGCACCGGCAAGACCGGTTGTGGTTCCACCGGCAGTTTTCTTCAGCGTGATCTTGCCTGTGCCGCCCGTAGGCTGCTCGGGCTGGTCAGGCGCAGGCTCGCCCGTTACGAGCTTGCGCGGTCCATAGTAGTTGAAGAACGACTGATTTTTGCGGTTGCTCGAGATCGCAAAAACCGCCCACTTTGCACTCTCATCCTCCACGATGGATGCGCGGATGCCCTGCGACTTATACTCTTCGATCTGGCGCTGGAACTCGGCATCCTCAGCCGCTTTTTTTGCAAGGAGGGAGTCGATAAGGCTCAGATACAGCTCGTAGGTGTCTGCGTTGGCATAGCCGCCCGCGTCGCCGTCTCCGCCGGGTTCGCCCTTATAGGACTGATTCTCCCAAACGTAGGTCTGTACGGCCATAAAAAGCTGGCCGACGTTGGATTCCTTGCAGTCGTTGAGATAGGTCATCATCCATTTGACGTTCTCGACGGTCGCGGCGTCCATTTCACTGAGGCCGCTGTTCGTGACAGCCGACTGCAATACGGCATCTGCGTCCGCGCCGGTACCGGACGTCCATGTAAAGGAATTCAGGTACGAAGGCGTTGCGTAATGATAGCCGAGGCCGCTATCCATGCAGTACACGAGCTTACCGTCCACAAGCGGCGGGCGGTAGCTGTATGGGGTACCGTTGGCGAGCAGGCGCGTGCTCCAATATGCCTGATTGGTGGTAATTTTGAGGCCGGAACCCGTGTTCGACGCGGCGAAAGCCGAAGTCGGCAGCAGGCTCAAGATCGTCACCAGCGCAAGCAATAATGACAAGAATTTTGTTCGAATCGTTTTCAAGGTTATTCCTCCTTTTGTAAAAGAAAAGCAGGCCGAGTAAACTCGGTCTGCTTTGTTTGTATATCGTTTAATTTTCAGTTTTCTGCAAGCTGCTCCTCGCAGAACTGCTTCAGGGCGGGAATGTCATTGACAGCGGTTTCCCAAATGATCTCGCGGTTCATGCTGCCGTAGCTGTGCGCGACAAGATTTCGCATTCCCTTCATCGGTCCCCACTGCACGCGGCTGCTGGTCACTTTGCGATATTCCTCAGATAGGCCGCCGCTCAGCTCACCGATTTGCAGGATGGAAAATGCAATAGAGCGCTGGTAATCTGCGTCTTGGTCAAAGACCGCAAAGCCTTCTCCATAGCGTTCGATGGTCTTGCGGATCTCTTCGCAGTAATCGCGGATATGCTGGATGCGCTGGCGGTCAGGCTGCGTCATATACATTCAGTCTCTCCTTCATCACGGTTTCCTTGAACATTTCCTCGCTGGGCATTTGCGCACGTTGTTCCAGCGCGCTGACAGTAATCAGATCGATCGGCTTTTGCAGCGCCGCTTCAAGGTCACAATACAGCGCGCCCAAAGAGAGAAGACTGCGCAGGTTCGTTCCGCTGGTATCGACCAGTAGGTCGATATCGCTGTCCTCACGGGCTTCACCTCTTGCGTAAGAGCCAAAGAGGAATACCGCTTTCACACCGTACTGCTTCGCCACCGGCGCGATTCGCTGCTGAATTTCGTAGATTGAATAAATCATAAGCACTCCTCCTTTGATTTCATTATACCCAACAAACGCCGGAATGTCCACGCTTTTGTTCTGCCCGCGCTGATATATCATTTCATTACGGGCGTATCCACCCAAGTGACTTCACAGCCGTCCAGCAGGAAGACCTGCACGCAGTACCAGCAGTCAAGGCCGTTTTGGTTAACGCCCCGCGCCAGTCCGACGCCGATCTCGCCGTAGCGGGAGCTTGTCATGTTGTCCGCGTGAGCCTTGGAATTGGACCACAGATTGACCACCGCCTCGGAGAGCGTTTTTTGCTGTTGCTCGAGGTACAAATCCGATATACTGTGAATATTTTCTCCAGTGTATTTGCTGTCGGTGACGGTATTGCTCTTGCGCCCATCCGGACGGGTGTGAGAATAGATGCCGCTCGCAGCCATCTCATCCGCGCGAACCTGTGCCGCCTGCATGAGCTTGTCGTTGACACGCAGCGCGGCAACACCTTTTGCGCGCCGCAGCGCATTGGTGCGATCCACGATATCCTGCTTTGCGGCGGCAACGTCAGTCTGCACAGGCTGTTCCGTAGACTTTGTATCCTCTGCTTTCGCTGGCGCTTCACCGGTGTAGGGCTTGCCGCTCTCTACCTGCACACATTTGGCATCGCCGTCCCAGTAAACCTCGAATCCTACCGTCTTGCCGACGTCGCGCAGCATGACGTAGTTATTGCCGTTGATGTTGTACACCGTCAGGCGGACTTCCTGACCGTCTACAAGGATGCGGTTGGTGGAAAGCGTCGCTTTCAGCGATTCCACCGCCTGCGCCGCGGGAGCACTCAGCGAAAGCCCCAGCACGAGACCGCAGAGGACGAGCCCGGTATTCTTCAATCTGTTCATCGTTCTGCCTCCATTCTAAATGTGTATGTGGAAATCTTCCTCGCAGCTTCACCATATCACAGGCGATGGGCAGAAGTCGAACAGAACCGATCCGGCAAAACGGAGAAAGAATCAAGTCTCCACCGCGGTGACGCACCAGCGCTGGTCACGCTGGTTGCGGACGCAGGTGTAAAGCGTGAGCATATTCTCGCCGGAGTCTGCAAGACCGCTGCGGTCTGTCTCGCTGACCTTGCTGACGTCCGTCACATGGTAGCTGCGCGTCCCCAACTTGGTCGTCAGGGTGATCTTATCGCCGATATCAAGCGTGTGGATCTGCCCGAAGTAGCTGTTGGCGCCGCGGTTGTGGGCGGCGAGGCAGACATTGCCCTCCCATATGGAAGTGTCTTCAAAATGCCCGACGCCCTTGACGAGCGTCTTGCTGTCCGTCCCCTGATAGATCCACACGCTCAGACTCAGCGCGGGGATCTCAATCTTGCCGAGGGAACCGTTTTTGTAGTAAAGATTGCTCGCCACCTCCGTGAACAGCACAGAGGGCTGATAGTTGTTGCCGCTGCTTACTGTACTCCCTGGGGTAACCACATCACCGTTGCCGCTGATCACGGTGCCAGCCGTGGGAAGGGTGCGCGGCGCAAGATTCGGCGTCAGGTATTCGCCGGTATGGAGCGCATTCATGCTCTCCGAGCCAAAAATGGGCGGAATGAGAGCGGCATTTTTGCTCACATCCTCGTTGCGCATGGCGCCGCCATCTGCCGTGTGGATGACCTCGATGGAGGTATTCCTGCCGAAGTCGTAATCGTCCGGCGCATCGATACTGTATTCCAGCGCATACGCCGGAGCCGCCAGAGCTGCTGTCATGCAAAGGCTCAGGCAAAGGGTGATGATCTTCTTCATTCTTCTATTTCCTCCTCATCTGCATTTTCTCTTCTGCGCTTTACCAGCAGCGCACCGCCGACACCAGCGCCCGCCGCAGCCACAATTCCGAGGGGAATCAGCACATAGGACCAGCGGAAAGCGGATGCCGCGGAAGGTACGTTCGCAGGCTCTGCGGGCTGGATGGGTGTTCCCTCAAAGATGGCGACATAGCGGACACGGTTGAGGGCGATCCGGCTGACGGTTCCGGTATAATCCGCCGTAACCGTATAGCCTTTCACGTAGCTGCTGGTGGCGCTGCCAGTGTAGGTGGCGACGGCGGTATAGCGGTCTGCCACGGCGTAGCCGTCCATGTTGGCGGTATTGTCGGTCTGCCACTGAATGTCGGAGAGCGTCAGGGTCCTGCCGCCGTCCTCAATGCTCTTGGGGATGTACTGTGTATCCTGCTCGGCAAGATTGGGATAGCTGCGCTTGACGGAAAGCTGCTTTGTAGAACTGCCGTAGCCGGACGGCTCGACCTGCACGGTATCAAGTCGGAGCGTCAGGGTTCCTATGAGCCCATCGTCCGTGATGAACTCACGCTCCTGCGGCAGCAGTGCCAGCACGGATTCCATATCCTTTTTAGCGCTCTCGATAGAAACATGCTCCGTATGCTGGCGGCTCTCGTTTTCCGGAAGCTCCTGCTTCAAAAGATCCGTCAGGGTGTACTGAAAGCCGTCCTGCCGAAAGTCCGAGCGGGGAATGCCCGCAGGATCGTCTTCCGGACTCAGATCATAGATTTTCTTCAGACGTGTGCTCTTCCGATCTATTTTCTTCAGTTCTGTGCCATCGTCGTTTCGGACGATGGAGGTGGGGTAGCAGACCTTGACGTCCGGCACTGCGGGTTCAAAGTCCGCCGCCAGCGCGGTGGACGTCAGCGCCAAAGTCAGGCACAGCGCCGCAGCGCAGAGGGAAAGCATTCGTTTCATTTTGTGTTCCTCTTTTCTTTATTTTTATAGTGATTTTTCGTCTGCTCCAGCAGAAGGTCATATTCCCAAGGCTCAAGTTCTAAGGAGAGGTAGGCACCGTCTTTCGACATACCGTCTACCCGGTAGCTCAGCACAAGTGGAAGCTGCCGCTGCTTTTTCACGTCCTGAGGTGAGATCCAACCAACGCCGCCCACAAAAACGGAGCGGATGGCAGACTCATAGTTTTCTTCATAACCCTGCCAGAGAAGCGCCTCCCGCAGCTCTTCCCGCAGCTTTCTGCGCTGGGGAACGGGCACTAAACGCTCCGGTTCCAACAGAAAGCGGGGATGCAGAGCTTCTAAGCAGATATCCAGCGCAGTTTTCAGGTCAGCATTCTTTTTCGCCAAGCCGCTGCGCCGGTAATCTGCCGCCAGAACATCCTCGCCCTGGGCATCGCCGGGGAAAAGGCGTACACAGCGGATGAGTTCGTAGGCGTGGGCGTCATCCGCCATGCCAAGCACGCGGACCCCGTCCATAGGGAACGTCCGGTAATGGTCGATGGCCTCCGCCAGTGCGGAGAACTGTCTCACATCCCAGCCGGGCCTTCCGGGGCGGAGATCGTCCACGGTGTAATAGGTCATGCACATTCAGACATCCTCCTCACTTCATATTCATGCCGCCCATCGTGGGCGCGTCGATCTGCTCCTGCGCTTGAAGCTCTGCCAGCTTTGGCTTTGCCCATTCCGGAAGGAACTTGTCATCCAGCACACCGATAAACTCGCTGCGGTTCCAGCGTGCCATCTCCCCGTCGCTAAGGCAGGTGCAGCGCACTGAGCGGCCAATGGCGTGAGGCGAACAGCCAAAGCCGTCATGGGCATACCAGAGCTGGTTTTCCTGACTCCAGCAGGATTCTTTCAGCGTGTCAGGGCTGAGTACCAGCACCTTGCCGGTATAGTCCTGCTCGGCGCGGTCACCGACACAATGCTCCGCGCCAAAGAGATTTAACGCCTGCACCGCCTTGCGGTAGAAACTGACGAAACCATCCAGCACGGCCGGATGGCTTCGGACAACAAAATCGCTGTTGTGGTTGATGTCTTTGGGGATGCAGGCGCGCTCCGCCCACT
>OOBN01002422.1_pt1 | contig 11356 bp, 10 predicted proteins | sample 1671091 | NCBI WGS metagenome assembly OOBN01 (sample SAMN06348121, study PRJEB24527) | human gut metagenome | biome: human gut; feature: ankylosing spondylitis patient; material: feces | host: Homo sapiens | place: China | collected 2015-10 | reverse complement strand
GCCGCAGGGGTCGCCGTTATGGGGGTGGAGGCAGTTGACCGCCTTGGCGAAGATCTTCGCGCAGGTGGTCTTGCCTGTGCCGCGCACGCCGGTAAACAGGTAGGCGTGGCCTACGCGGCCCGACGCCACCTGATTGCGCAGCGCCGTGACGATGCCGCGCTGTGCGACGACATCCTCAAACCGCTGGGGTCTCCATTTGCGGTATAATGCGCGATACATCGGTGCTTCCCTCCCGTCAATAATAAAAAATCGGACAGCGCTGACGGGGTTTGACCCCCGCCTTGCGTAACTCGGCATACGGATGCAGGCTGACTGAAACGCACGGGGCGCGCCGCTTAAGGCTGCTTGGTTCCCCACCTGACCTGGTTCACTGCGGCTCCATCGTACAGGACCCGCATCCGTATGCCGAACCACGCAGCAGGCGCTGTCCGACACATCCTTCTGAATGCCAGAATATTGTACCATAAACGCAGGCAGATTGCAAGGGGTGGGAGGTATCATTTCACGGCCCACGCATGAAACGATCAAATAGGATAGCCCAAAGTCAGAAAATGCGATGTTCTCAAAATCCAAAAAGCGCAGTACATTCTCTGCGCTTTCGCGTTTTGTACTGCGCTTTGCTTTATCCTGTTATTTTAACGGCATTGATTTTGCAGCAGCCCTTTTTTCTTACAATGCAACATCCAGCGCCATCATCAGCGCAAATCCCAGCACGATGCTTACAACACCGACAGGCTCGTCGCCCTCCACGGCCTGCGGGATCATCTCCTGTGCGGTCACGCACACCATACAGCCCGCCGCTGCGCTGAGCAGCCACGGAAGCGCAGTACTGACCCATTCGGCCAGAGCAAAGGCAAGCAATGCCCCCAACGGCTCTACCAGCCCGGAAGCCGCTCCCGCAAAAAACGCCTGACTGCGGGTGCGGCCGTTATGGGCCAGCGGCAGGCTGACTGCTGCACCTTCCGGGATATTCTGCAGGCCGATGCCAAGGCTCAGCGCCAGTGCACCGCTGATGGCATCCGGCTCCCCGGTCAATGCCAGTGCAGCGGCAAGGCCCGCCACCATACCCTCGGGCAGGTTGTGCAATGTTACAGCCAGCACCATACGTCCGCCGTGCCCGGCCCCGCCTGCCAGCAGCTGCCCGGCAAACTGTTCCACCTGCAAAAGGCCCGCTGCGCCAAGCACAAGCCCCACTGCCGATGGGATCCATGCCGGAAGCGGCAAAGTCTGTCCGCGCTGGATAGCAGGCAGCAGCAGGCTCCACACACTGGCCGCCAGCATGATGCCCGCTGCCATGCCGCACAGGATGCGCTGCGTGCAGGGCCGCGACTGCCGCCGCAGCAAAAACACGCCTGCTGCCCCCAGTGTAGTGCACGCCGCCGGAAACAGCAGTACCCACGCAGTGAAAACGATCTGGTTCACGATACATTCCCCCTTTGCCCGGTGTATGTGCGACGAAGCAAAAAGGTGCAGAAAAGCCCGTCACACTGTATTTTGTGTGGCGGGCTTTTCTGTCAGAATGCGATGGCATCTTCTTCGTTGCCAAAGGGCAGACCCGTAGCCGGATCGACCGGCGGCAGGCCAGTCTGCCCCATATCCGCCGCCTTTACGCTGCATACCACCGCATTGGCAAGCACATACTTCACCTTTGCGGTGGCAGCAGCGCCGATCTTATCATAGATGCGGCCTGCGCTGTAACAGTCGCCCAGCACGGTGTGAGTGCTGTTGGCCACATAACCCACCTTGCCCAGACCCGGCAGTTCTGCGCGGATGGCTTCGTGGTCAAAGTCATTCTCCGGCTCCTTGACCAGTTTTACCTTCTGGCCTACTGTAAACGGCTGAGTGCCGAAGCGGTAGTTGAGTCCGGTCAATGTAACATAGTACTTCATCTTTATTTCCTCCAAAACACATGTTTTATTTTCAGGGAGCCCGTTCATCCCCTGCTTTGTCTGTATTATCCGCTTTTTATGTCCAATAAAAATCACTTTCAAATAGCACTTGTCATTTTTTGATATTTTTGTTCAGGTTCGCTGCACAAAGTTTACCATCTTTTCTTTCTCCGCAGGTCAACTGTCAGGTGACAAATGGTTCTTTTCCGTTTCCGGAGCCGCATCATCCTCACTTTTGCATTTCTTTATTTCTCTTTAAGAAACATGCATTCCCGTCTTGATTTAAGTGAACAAACAATGAAAGAAATTACAAAGTGATTACAACGCGGTAAAAAATTCTTTCCTGAGTCTCCCTGCGCTTCGATCAGTTTAACAAAAACTCTTTGACTTTTAGCGATAAATTATAACAAAATCGTAGATTATCATTGAAATCTCACTTCTTAGCCAAAAAAACTCTTGATTTTTTCGCAAAAAAGACTAGAATATCCACTTGCAGAAAGGCACTTCCTGTAGGGCCTTCTGCAAAATACATTTGCGTATGGCAAGGAGATTTTAGATATGAAACTCAAGAATGTTTGTGTTGCTGTTGTTGCTCTGGCTCTGGCTGTTGGCATGACCGCTTGCGGCGGTTCTGCTTCCTCCACTGCTGCATCCTCTTCCGAGGCTGCTTCTACCAGCACTTCTGTTGCTGCTGAGGCCGAGGAGAGCGCTTCTTCCGCTGTTGCAGAGGAGAACGGTTCTTCTTCTGAGGCTGCTTCCAGCGAGGCCGCTTCTTCTGAGGCCGCTTCCAGTGAGGCTGCTTCCAGCGAAGCTGCTTCTTCCGTTGCAGCTTGATCGCACAGCGCCTAAATTCCAATAAAAGCTGAAGCCGGGCACAGGGAGCCATGAGTTTTCCTGTGCCCGGCTTTTTACAACAAAACGCACCGGATCGTTCAACGAGAACCACCCGGCGCGTTATTTTTTATGCTCCCCAGAACAAGATGCCCAGCGCTGCGGAAATCAGGATCATGAGAATGGGGGATGGTGCCTTGCCGTTTCTTTTGCGGCACAGCAGATGCAGCGCCCACAAAAGTACAAACACTGCAATGGAGCGCGCATCCGGCACAAAGTCGGTGCTGCGGCCCGCAAAGCCCAGCAGTGTGGAAAGTGCCATATTGATTGCCGTTGCCAGGATCATTGCCACCACGCAGGGCCGCACCCCGCCCAGAAATGCATTGACACCGGCATATTTCATCAAATTCTGCAGCACCGATGCAACGAGCAGGATAATGACAAAAGACGGCAGCACCACCCCCAGCGTGGCGCACAGCGCGCCCCAGAAGCCGCCCTGTGAAGAACCAATGAAGGTGGCCATATTGATGGCCAGCGGGCCGGGTGTGGACTCTGACACCGCAATAAAGCTGAGGAATTCGCCTTCCGTCAGCCAGCCGTGCCCCAGCACCGTTTCGCGCACCAGCGAGATCATGCCGTAGCCGCCGCCAAAGGACAGCGCGCCGATCATGAGGAAATTCCAGAAAAGTTCTACATAGATCACGGCTTCTTCTCCCCCTTCCGCAGCTGCTGTACTGCATACACCAGCAGCCCGGCCGCACCGCTGAACAGGATGTAAAAAATGGAAGAGAAGGACACTGCTGCAATGGAACAGCCCACCATCGCTGCCGCAACCGTGGTCAGGATGACAATATTGAAGACGCTGTGTTCCAGCTGCTTCAGCATTTTCAGTCCGGCGGAAAGGATCAGATAGATCACACACACCTGAATGCCGTGGAACGCACTTGCCACCACCGAAAGGCGGAGGAACTGGTCAAAGAACAGCGAGATCAGATAAATGACCGCGAAGGACGGAAGACATACCGCCACCGTGGACGCTGCCGCACCTGCCGCACCCTCGATTTTGTAGCCGATATAGGTGGCACTGTTCACCGCCACCGGGCCGGGCGTAGACTCCGCAATTGCCACCATGTCCAGAAATTCTTCTTTTGTTACCCACTTTTTTTCTTCTACAAACTCATTTTGCAGCAGGGCTACCATGGCGTAGCCGCCGCCAAACGTGAACGCTCCAATTTTGAAAAACGTCCAGAAAAGCTCCTTTGTTTTCGACATAGCCTTCTCCTTTCTTGCGCCTTATTATATCATTTTTTGTTTTGATATGATATACTTTAATGGAATATGCTGCTTTCTTTGGAAAAAGCAGAAAAAGGAGTTTAGGATATGAAAACAAAATTTGGTATCGTAGGCTGCGGATTTCTGGGCAACATTGTGGCCGATGCATGGAAGAACGGTCTGCTACCGGACTATGAGCTGGTGGGCGTGACCAGCCGCACCCGTGCTTCGGCAGAAAAACTTGCCGCCGAGGTAGGCTGTCCCGTCTGCGATGATGTGGATGCCCTGCTGGCGCTGGAGCCGGAGTACATCGTGGAGACCGCTTCGGTGGAGGCTGTGCGCGCCATGGCTGTGCCTGTACTGAAAAACGGCGTAAATCTGGTCATTATTTCCATTGGTGCCTTTGCGGACCTTGATTTTTACGAGCAGGTCAAGGCCGCTGCCGTGGAGGGCGGTGCCAAGGTGCATCTGGCAAGCGGTGCCATTGGCGGCTTTGATGTGCTGCAGACCGTCACCCTGATGGCCGAGGCCCAGAAGCTGGCCGAGACGGCAGGCATTGAGACCCACACCGGAGCCAAGGGCTTCCGCAACACGCCGGTATGGGCCGACCACTTGCTGACCGATACCGAAAAGACCACCGTGTTCACCGGCAATGCCAAGCAGGCCATTGCCACCTTCCCCCGCCGCGTGAATGTGGCTGTTGCCACCTCGCTGGCCACCACCGGCCCGGAGATCACCGGCGTGACCATGCACTCGGTACCCGGCTGGGTGGGCGACGACCACTGTATCACCGCCGAGATCGAGGGCGTGAAGGCCGTGGTAGATATCTGCTCTTCCACCAGCGCCATTGCCGGTTGGAGCGTAGTTGCCCTGCTGCGCAATCTCGCTTCCCCTGTGTGTTTCTATTAAAAGGAGGATCTGCACATGTTCCATAAACTGGTAGCTATTGAGCCGGTCAGTCTGATCCCCTCCGCTGAGCAGGAACTGCATCAGTATGCAGAAGAGGTGACCCTGTACCGCGATATCCCGGCGGACGATGATGAGATCGCGCGGCGTATCGGGGATGCCGATGCCGTGCTTCTGAGCTACACCTCCCGCATGGGCAAAAATGTGATCGAGCGCTGCCCGAATATCCGTTACATCGGCATGTGCTGCAGCCTGTATTCTGAGGAAAGCGCCAATGTGGATATCGCCTACGCCCGCACCCGCGGCATCAAAGTGCTGGGCATCCGGGACTACGGCGACCGCGGCGTTGTGGAGTACGTCCTGCATGAGCTCACCGGCATCCTGCACGGTTTTGGAATGCCCATGCTGCGGGACGAGCCGGTGGAGATCACCGGGCTGAAGGCAGGCATCATCGGGCTGGGTGTGTCCGGCAAAATGATCGCCGACGCGCTGCAGTTCATGGGCGCCGACATTGCCTATTACAGCCGCACCCGCAAGCCGGATGCCGAAGCTGTGGGCATGGCCTATAAGCCGCTGGCACAGCTGCTGACCGAGAGCAAGGTGGTGTTCACCTGCCTGAACAAAAATGTCCTTCTGCTGGGCAAGGACGAATTTGCACAGCTGGGCGCAGGCAAGGTACTGTTCAACACCTCCATCGGCCCGGGCTTTGACTCTGCTGCTCTGGAACAGTGGCTTGCTCTGCCGGGCACCCACTTCTTCTGTGACACCCGTGCCGCTGCAGGCCCGGTGAGCGAGGGCTTTTTTGAACGAGAGAACGTACACTGCGCCAATGTTTCCGCCGGGCGCACCAAGCAGGCTTTTGTGCTGCTGAGCCAGAAGGTGCTGGCAAATATCCGCACTGCGCTGGGAGAATGATATAAAAAGGAAACGCTTCCCCGGCCGGGGAAGTGTTTCCTTTTAGGCTTTATTCAAAATTGTTGTGATCTCTTCCAGATTCGCCGCAAATCGGATGCCCTGCTGGCGCTGCGGCGTGGAAAGGCCTTTCTCGATCATTTTGGCAAGCAGTGCTTTCAGGCTGTCGTAGTAGCCGTTCAGATCATACAGGATGCAGGGCGCGTCCAACTGGCCCAGCGAGACCTTGGACATTACCTCTGCGATCTCTTCCAGCGTGCCGGTGCCGCCGGGGAATGCGATGAAGGCATCGCCCAGCTCGATCATCTTCGTCTTGCGCTCGGTCATGTCCTTGGTGACGATCAGCTCGGTCAGGCCATCGTGCTGCAGCTCCTGCTGCACAAAGAACTGCGGTTCCACACCGGTCACCGTGCCGCCTGCGTCCAGCGCGCTCTGGGCAAGCTGACCCATCAGGCCGCTGCGGGAGCCGCCGTACACAAGGCGGTGCCCGTTTGCACCGATCCAGCTGCCCAGTTCCCGGACAGCTTCCGCCAGCGCAGGATCATTGCCCGCATTTGCTCCAAGATAGACCGTGATGTTCATGGTATTTCCCCCTTTGTTTTTTCCATTTTACCACGCAGCGGGCCGATTGAAAAGTGCCATCCCCTTGCAAATGCAGCGGCACTGTGGTATTCTTGAACGCAGAAAAAGGGAGCCTGCAAAAGCAGGCTGAGAGTGGGCTGTTTGCCCAGACCTGTGACCTGATTTGGACAATGCCAACGTAGGGAGATACTGCTGCTTCAAAGTGCGGAGATGCCTCCTTGCGGGCATTTCCGCATTTTTTGCAAAGGAAGTTGTAACCATGAAAACTGCATTGACGATTGCCGGCAGCGATTCCAGCGGCGGTGCTGGCATTCAGGCCGATATCAAAACCATGACTGCAAACGGCGTGTACGCCATGAGCGCCATTACCGCACTGACTGCCCAGAACACCACAGGTGTGACCGGCATTTTTGAAGCCACGCCCGAATTTCTGGCACAGGAGATCGATGCCATTTTTACCGACATCTACCCGGATGCCGTCAAGATCGGCATGGTATCCTCGGCAGAGCTGATCGGTGTGATCGCCGAAAAGCTGCACACCTACGGCGCAAAGCATATCGTGGTGGACCCGGTGATGGTTGCCACCTCCGGTTCCAAGCTGCTGCGGGACGATGCCGTGCAGGCACTGACCGAAAAGCTGCTGCCCATGGCAGAGGTGGTCACCCCCAACATTCCGGAGGCTGAGATCCTTTCCGGCATGAAGATCACCGATGCGGCCGGAATGGAGGCCGCTGCAAAGCTGATCAGCGAGAAATACCACTGTGCCGTGCTGTGCAAGGGCGGCCACCAGATCAACGATGCCGACGACCTTCTGTGGCGGGACGGCTGCGGCAAATGGTTCCGCGGCAAGCGCATTGCAAACCCCAATACCCACGGCACCGGCTGCACCCTATCCAGCGCCATTGCGTCCAATCTGGCAAAGGGCTATGATCTGGATGCATCGGTGGAGCGCGCAAAGGCCTACATTTCCGGCTGTCTTTCTGCCATGCTGGATCTGGGCCATGGCTCCGGCCCCATGAACCACATGTTTGCACTGAAGGGAGAGTTTGTGGGTGAGTGAGCTGACCTTTGTGCAGCAGCTGGTACAGGAAAGCCTGCCCGTGTGGGAGCAGTGCCTGCATTCGAAATTTCTGGAAAGACTTGCGGATGGCACACTGGATGAAGCCTGCTTCAAGGGCTACATCGTGGAGGACAGTCTATACCTGCGGGAATATGCCAAGGTGTTTGCCTGGGGCATGACCAAGGCAAAGGATATGCAGACCATCCGCACCTACTATTCCCTGCTTTCCTTCGTGAATGAGAGCGAGGATGCAGCCCGCCTGCACTATCTCAAGCACTTTGGACTGACCGATGAAGGCATCCAGAGCCTGCCGCTGCGGCCGGAGAACCGTGCCTATGTGGACTCTATGATCGAAGCTGCCAAAAACGGCGAGGGCGCAGCCGAGTGCATGATGGCCTGCCTGCCCTGTATGCTGAGCTATGGCTGGATCTTCCAGAAACTGCTGGAAGAAAAACCTTCCGTGCAGGATACCCTTTATGGTGCACTGGTGGTGGACTATGCTGACAAGGGCTATGAGGCGGCCTGCCGCGACTGGGCCGCGTTTGCAGAAAAAGTCTGTGAAGGCCTGAGCGACGAGCGCCTTGCCCGCTGCCGCGAGATCTTCCATGCCTGCTCGGAGCACGAGCTGAACTTCTGGGCCATGGCAGCTTCCCCGCGCAGTGACCTGTAATTTTTCCTAAAATATAAAATGCACCCGGCCTGTGGGCAGAACTGCAGCAACCGGGTGCATTTGTTTTGTTCAGGGTTTCGTGGCCGCAGCCGCAGGCATGAGCCTTAGTGCCGGAAACAAGGGAGCCCTAAAACAAAAACTCCCCCGGCTCTTCTGCCGAGGGAGTGGAAAAGAAAAACGCCCCTAACAGAAGAATTCTCTTCTGTCAAGGACGAATAAAATTTGGCCTTTTATCCGCGGTGCCACCCTGACTTCATGGGCATGACCCCATGCACTTGGCGGGATGCCAACACATCCCCGGCAACTGACGTATGCCCTACGTTGCAGAATACTGTGCGGCGAAAGTTCTCCGCAGTTCCCTGCACCCTCAGCGGTCCATTTCGGGAAAATATAACGCAAAGTCACACTTTCCTTGACGAACTGTTTCCGGTCTGCTTCTCAGCTACGCAGGCTCTCTGTACAGGCATGATTCGCCGTTATCTCCGCTTCAACGGTTTAGTGTATTGAATTTGGCTATATTAAACCACGGATTTTTCGTTTGTCAATACCTGTTTGCAAATTTTTCAAAATCAGCCTATGTCCACAGTGGGTTCAGCGCTTCCGGCGGCTGTTCGTGCTGGAAAACTTCACCGCTTTTGCCGGCCTGCGGCGGCTGTGCAACGCACTGTAGTAGCCAAAGGCAGTGCCGCATAAGCCGCCCACAATGTGCATGAAGTTTGCTACATTGTCGTGCACAAAAATGATATCGTACACCTGCTGACCAAAGTACAGCGCTGCAACCAGCAGCATGGTGACCGGGATGCCGCCGGAGAAGCCCGCCAGCGACGAAAGCATGATAAGCATGAACACGATGCCGGACGCGCCCAGCAGCCCCGAACGTGGGAACAGCACGCATTGCAGCACGCCGGTGACCAGAGCGGTGAACACCATGCCGCACAAAAGCGGCTTGCTGCCGTACTTTTCTTCCATTGGCGGGCCAACAACGAGCAGCAGCAGCATGTTATTCAGAAAGTGGTCCCAGCTGGCATGGCCCAGCACATGGCCGAACAGCCGGATGTAGAACAGCGGGTCCTTCAGCGAGGAGCGATAGACACAGAACAGATGCATCGTCGTCCACCCGTCCGTCCACTGGTCGAGGAACAGCACCAGAAGTGACAGCAGGAAAAATGTGAGGATCACCGGGGAGTTGTACTGCAGTTCCAGTTTGAGTTTTACTTTTTTCATCCTCTTGTCTCCACCCAGTATTCGCCCATGCTCTGGCCGGGCTGGTTCGTCACTTCATCCTTGAGGTAATCGCCAAGGCCGCAGCTTTCCGGCTGCCATGCAAGGGCTGCTTCCACCGTGGGGTACTCCACCTCGGCGTACCAGAACTCGGTGGGCTGGCCTTCGTCCACATGGTTCACTTCCAGCACAGAACCGTCCGGCAGGGTGTAGCTGCGGCGCAGCTTCGGGATGAGAGGTTTAGCGATAATCTTGTATTCCAGATCATCAAACAGTTCTTTGTCGATGCTGCGCTCGATCTCCTCACGGGCAAGGCCGCCCCCGGATTTGAAGCAGAGGATGTAGTCCGTTCTGCCGCCGGTGAGGGCTTCTTCCCGGATGCGCACAGTGGGCCGCACGCTGATATAGCCCTGCCGCATGGCAAATTCCTCCCTGAGGGGCAGCCCCTCCGGCCAGCCCTTCACCATCCATTTGCGTTCGATCTCCATAATGCATCCCTCTTTCATGCGGTTTTTTGGCATTTCTTATTTATAATAACATGATTTTGTGCTATTATAAAGGGTAGATTTTTACTCCTTCAGTCTGCTTCGCAGCCAGCTCCCTCAGTGAGGGAGCCTATCCGCACGGTAAGCGTGTCGAGCGAACGCGGGACGAAGGGAGTTCGTCCATGATAAGGAGAACCATATGAAAGAACGCGCTTACCCTGTGTATACCGTCAACAAACACGCCGAGGGCCTGCTGGTGGGCGGGCACCCCTGGGTGTATGAGAACGACATCCTCCATTCCCCGGAAAATGAGCCGGAAAACGGCACGCTGGCCGATGTGGTCAGCACCAAGGGTTCCTACCTTGGCACCGGCTTTGTCTCGCTCAAGAGCAAGATCCGCGTGCGGCTGATCTCCCGTAATGCCAACGACACCTTTGATGCTGCGTTCTGGCGCCGCCGGGTGGAATATGCATGGAACTACCGCAAAACCGTGCTGGAGCCCGCCGACCTTTCTGCCTGCCGCGTCATTTTTGGCGAAGCCGACCAGTTCCCCGGGCTGACTGTGGACCGGTTCAGCAACATCCTCGTCACGCAGACCCTGAGCGTGGGCATGGAAAAGCTCAAGCCCGTCCTCTTCCCCATTCTGGCGGAAGTCCTGCGCGCCGACGGCCAGACCATCGACGGCATCTACGAGCGCAACGATGAGGCTCTGCGCGCAAAGGAAGGTCTTGAGCAGAACAAAGGCTGGTTTGAGCTGCCCGGTGAGACTCACCCTGCAAGCACCCAGACCGAGATCTGCGAGAACGGAGTTTACTATCATGTGGATTTCGAGAACGGGCAGAAGACCGGCTTCTTCCTTGATCAGAAGTACAACCGCCGGGCGGTGGCACGCCTTGCGGCAGGTCACACCGTGCTGGACTGCTTTACCCACACCGGCAGCTTTGCACTGAACGCCGCTGCGGGCGGCGCTGCCCGTGTGACCGCCGCCGATATCAGCGCCGAGGCCATTGCCATGGCGCAGCGCAATGCCCAGCGCAACGGTCTGACCAATATGGACTTTTTGTGCGAGGACACCTTTGAGCTGCTGCCCCGCTTGGAAAGAGAGGGACATCCCTACGATTTTATCATTCTGGACCCGCCGGCCTTTACCAAGGCGCGCCGCACTGTGGAGAACGCCATGCGCGGTTACAAGGAGATCAACTACCGTGCCATGAAGCTGCTGCCCCGCGGCGGCTATCTGGCAACTGCCAGCTGCTCCCACTTCGCCACCGAGGAGCTGTTCATCAAGATGCTGCGCGCCGCTGCAAAGGATGCTCACCGCCAGCTGCGGCAGATCGAGGTGAAGCAGCAGGCACCGGATCATCCGATCCTGTGGGGTGTGCCGGAGACGAATTATCTGAAGTTCTTTTTGTTCCAGGTGATCTGACCATTTAGAATGCCCTCCGCTTCGCTCTGGGCATATTTAAAGGAAATATTATTTTTATATTGGCGTTTGTCGCGGCCTGCGGGCCGCTCCAAACGCATTTTC
>OOBN01002419.1_pt1 | contig 11367 bp, 10 predicted proteins | sample 1671091 | NCBI WGS metagenome assembly OOBN01 (sample SAMN06348121, study PRJEB24527) | human gut metagenome | biome: human gut; feature: ankylosing spondylitis patient; material: feces | host: Homo sapiens | place: China | collected 2015-10 | reverse complement strand
GTGCTCTGCGGAATGGAATTGATGGCGGAATGGCCCGTGTAAACTTGAGGGGCCAGCCAGGCCAGCCGTTCCCCATCTCCTCCCGCTGGCGCTGCTGCCCCCGGCCTACGCCGCGGTGGAGGCTGATTGATGCGCAACCGCATGCTGGAGTTCCATGGACTGGTGGACAGCCGGGGCAATCTCATCACAGATAAGAAGATCACCGTGGATGGGGGAACTACACTCCGGAGGAGCTGAAACTGGTCCTGGACATCGAAAAATACTTGGCCCATGTCCAGGCTGCCTACTTTACAGAGCGGGACATCGCAGAGAAACAGCGGGACAGCTTTTATAATCCGGCCGACCCCTGGGACAATGGTGACATCTCCTTCACCGGCGGCATCCAGCCGCTGATGGTGAACGCCCTGACGGACGAGGGGCCTTCCGGCATCGACTACAGGGAGCGCGGGCCGATGTGGAGGTGGAGCAGACCGGAGCGAAAAGCAAAGCTCTCCATATCCATCAATCACCATCACACTGAACCGGCACAGAACGCGGACGTGGGATGTATGCCAGGGCTGCTCCTCCCGGCCGTGCCGGCATTGCCCTGGTGGCTCTCAACGGTGGCCAGAATGTGGAAAACGCGAATGGCCTTACCGTGGCGCGCCTTCCCGACGCAGAGAGCACCGCCCTCCGGTTTAACTTTGCTGTGGGACAGGCTCCCTTCCTGGTGATCCCACAGAGCGGTCGGACCATCACGCTCCGTCAGGGCGGCGCTGTGGCGGTGAACTGGTCCAACAACCGGCGCCAGAAGAACGAGGGCACTGCGCCAAAGTACGCGGGCTTCAGGCCCCCACATCCCATGTGGCGGTATTGTATCCGGATCTCACTGGCGGAGGGATAAAAATGTGGATCTGCTCCCATGGGACCGGACACACTGACCACCACCAGGGAGAACCAGACCTTTTCCTCTGTCACTCCGCCCTGGGAGATGGTGCGGGCGCCCATCTATGAGAGCGGCGCCTGCAGCTTCCGGGTGGCAGGTGTACGCAGTGTGCTGGGAGCAGTATTACGGCAGCTGCAATCCGCCCTGCTGGTCTTTGGGAAGGTGGTTCTGGGAACGATTTCTCACCCGCTTGGGGAAAAAGAAAAGCGTCCGGCTTGCCGCAAGGCAGCTAAACGCTTTTCGGCGGGTATCTGAAATGGGGATAAAACCCATGAATAGCGCTGCATGGCGGGCCAGGGCACCGCCAACGGGCATGTGCCGACACCGGCGGGCAACTGCCGCGCCATGCAAAATTCTGCGGATGCCTTTCGTCCTGCAGCAAAAAATGCTGGATGGAGGAAAAAGGAGGTCTTTGTGCCACAAGTCTGCCGCCGGTTTTCCATGGAAGTCAGTTGATGGTTCGCAGGCGCTGGAGAAATTCCTGGTTTTCCGTCTTTTCGCAGATCGCGTCAATGTTGGAGGAGATGACCCAAACCGCCATCCCGCGTTCTGCGCAGGCAACCAGCAGGTCGATAATCAGTTCATGATGCGCCGTCTCCTGCCCGGAAAAGGGGAAAAAGCAGACCAGCAGCTGCGGATTCAGCAGATACCATTTGAAATAGGAGAACCGGAGGCGCGCCGGTAAGGACCAAGTGCGCAGAGGCCGCAGCAGATCCTCTCGGGGAAACCATCTGGAGGCCTCCTCCAAAATATTCTCCGCGACCCGCCGGCGAACCAGACGGTATCCGGCCTTGGGAAGCAGGCAGGTCGTCAGGTTGTCCAGCGCGGTGAGGTTGTCAAACAATACACCGCCGGGACGGTCCGGCCGTTCGGTCTGAATCCCGATCTCCGTGCCGATCTGCTTTGTCATCTCTTCATGTGTCTGTGCCTGCCCGTTCAGCCACAGCATCCCACTCAGCCAGTTCCTGCCGCCCAGAAAGCACTCCCGGAGTCTGGCAGCAGCCGTGTAGTTCTCGTCCCGGAAGTAGGCGATCTCTCCGCTGTGAATCTGGCAGGTCAGCGGCGCCATTCCCGGAAAAGTGAGACCCTCCAGCCGCAGCACCTGCTTGTCTTCCCAGCGGCACTCTGTATGCTCCGCTCCGCGGTCCCGCGGCTTCCAGCCCAGAACTGCATAGAGCTGCTCCCCGTACTCCTCCGGGTAAAGCCGATAGCAGGTCCTGCGGTCCCGGATGACGTCGATCCGGTCACAGTAGCGGTACATGAATGTCTCGTCCAGATCCAGCAGGAATACCGCCGTCCCTTGGCGCAGCAGCAGCAGCTGTACGCACTCCATCAGTTTTTCCACATCCCGCCGCCGCAGGATTTCTGTGATCCGGTCCAGGACCAGCAGCTCTCCCCGCCAGAACCACACCCGAAATACACAGAGGCGGTAATAATCCAGCAGGGAGAGGTCGGCAAGCCGGCTCTCCAGCGGCACACGCAGTTCCATCCGCTGCCGGATCTCCTGGCTCTCCGGACTGTGCAGGCGCCGGACCGCGCCCCATCTCTGCGGCCAGCCGGCCGGACGGTCCAGCGCCAGCAGGAAGTCCCGCACCGTCAGCTCCTGCGAATGGAACCGGTGCCAGTTCACGATCCTGGCGTTTTGCAGGATCCAGCGTTCCAGTTCCAGCGGACCCACCCGACGGCCGCAGGAAAAGGCCCGTCCCCGCTCCAGGTGTGTGCCGCCCTTGAACAGGTCCAGATATGCGGTGCCGGAGGTAAAATGGTCGTCCACATAGACCCCGATGCACTCCCCCCGGGAAATGGAGATTTCAAAACGGTAGAATTCGTCCTCCCTGCGGAAGCAGCCGTTCTCCACCCGGATCAATTCCTCTCTCACGGTTCTACGCCTCCCGGAAACGCAGCGGCAGCGTCACGCAGCACTCCGTGCCAACGCCCGCGGCGCTGAACAAATGCAGGCCGTAGTCCTCTCCGAACATGAGCCGGATGCGGCTGTTGACATTCCGCAGGGCGATTCCTCCGCACGGCTGGGTCATATCCGCGCCCCCAACTCCGCCGAACTGCGCGTTGAGCCGCTCCACCTGTTCGTCCGGCATCCCTACGCCGTCGTCCCGCACCCGCAGGAAAAATGTCCGGTCGCTGTTTTCCACAATGATGCGGACCGTGCCGTGGCCCAGTTTGCCCTCCAGCCCATGTGATACTGCGTTCTCCACCAGAGGCTGCAGGATGAGCTTCGGCATCCGCACTTCCAAAAGCCGCTCGTTCTCCAGCTCCAGTTCCAGAGAGATTTTGTCACCGAATCGGCAGCGCTGGATGGTAAAGTAGTTTTCCGCATTGTCCAGCTCATCTGAAAAGGTCACATACTCCTGGACATTGGAGATGGTGTATCGGAAAAAGGTCGCCAGAGCCTCCGTGGTCTCGGCAATATCCGGACAGTTCGCCAGTAGGGCGTCTGTGCGGATGGCCTCCAGGGCGTTATAGAGGAAGTGGGGGTTGATCTGGTTTTGCAGCGCCAGATATTCCGCCTGTTTCTGCCGCAGTCTGGTGATCTCCTCTCCGTGAAGCCGCTCTTCCACATCTGTGAAAAATGCGCTCAGATCCAAATCCCGGTGCCAGTCCATCTGCAAAACGGCCTCCAGGTCCCGCTCCCGCCGGTAGCGCCGCAGCGCCCGCCGCAGTTTCCAGTCCGTCCACGGCCACATGGTATCACCTACTTGTAAAGTTTCTTATAATCTGACGGGCTCACACCGGTAAGTTTTTTGAACAATCTGGAAAAGTATTTGAGATCCCGGTACCCCACCTGCTCTGCCACATCCTGCACAGACAGCTCCTCACCGCACAGCAGCTCCTTAGCTTTGCTGATGCGCAGCTCCGTCAGATAGTCCATGAAGTTCTGCCCGGTCTCTTTTTTGAACAGTGTGGAAAAATAGGTGGCGTTGAAGCCCACGGCGGTGCTGACATCCTCCAGCCGCAGGGCCTCCTGATAGTGCTGCTGGATATAGTGCTTTGCCTCTGTGATCGGCCGCATCTCCCGCAGGGCTTTCGCCTCCTTCAGCCGCTGGATCTCTGCCTGGATGCCCTGCCGCAGCAGCCGGTATACTGCCGCCATGTCCGTGCAGTGCCAGAACCGCTTATCCATCTCCTCCTCCAGGGGCGCTTCCGTTTCACCGCTTTGGCGCATTCCGTAGAGGCATGCCTCCAGAACCTGGCGGAACCAGTCCTCCACCATCTGCCCGTTCAGGTCCGGCAGCGCCTCCACCGTCCGGCAGCTCTCCTCCAGCTCCTGCACAAAGCGCACCTCATCCAGGCACTCGGCCGCCACCTGAAAGCTCTTTTTCCGGGACGCGTCCATCTGATACCGCCGGGCCAGATCCGGCATCTCCAGCGCGGCATCCCGCCAGGACTGCGGCCGGCACAGCCGATCCCTGCACAGCCAGAGCGCCTCCCGCATGGATTCCCCCACCTGCTCCAGAGAGTCCCTCCGGCTGCCCAGGCAGACGGTGGCCTGGACATTCCAGAACAAGTCCCGCTGGTTTTCGATCTCCTTGCGGATTTTGGTGAAGCACTGCGTCACTTCCACCGCATGATAGGCCCGCAGGTACAGCAGCACTGCGATCCCGGCATGGCCCAGCGAGGCCGCGAACTCCTCCGTCAGCAGGCCGCTCTCCCGCCGCACGATTTCCAGCGCATGGCGCAGCAGGATCCGATAGCCGTCCTGATAGGATTCCGCATCGGGCACATCCACCCGGATCACTGCGGCGGCGTAAGTGCCGCTCCCAAAGTGAAATCCGTACTCCCCGTTGGCCTGCCCGGCGCTCAAAAAGGAGGTGCCACGCTCCGCCGTTCCCAGCAGGGCGTCCAGCAGCAGCTCCTGCTGGTGTTCTCCGCTCCTTTTCAGCTGGAATTCCAGCGCGGCTTCCTGCCCCATCTTCTCCTTGAGGCGCAGCAAAATGCCGGTGAGCTCCTCCTGCTTGAGGGGCTTGAGCAGATAGTCCTCCACGCCGTATTTCAGCGCGTTCTGGGCATATTCAAATTTCCGGTATCCGCTGATGACGATGAAATGCAGCTTGGGCTGGAGGGCCTTGGCCCTCTGGATCAGTTCGATGCCGTCGCAGCCGGGCATCCGGACGTCCGTGATCAGCAGATGCGGCTGCTTTTCCCGCACCAGCTCCAATGCCCGCAGTTCATCGTTGGCGGTGCCTGCGATCTCGTAGCCAAGCGCCTCCCAGTCGATCAGCTTCTGCATCAGCAGGATCACCTTGTTTTCGTCATCGGCCAAAACGACCCGCAGCATCCGCAGCACCTCCCACGCAGATTCTGATAAGGAAAGGGAAAACGAACCCGTTTTCCCTTTCCCTGTCATTATACGCTATTTCTCGGTATTTGCCAAGAATTTTTGGAGAATCAGCGGATCAATTTGTCGCTTTTGGCAGCTTACTCGTAATCCGCCACGTTGGAGGAGTCAATCCACACGCTGTCCGCGATGATGAGATTGTTCTCCAGCGTGCCGCCGTCCAGCAGGGTGACAGCAGCTTCCACGCCGCTGGAAGCCATCAGACCGCCGTCCTGCGCCACGGTGCCGGTGATGCGGCCGTCCTTGATGGCCTCATAGCCGTCGGGGGTGCCGTCCAGGCCGGTGATGACGATGCCGCTGTTGGCACCGGCGGCGTTGCCCGCGCCCACGGCCATGCCGTCGTTCTGGCAGACGATGGCGTCCAGATCATAGGCAGACAGCCAGCTCTCCACGGTGGACTGGGCCTTGGCGGTGTCCCATGCGCAGTCCGCGGGAGCAATCACTTCCGTCATGTCCGGATAGTTGGCCAGAATATTGCGATAGCCCTCCAGGCGTGCGGTCGTGTCGGTGGTGGAGGAGGGGCCGGTCAGGATGGCGATGTTGCCCTTGCCGCCCAGCAGATCCGCTACATGCTGCATCTCATTCTCGCCGGCCTTGACGTTGTCGCCGCAGGACACGGCAGAGATGCCGGCGGACTCCCAGTCGGTGCAGGCGGATACGATGTTTATCATGATGACGCCGGCGTCGGCAGCGGCCTTAGCGGCGTCGCGCAGGCCATCGGGATCCACGGGCTCGAACAGGATGGCGTCATAGCCCTCGGACACGCACTGCTCGATCTGGCTGATCTGCTTGGCAGCGTCCTGATCGGCGCTCAGAATGTTCAACTCCACACCCAGCTCATCGGCCTTCGCCTGTGCGCCCTCGGTGACGCCGATCTGGAACGCGTTGGTCTGGTGCTGCTGGATGAGGGCAATCTTATAGGCGCCGTCTCCGCTCTCGGCGGACGCATCCCCACCAGTGCTCTCCTCGGTGGTCTCGGTGCCGCTGCTGCAGCCGGTGAGGGCGGCCAGCGCCATGGCGCCGGTCAGCAGCAGAGCCAGAAACTTCTTCTTTTTCATGTTCTTTCCTCCTTGAAATGTTTGGTTCATTTCGATATATATCAAGAGCAGGACGGGGAACGCCCCTCTCTCAATACCGTTCAGCGTTTCTTGCTCTTGCCCTTCACGTCGATCAGCACAGCCAGTACGATGATGGCGCCCTTGACGATCTTCTGCCAGTGGGAAGACACGCCCATGATGTCCAGACCGTTGGCAATGACCGTGATCAGCAGACAGCCAATCACCACGCCCCAAGGCTTGCCCACGCCGCCGGTCATAGAGACGCCGCCCACCACGCAGGCCGTGATGGCATCCATCTCATAGCTCTCAGCCGCTGTGGGCTGGGCAATGGTAACACGGGAGGTCATTAAAAAGCCGCTCAGGCCTGCCAGAAGCCCCGCGATGGCAAAGGTGGAGATGCGGATCTTGGTGGTGTTGATGCCGGAGACCTGCGCTGCCAGCAGATTTCCGCCGCAGGCATATACCCGGCGGCCGTAGACTGTCTTCGACAGCACGAAGGAGCAGAGCAGAATGGTAATCACCAGAAAGACCGCCAGCATGGGAATGCCGAAGATCGAAGACGCCGCCACAGCCTTGTACGATTCGCTGATTCCGATGATGGGTTTGCCGTCGGAGATCAGGAGGGCAAGACCACGGACCGCCGTCATGGTTCCCAGTGTCATGATGAACGGAGGCAGGTTGCCCACGGCAACGCCCACGCCGTTGACAACGCCCACGGCCAGGCCGCCCAGCATGGCTACGATCAGCGGCACGAAGATCGGATACTGTCCCTGGCCCAGCATGGCGGCCAGGATGCCGGTGAACGCGACCGTTGAGCCCACTGACATATCAAAGCCGCCCGCGATGATGACGAACATCATGCCGAATGCCAGAATGCCGTTGATAGAGGCCTGCTTCAGAATATTGACCAGGTTGGCAGGCTGGATGAAGCTGGGCTTCAGGCAGGTCAGCACCACCACCAGTGCAATAAAAATCACGAAGATGAAGTATTCGCTGATCAGCGATTTTGCACGACTCTTTTCTTTCATAGTTCTTCCTCCCTTTACACCTTGATGGCAGAGGCCAGCGTCATGATCCGCTCCTGGGAGAATTCCTCCCGGCTGACCTCTCCGGAATAGTTGCCCTCGCACATGACCATAATCCGATCACAAATACCCATCAGTTCCGGGATCTCCGAAGAGATCATGATGACCGCCTTGCCCTGGCGCACCAGATTGCCCAGCAGCAGGTAGATATCCCGCTTGGCACCCACGTCGATGCCGCGGGTGGGCTCGTCCAGAATGATGATGTCCGGATCGTTCAAAAGCCACTTTGCAATGACGATTTTCTGCTGATTGCCGCCGGAGAGGTTTCCAACGATCTGGTCTGCGGAAGGAGTCTTGATGTTGAGCTTTTCGATATACTCCTCAGACGCGCGGCGGGCTTTTCCCTTGTTGTAGAGTCCGTGGGTCAGGAGCTTTTTGATGGCCACCATGGCAATGTTGTCGTTGACCGTGCCGCTGAGATTCAGTCCCGTGACCTTTCGGTCCTCGGTGATAAGCGCAACACCCTGTTTGATGATGTCCTCCGGAGAGGAGATCTTCACCCGCTTGCCGTGGACAAAAATCTCTCCCTGTGAAAGGGCGTGCATGCCAAAGATGCCCTCCACCAGCTCGCTGCGCCCAGCGCCCACCAGCCCGCCGATTCCCAGAATTTCACCGCGGCGGACGGACAGGCTCACGCCCTTGACCTTGTTGTCGGCCCGGACGATGTTTTTTGCCTCAAAGACGACCTCGCCGATGTCCGCCTCCAGCTTTGGATACACATCCGTGATCTCCCGTCCCACCATCATTTTAATGAGCTGGCCTTCGTCCAGCTCCGTTGTGGTGCCTGTCCCGATGTACTGTCCATCCCGGTAGACGCTGACCCGGTCGCAGATGGAAAAGATCTCCGCCATGCGATGGGAGATGTAGATGATGGCAACGCCCTTCTCCTTCAGGCGGCGGATATGTCCAAACAGCAGCTCCACTTCCCGGTCGGTGATGGCGGCAGTGGGCTCATCCATGATGATAACCTTGGCGTTGACGGAGATCGCCTTGATGATCTCGATGAGCTGGCACTGGGCAACTGTCAGGTTCCGCAGCGTCTCCTTGGGCGAGACGTGCAGACCGCACTCCTCAATCAGCTTCTGAGCCTGTTCAATCTCGGCCTTTTTGTCCACCAGACCGTTCTTGCGCATTTCCCGTCCTACGAAGATGTTTTCGTATACGGTCATATCCAAGATGGGATTGAGCTCCTGGTGGATCATGGCCACGCCCATGTCCATGGCTTCCTTGGGGTTGGAAACCATATAGGGCTTGCCATCAAACAGGATCTCACCACCGGCATCCCTGGTGTAAATCCCCATCAGGATTTTCATCAGGGTCGATTTACCGGCTCCGTTTTCTCCCATCAACGCATGGACCTCTCCCGGCCGTACCTGCAGCTGGACATGGTCCAGCGCCTTGACGCCTGGGAAGGTTTTGCTGATATCCTTCATTTCCAAGATATACTCCATGCAGTTCTCCCCCCTCACATATACCTCTTTGTGATTATTTTATCGAACACCCGGCATTTTTGGAACGCCTGTTTTTCACATGACAGGGGAGGATTTTTGGCTTTTTTTCAAAAACGTCATTTTGTGTAAATGTGTAAGTGCTTTTTTGTTATATGTTTACAAAAATCTTCTGCATCTGCAGAGCAGGCGGCACTTATGCACGGTCAGACATTTTCGCTGAACGTCTGGAAGTCCCTGTGACATATAAAAATAGCCACACCTAAGGGTGTGGCTATTTTAGTGTGGCTATTTTATATCAGGCGCTGAGAAAAGGTACATATCTCAAAGTCCTGCGGCATGGGGGTGTAGACAATGTACGTGCTTTTTTAAAAGGCTGACACGCTGACAACGGAATCTGGTATATGAGGCATTGCATCCTTGATACCGGTACGGCAAAGCTCCAATAAAAATTTTTTGTTTTTATTTTCGGGTAACCTTATATAAAAGGCCAATAGTCTCTCATACATCCATCTGGCTTCACTTTTCTCCTGCACGCTATGAAATCCAGAAAGCGCAGGATTGCTGGAGACTGACGGACGCAGGCCGGCGGCCCCGTGCGTGAAAAAGGGGCCTGCGCTCATACCCGTTCCCGCTCTGTTGTGTGCTGTTGTGTCGGGAAGGTACTGGCTCGGTATTCCGCCTGCCTCGTGACTTCTGCCTGTGACGTTTCTGTTCTGTGTCCGCCTGAAAGCGGAACGGCACATGTCAGGCTGAAACTATGCCGCATCGATCAAAGAAAGGTGCTCCTCAGCACAAAAAACCATGTGTACAGTGAGAGGATTGTAAAAGCACCAGGGATAGATCTTTTGCGGGATACCGTTTCGGCCTTCCGTCCAAAAGCTGCCCGACTGTTTGGAGCCGGGGACCCGGATATCCAGACAGCTTTTAAAATGCTCCTAAATGGGTTCATGATTATCCCCGGGCTAGGCTGAACACATGAAACGGGACTGGTTTGCCGCATGTTTTGCGCGGGAAAATCAGATTGTTCCCCGCCTCACACTGCCAAAAGGCAATGAAAGTCAATTGGAATTTGTCATGAATCTGTCATCAGAGAGGCACAAATCCCTTAGAAAACAGACGTTTTTCATGACATCTTATTGGAAAGGAGGGGAAATTCCGTAACAGAGAAGGAACGGCTCCAGCTTCGTCTGCAGCCGAAAACCCGGGAGAAAATCGAGCGCTGGCAGAGTGCCGCCAGCTGCTGCAGCATGAGCAAGTCCGTGGAAAAGGCGGCGAACTTCTACACGGCCTACTTGACATCAGACGATAGCAGCGTGCTGCTCTCACCAGCGATCCAGTCAGCCATCGACGGTCAGCTGCAGGTGCTCAAAAAGCAGATCAGCTACAAGAGGTATATTGTGACGGAGATCATTCCGAATGACCGTCGGCCTACCCGCAAGCAGGACCAGCTTATCACAAAGCCGACGAAAGACTTCATGGATGTGAAAGAGCTGCTGGAGTATGAGGACTATGTGCAGAAGCCAACAAAAGCTCATGCGTCGTCACTCATCACCCTGATACTGGAGGAATACTGGAAACAGGTGCAGCAAACGGACGGCTATCTGAAGTACATCGCAATGCAGCCTCGCGCGGAGCGTCTCGGCTATAACAACGCACAGGCATGGCGGGCTTTGCTCCGTGCTCACCGCAACGACATCGCGGCAGCCATGCACATTCCGCCTCAAGACTTCCGGTGGTATGCAGCGTTCCACGACGAGGGTCACCATCCACATGTCCACATGATGGCCTGGTCGGTGAAACCGGGACAGGCACACTTGGACGGTGATGGCATCCGCCAGATGAAGTCTCAGCTCACCAACGATATCTTCCAACAGGAATTGCTCCACGTCTACGAACAGAAGTCCGTCTCCCGGGATGAGCTGGTTCGTGAAACTCGGAAAGTCATGCTGGAGTTGTCCCGGCAGATGCAGGAGACGATCTGCGAGCACAGTCAGGCGGAGCAGATGATCTGGAAGCTGTCCCAGCAGCTGGGTGAGGTTAAAGGCAAGAAGTCCTATGGTTATCTCCCAAGGCCCATGAAGCGGCAGGTAGATGAGATCGTCAATCAACTGGAGCAAATCCCCGTTGTTAACGAGTGCTATCAGAAATGGTGGGAGTTCCAGTGTCAGGTGAACGAGTTCTACTCCGGCAAGAAACAGCAGCGTCCGCCGCTGTCAAAGCAGAAGGAGTTCCGGGCCATCAGGAACGCGGTCATCCGGGAGGCGGAAAATATCCGCCTGGGCAAGGTCACCTTCGAGGACGAGAAGATGGAGGAGTTCCGCCAGAAGAGCCAGACCCTCGCCAAGGCCACGCAGGAGCAGATCTTCGTCTTCGGCGTCTTCCGTCCGCTGGTGTATATGCTGTATATCAGCTCGATTTTGTGCCTGTTCTATCTCGGCGGCATGGGCCATCTGAACCATGTCACCTTCCTCGGGCAGACCATTTCCAGCGGCAC
>OOBN01002403.1_pt1 | contig 11425 bp, 8 predicted proteins | sample 1671091 | NCBI WGS metagenome assembly OOBN01 (sample SAMN06348121, study PRJEB24527) | human gut metagenome | biome: human gut; feature: ankylosing spondylitis patient; material: feces | host: Homo sapiens | place: China | collected 2015-10 | reverse complement strand
TTTCAATCCCCTGCTCTACCGACTGAGCTATCCGGGCAACGGGGCGCATTAAACCTGATTCGCCTCGTCTCGTCAATCAAATTTCTTCAATTTACTGCAGACTGCACAATCTATCATCACTTTGCCGATATTGCACGCATTGTCAGGCAAACCAGGCGGTCCAGGCGGCGGAAAGCGGCATTGCCAGAAGGAGTGCTGGAAGCATGTTGACCACCGGGAACATTTTAATGCCACAGATGCGTAATCCGGTTGCCAGCAGCAATAAACCGCCTACGGCGCTGAAGTCTGCCATCATCGACGGTGTGGTCAGCGGTAAAATCAGCGCGGCAGCCCACGCCAGCGTTAACTGGATGATCAGTAATGGGATACTAATCACCGATACCGCAATACCCAGCGAGCAGGCGAAGATCATCGCCGTAAAGAAATCAAGAAATGACTTGGCGATTAAAATACTCGGATCGCCGGTCATCCCTTCGTTCATCGCCCCGAAGATCCCGGTGCCGCTGGCGCAAAACAGGACAATAATCGCGACATAATTCTGAATAAAAGATTCATGCGCTGGCTTCTTACGTGAGTGACGAAACAGATTTTGTGCTTTGGCGACTGCTGTATTGACACCTTTCTCCAGCAAACAAATTTCGCCAATTAGAGCGCCAAGTAGCGTAGCTAAAACCATCGCTGGAAGGTTGGCACATTTCACCACCAGTAAAATACCAATCCCCAGCGATGCCAGACCAAAAATAGATGTCATGGAGATGCGGATACGTTCCGGTAAGCGTTGGCTGAGCAGTGCGCCGAGAACGCCACCCAGTAAGACTGCACTAGCGTTGATAAAAGGGCCGATGACCACAAGAGTTCCTGTTAACTGTATTGTTTGATTTTCTTATTATGAACTTTTTGCCTTGTTGATGGCTTGTCTGGTCGCAAAGTCCTGGCTTGCACGCTTTAGCGAAAGGTGCCATGATTGCGCGAATTTTCTCCTCTCTGTACGGAGTTTGCCCGATGCACGCCACCTCCTTACATTCTCTCGCTTATCGCCGTTTCGCGCGAAACGTTTCCCTTTCTATTTTACTGCTCATGCGGTGAAGTTAACGCACGCTCACTGCAGGACAACAGTAAAATCAGAGCGTTTCTGCTTTTACTGATGTCTGGCGGTCGGAGCTGGTGACCAGTTTGACCCATATCTCATGGGGCAGGGTTTTCCACCTTGTCCGGTATTCTTACTTCCCCGAAACGGGTTTGCGCTTATGAAATCAATGAATATTGCCGCCAGTAGTGAACTGGTATCCCGACTTTCTTCTCATCGTCGCGTGGTGGCGTTGGGAGATACTGATTTTACGGACGTCGCGGCAGTCGTCATTACCGCTGCGGATAGTCGCAGTGGCATTCTTGCGTTGCTTAAGCGCACCGGTTTTCATCTACCGGTGTTTTTGTATTCCGAACATGCTGTTGAATTACCTGCGGGCGTTACGGCGGTAATCAACGGCAACGAGCAGCAGTGGCTGGAGCTGGAATCCGCAGCCTGTCAGTATGAAGAGAATTTGCTGCCACCGTTTTATGACACGCTGACGCAGTACGTTGAGATGGGCAACAGCACCTTTGCTTGCCCTGGACATCAACATGGTGCGTTTTTTAAAAAGCATCCTGCCGGACGCCATTTTTACGATTTCTTTGGTGAGAACGTCTTTCGCGCCGATATGTGTAACGCTGACGTAAAATTGGGCGATCTGCTAATTCATGAAGGATCGGCGAAGGATGCGCAGAAATTCGCAGCCAAAGTCTTTCATGCCGATAAAACCTATTTTGTGCTGAACGGCACATCGGCAGCGAATAAAGTGGTGACGAATGCGCTGTTAACGCGTGGCGATCTGGTGCTCTTCGACCGTAACAACCATAAGTCGAATCATCACGGCGCGCTGATTCAGGCGGGGGCGACGCCGGTCTATCTGGAAGCTTCACGCAACCCGTTTGGTTTCATTGGCGGTATTGATGCGCACTGTTTTAATGAAGACTATCTGCGCCAGCAAATTCGCGACGTTGCGCCAGAAAAAGCCGACCTGCCGCGCCCGTATCGCCTGGCGATTATTCAGCTGGGAACCTATGACGGAACTGTCTATAACGCCCGTCAGGTGATCGATACCGTTGGGCATCTGTGTGATTACATTCTGTTTGATTCCGCGTGGGTCGGTTATGAACAATTTATCCCGATGATGGCGGATAGCTCGCCGCTGCTATTAGAACTTAACGAAAACGATCCGGGGATCTTTGTGACTCAGTCGGTGCACAAACAGCAGGCGGGATTCTCACAGACGTCGCAGATCCATAAAAAAGATAACCATATCCGCGGACAGGCGCGTTTTTGCCCGCATAAGCGGTTGAATAACGCCTTTATGCTCCATGCTTCTACCAGCCCTTTCTATCCGCTGTTTGCTGCACTGGATGTTAACGCCAAAATTCATGAAGGGGAGAGTGGGCGTCGGCTGTGGGCTGAGTGTGTTGAGATAGGGATTGAAGCGCGCAAGGCTATTCTTGCGCGCTGTAAGCTGTTCCGCCCGTTTATCCCGCCCGTTGTTGATGGCAAATTGTGGCAGGATTATCCGACATCAGTGTTAGCCAGCGACCGCCGTTTTTTCAGTTTTGAGCCGGGGGCGAAGTGGCACGGCTTTGAAGGATATGCCGCGGATCAGTATTTTGTTGATCCGTGCAAGCTGTTACTCACTACACCAGGTATCGATGCCGAAACCGGCGAATATAGCGACTTTGGCGTTCCGGCGACGATTCTGGCGCACTATCTGCGTGAGAACGGCATTGTGCCGGAGAAGTGCGATCTCAACTCCATTCTGTTCTTATTAACTCCGGCGGAAAGCCACGAGAAGCTGGCACAACTGGTAGAGATGTTGGCGCAGTTTGAACAGCATATTGAGGATGACTCGCCGCTGGTTGAGGTGTTGCCGAGCGTTTATAACAAATATCCGGTGCGCTATCGCGACTACACTTTGCGCCAGTTGTGTCAGGAGATGCACGATCTGTATGTCAGTTTCGACGTCAAAGACCTACAAAAAGCGATGTTCCGCCAGCAGAGTTTCCCGTCAGTGGTGATGAACCCCCAGGATGCGCATAGCGCTTATATTCGCGGTGAAGTGGAGTTGGTGCGGATTCGTGATGCCGAAGGGCGAATTGCGGCAGAAGGGGCGTTGCCTTATCCACCTGGCGTGCTTTGCGTGGTACCCGGGGAAGTCTGGGGTGGGGCGGTTCAACGTTATTTCCTTGCACTGGAAGAAGGGGTGAATTTGTTGCCGGGATTTTCGCCGGAGCTGCAAGGTGTTTATAGCGAAACCGATGCGGATGGCATGAAACGGTTGTACGGTTATGTGTTGAAGTAAGAATAAAAAAAACGGGTCACCTTCTGGCGACCCGTTTTTCTTTGCGTAATTAGTGGCTAACCGTCTGTGTGCCTGTCGGGACACGAACGTGTTTATATTTGAACATCGCCATGAACGCGAAGGCCAGAACCACGGAGTAACCAGCGAAAATCAACCATACGGTCTGCCAGTCGGTAATGCCGTTTTGGGTGTACATCTCAACAACTTTACCGCTCACGATGCCGCCGAGGATACAGCCGAAGCCGTTAGTCATCATCAGGAACATCCCTTGTGCACTGGCGCGAATTGCCGGGCTAACTTCTTTTTCGACAAACACCGAACCAGAGATGTTGAAGAAGTCGAATGCGCAACCGTAAACGATCATCGACAGTACCAGCAGTACAGTACCGAACGGAGTCGGGTCGCCGTAAGCAAACAGCGCAAAACGCAGGATCCACGCCACAATACTGATCATCATTACGTTCTTAATACCGTAGCGGCTTAAGAAGAACGGGATGGTCAGAATGAACAGGGTTTCAGAGATCTGCGAAATCGACATGATGATTGACGCATGCTGCACAATAAAGCTGCTGGCAAACATCGGATCTTTGTCGAAGCTGTGCAGGAAGGTATTACCGAACATGTTGGTAATCTGCAGTTCCGCGCCCAGCAGCATTGAGAAGATAAAGAAGATTGCCATACGCTTGTTTTTAAACAGCGCGAATGCATCGAGGCCCAGCAGGGTTGTCCAGCTCTGATTCGCTTGCTGTTTAGCAACCGGAATATGCGGCAGAGTCAGGGTAAACAGAACCAGAATGGCGGAAAGTGCTGCGCCAATATACAGCTGCATGTGGCTTAATTCGAAGCCAGACAGGCTCACCACCCACATTGCCATGATAAAGCCGATGGTGCCCCAGATACGGATTGGCGGGAAGTCAGTAACGATATCCATCCCGGCATTTTGCAGGCGATAGTAAGAGATGGTGTTGATTAACCCAAGCGTTGGCATATAAGCAAACGAGTTAATCAATATCACAAGGAACATCGCTTCCGGTGTCGTGACCTGTGCCGCCATGAACAGCGTGATAGCGCCAATGGTGTGGCAAATGGCATATACCCATTTCGCACTTAACCATTTGTCGGCCACAATCCCCAGCAGCGCAGGCATAAAGACCGCTGCGATACCCAGTGAGCTATAAACTGCGCCAATAGAAGCACCGTCAAACTTCAGGGTAACAAACATATAGGAGCCGAGGGTCGTCAGCCAACTTCCCCACAGACAGAACTGCAGAAAAGAGAGGATTTTCAGCTGCAGCTTAAGATTCATGTTAATTTCCTCACATCGTGATGCGGATGAGTGTTTGAAAAAGCACATTTGACCGTGCGAGATGATGGGATTCTATCAACTTCGCGGACTGGTTTTTTGTTACCTGTGGCAAATAATTGCAAACATTCCCAATTTGCAAAACGAAATTGTGATGTGGATAACATTTTTGCCCCTGAGCATCGTCAGGGGCGGTTAATGGAATTATCGGCGGCGGTAGGATTTTTGCGCGGTATTCACTTTATAAAGATAACGGCGAGATTCCGCAGAGGGATGGCGGGTCGTCAGCGTCTGATAAACATCGCCCGGCGTCATGGTGTTAATAATATTGGCAGCCTGAATCTTATCATTCGAAAAGACTCGCAGCACGCTGCCTGCGCCGCCGTTATAGGCGGTGATGACGGCATAACGCCGCGATGTTGGGTTATCAATTCCGCCGAGATAAACATTGTTCAGCATCGCCAGATACGCGGTGCCGGTATCAATATTGCTGGCAGGATCAAACAAGAAACTGCGGCTCGGCGTGCCGGATTTCCCCTGCGAGCGGAACACATCTTTCCCGGCAGTATGTTGTACCACCTGCATTAATCCCAGCGCATCGGAACGGCTGACCGCATACGGGTTAAAGGAAGATTCGGTCTGCATAATTGCCAGAATCAGCGACTCATCAACGCCATATTTCCGTGACGCCTGGCGGACCATGCCGAGATATTTGTGCGCACGTTTATCAAGGTGGTTCGGTACCATGTTAATGGTGACGCTGTAGATGATACGCAGCCCGTTACTGCGGCTTTGCAGACGGTTTTTCAGCAGATAATCCGCGAAGTTGCTTGCGCGACCTTCCCAGCGAATCGGCTGCCCGGTGTTGTCCACCACCTGACCGTAAAGGAAAGGTTCTTTCGAAATCGTAATATCATCAACGTCGGAATAGAGATCGACCGAACTCGGATCGTCACCCATCAGCAACGTTTTGATAATTGCCCGGCGCAAATGCGCGGCAGGTTCTGTCCCGGCGATAGTTTCGATAGTAATCGTACCGTCATCGAAGTTGATGTGGCTGCGGGTCTGATATTGATCGGTGTATTTCACGTAGTCCTTAGGACCAGCGATCACCACCTCTTTGAAGCCCCAGATGTTCTCAATATTGTGGGCAAATTGCCCCATCAGAATATCAAAACCGTTGGTATCTTTGACCCAGGCTTCGTTATAGGTATCGCCTTTTTTGGTCGTCGAACAGGAGATGAGCAACGGCGCAATCAAAGCCAGCGCGAGATATTTTTTCATCATTCCGGGTGCGTGTTGTGTTTGTTTTTATGCAAGTTGCCGGAGGCGTGCTCCGGCACTGTTTTTATTTTTTATCTTCCGGCGTATAGCCCTCGATATGCACCTCTTTACCCTCGAACAGGAAGTTGACCATCTCCTGCTCAAGCAGCTTGCGGTGCTCGGCATTCATCATGTTGAGTTTCTTTTCATTAATCAGCATGGTTTGCTTGTGCTGCCACTGCGCCCAGGCTTCTTTGGAGATCTCGTTATAGATGCGTTTTCCCAGCTCGCCGGGGTACAGCTGAAAATCCTGACCTTCTGCTTCACGTTGCAGGAAAGTACAAAAAATCGTTCTGCTCATAAATCATCCTCTTTATCGACTCACGCGCTAAACCGGCGCGCCAGTGCGTAACTGCTGTAACAAACGCTCCACGGGAGCCGCCAGGCCAACTGACGGCGGTTGCGCTAAGTTATACCAGAGCGCATTGCCTTCATCCATGCAGCCGGTGAATGACGACACGGGAAGCCACATAGGCACAATATCTAAGTGGAAATGGCTGAAGGTATGCCGAAACGCGGTCAGTTGCGTCAGGTTATCGGCAGCAATCTGCCGTTGCGCCAGCCACTGCCGCAAACTTTCTTCGTCGGCAAACTGCGGGAAACAGTATAAACCGCCCCACAATCCGCTCGGCGGACGCTGCGCCAGCAATACTTCATCTTCGTGCTGTAATAGCAAAAAGTAGCCGGTGCGCTCCGGCAGCGTCTGTTTCGGTTTTTTGCCCGGATAAAGCGCCCAGCTATTGTTGGCGGCGGCAATACATCCGTTTTGTAGCGGACAGAGCGAACATTTCGGCTTCGAGCGCGTACAAATCATCGCGCCCAAATCCATCATCGCCTGATTAAACCGTTCCACGCCAACCGCGGGCGTCACCTGCTCGCTCAAACTCCATAATTTATTCTCGACCTCTTTTTTCCCAGGCCAGCCGCTTACAGCATAGCAGCGCGCCAGCACGCGTTTGACGTTACCGTCGAGAATCGGAAAGTGCTTACCCAGAGAAAGCGAGAGAATCGCGCCTGCGGTGGAACGCCCGACGCCCGGTAACGCCGCGACTTCTTCAAAGGTTTCCGGGAATTTACCGCCGTGTAAGGTCGCCACTTGTTGTGCCGCTTTATGCAGATTGCGCGCGCGGGCGTAATAGCCAAGCCCGGTCCACAAGTGGAGAACTTCGTCGAGCGGCGCATTGGCGAGATCGGTCACCGTCGGGAAGCGCGCCATAAAGCGTTCAAAATAGGGGATAACGGTCGCAACCTGAGTTTGTTGCAACATCACTTCTGAGAGCCATACTTTGTAGGGCGTCTTGTCAATTTGCCAGGGCAGAGTTTTTCGCCCGTATTTATCGTACCAGTCCAGAACCTGGGCTGAAAATTGCGACGCTTGCATGGTCACCGAATTCACTGTTGTTGGGGGCAAGATTGCAGCACAGCGACGGCAGGGTGTAAACCGGAACTTTCCGCAGCCACGGCCTTATCATGCTTGCATCCGGCAACTAACTTTGGATAATGCCCGTTTTCAGAACACTTTCACAAGCGACTAAACCTTTATGAAAAACGACGTCATTTCACCGGAATTTGATGAAAACGGCCGCCCACTGCGCCGTATCCGTAGTTTTGTGCGCCGCCAGGGGCGACTGACCAAAGGCCAGGAACATGCGCTGGAAAACTACTGGCCGGTGATGGGCGTTGAGTTCAGCGAAGATATGCTGGATTTCCCCGCGCTTTTTGGCCGTGAAGCGCCGGTGACGCTTGAGATTGGTTTTGGCATGGGGGCGTCGCTGGTGGCAATGGCTAAAGATCGCCCTGAGCAGGACTTCCTCGGCATTGAAGTGCATTCACCGGGCGTTGGTGCGTGCCTGGCTTCTGCGCATGAAGAAGGTTTAAGCAACCTGCGCGTGATGTGTCACGATGCGGTTGAAGTGCTGCATAAAATGATTCCTGACAATTCATTGCGCATGGTGCAGCTCTTTTTCCCTGACCCGTGGCACAAAGCGCGCCATAATAAACGCCGTATCGTTCAGGTGCCGTTTGCCGAACTGGTAAAAAGCAAACTGCAGCTGGGGGGCGTATTCCATATGGCGACCGACTGGGAACCTTATGCGGAACATATGCTTGAAGTGATGTCTTCTATTGACGGTTATAAAAACCTGTCAGAGAGCAATGATTACGTACCGCGTCCGGCATCACGTCCGGTGACGAAATTTGAACAACGTGGTCATCGTCTTGGTCACGGAGTATGGGACTTAATGTTCGAGAGGGTGAAATAATGGCAAAGAACCGTAGCCGTCGTCTGCGTAAAAAAATGCACATCGACGAATTCCAGGAATTAGGATTTTCGGTGGCATGGCGATTCCCGGAAGGTACATCGGAAGAACAGATTGATAAAACCGTTGATGATTTTATTAACGAGGTTATCGAACCGAACAAACTGGCCTTTGACGGCAGCGGTTATCTGGCCTGGGAAGGTCTGATCTGCATGCAGGAAATCGGCAAATGCACCGAAGAACATCAGGCGATTGTGCGTAAGTGGCTGGAAGAGCGCAAACTGGATGAGGTACGCACCAGCGAACTTTTCGACGTTTGGTGGGACTAAGAAAGCATACGGGCGATGACAAATGCAAAACTGCCTGATGCGCTACGCTTATCATGCCTGGAAAGATGCACGATCGAGTAGGCGGGATAAGGTGTTTACGCCGCATCCGGCATGGAAAACGCGTACTTTGTTATCAATCTGGGGCCAGCAAATGCTGGCCTGATTTTTTCTTGAGGGAAGACTATGATGCGCAAAATGCTGCTGGCGGCAGCACTTTCAGTGACGGCAATGACCGCTCACGCCGACTACCAGTGCAGCGTCACGCCGCGTGACGATGTGATTGTCAGCCCGCAAACCGTGCAGGTGAAGGGCGAAAACGGCAATCTGGTGATCACGCCAGACGGCAACGTGATGTATAACGGTAAGCAATATTCCCTGAATGCCGCCCAGCGCGAGCAGGCGAAGGATTATCAGGCTGAACTACACAGCACGCTGCCGTGGATTGATGAAGGCGCGAAAAGCCGCGTCGAGAAAGCCCGTATTGCTCTGGATAAAATTATCGTTCAGGAGATGGGCGAAAGCAGCAAAATGCGCAGCCGTCTGACCAAACTTGATGCGCAGCTGAAAGAGCAGATGAACCGCATTATTGAAACGCGCAGCGATGGCCTGACGTTTCACTATAAAGCCATTGATCAGGTTCGCGCCGAAGGCCAGCAATTAGTGAATCAGGCAATGGGCGGAATTTTACAGGACAGCATTAATGAAATGGGCGCGAAAGCGGTGCTGAAAAGCGGCGGTAACCCATTACAGAATGTGCTGGGAAGCCTGGGGGGGCTGCAATCCTCAATCCAAACCGAGTGGAAAAAGCAGGAAAAAGATTTCCAGCAGTTTGGCAAAGATGTTTGTAGCCGCGTTGTGACTCTGGAAGATAGCCGCAAAGCCCTGGTCGGGAATTTAAAATAATCCTCTATTTTAAGACGGCATAATACTTTTTTATGCCGTTTAATTCTTCGTTTTGTTACCTGCCTCTAACTTTGTAGATCTCCAAAATATATTCACGTTGTAAATTGTTTAACGTCAAATTTCCCATACAGAGCTAAGGGATAATGCGTAGCGTTCACGTAACTGGAGGAATGAAATGGAGTTTTTCAAAAAGACGGCACTTGCCGCACTGGTTATGGGTTTTAGTGGTGCAGCATTGGCATTACCCAATATCACCATTTTAGCAACCGGCGGGACCATTGCCGGTGGTGGTGACTCCGCAACCAAATCTAACTACACAGCGGGTAAAGTTGGCGTAGAAAATCTGGTTAATGCGGTGCCGCAACTAAAAGACATTGCGAACGTTAAAGGCGAGCAGGTAGTGAATATCGGCTCCCAGGACATGAACGATAATGTCTGGCTGACACTGGCGAAAAAAATTAACACCGACTGCGATAAAACCGACGGCTTCGTCATTACCCACGGTACCGACACGATGGAAGAAACTGCTTACTTCCTCGACCTGACGGTGAAATGCGACAAACCGGTGGTGATGGTCGGCGCAATGCGTCCGTCCACGTCTATGAGCGCAGACGGTCCATTCAACCTGTATAACGCGGTAGTGACCGCAGCTGATAAAGCCTCCGCCAACCGTGGCGTGCTGGTAGTGATGAATGACACCGTGCTTGATGGCCGTGACGTCACCAAAACCAACACCACCGACGTAGCGACCTTCAAGTCTGTTAACTACGGTCCTCTGGGTTACATTCACAACGGTAAGATTGACTACCAGCGTACCCCGGCACGTAAGCATACCAGCGACACGCCATTCGATGTCTCTAAGCTGAATGAGCTGCCGAAAGTCGGCATCGTTTATAACTACGCTAACGCATCCGATCTTCCGGCTAAAGCACTGGTAGATGCGGGCTATGATGGCATCGTTAGCGCTGGTGTGGGTAACGGCAACCTGTATAAATCTGTGTTCGACACGCTGGCGACCGCCGCGAAAACCGGTACTGCAGTCGTGCGTTCTTCCCGCGTACCGACGGGTGCTACCACTCAGGATGCTGAAGTGGATGATGCGAAATACGGCTTCGTCGCCTCTGGCACGCTGAACCCGCAAAAAGCGCGCGTTCTGCTGCAACTGGCTCTGACGCAAACCAAAGATCCGCAGCAAATCCAGCAGATCTTCAATCAGTACTAATCACCTCGCCCCGGTATCGTGCCGGGGCTTTTTCACTTCAGACTCACGTCCATTGCCAATTTTAATTACCCTAATGATAATCACCGGAATAAATTATTCCGCGTGAGGTTTTTCGGGTGAAAAAGCAATGGATTGTTGGCACGGCACTGCTTATGTTGATGACTGGTAATGCCTGGGCAGATGGCGAACCGCCAACTGAAAATATCTTAAAAGATCAATTCAAAAAGCAGTATCACGGCATTCTCAAGCTTGATGCTATCACCTTAAAAAATCTTGATGCTAAGGGTAATCAGGCCACCTGGTCAGCGGAAGGCGATGTCTCTTCCAGTGACGATCTCTATACCTGGGTCGGTCAGTTGGCAGATTACGAACTGCTCGAACAGACCTGGACGAAAGATAAACCGGTAAAATTCTCGGCGATGTTAACCAGTAAAGGAACGCCCGCGTCTGGCTGGTCGGTGAACTTTTACTCTTTTCAGGCGGCAGCCAGCGATCGTGGGCGGGTGGTCGACGATATCAAAACGAATAATAAATATCTGATCGTGAATAGCGAAGATTTCAATTATCGCTTTAGTCAGCTTGAATCTGCGTTGAATACCCAGAAGAACTCGATTCCTGCGCTGGAAAAGGAAGTGAAAGCGCTTGATAAGCAAATGGTGGCGGCGCAGAAAGCAGCGGATGCATATTGGGGAAAAGATGCAAAC
>OOBN01002395.1_pt1 | contig 11441 bp, 6 predicted proteins | sample 1671091 | NCBI WGS metagenome assembly OOBN01 (sample SAMN06348121, study PRJEB24527) | human gut metagenome | biome: human gut; feature: ankylosing spondylitis patient; material: feces | host: Homo sapiens | place: China | collected 2015-10 | reverse complement strand
GTTCCGAAGGGCGAACAGGTCAAAATGACAAGTTTTCTCCCACCGGATGGAAGATTCTGCACGGGGATTTTTTATCCCCTTCCATCAACCTGAATATGCATCTGGGAGTACCCATTAGTTTCTGATCAAATACTATCGCAGTGCTATCTTAAAATATAAAACATTTCAATGGTGTAAGAATTTTAAATATGATAAATAAAGATATTTTTATCAGGGGTTAATTATGGCAAAACTATATTTTTACCTTGTTCTTGCTGCATCATTATCGGCATTATCAACTGACATGATTGTGCCTGCGTTACCAGAACTACAGAAAGCATTTAATGCTGACTACTCATTAATTCAACTAAGTATTAGTGGATTTCTTATTGTATTTGCATTTAGTCAACTGATATCAGGAACCATAGGTGATTATTTTGGAAAAGTACGCGTAATGACTATATGCTTAATTATTTTTCTTATTGGTAGTATTGTATGTTTTATGGCCAATAATTTAAATATGCTTCTTTTGGGTAGAATTCTACAGGCAATAGGTGCAGGTGCCGGACCTGTAATATCAAAAGCAATTGCAAAAGAGTCTTTTCCACCACTAAAGCTAAAAAGAGCACTTTCTGACATATCATCAACAAGTGCGATAATACCATTAATAGCACCTCTGGCCGGAGCATTAATACTTGATTATTATAACTGGAATGTAATATTTATTGTAATGGGTGCATTTAGCATTCTAACCATACTCCTGTCACCTAAAGAGTCTAATAAACAGGAGAAAAAAACACATCAAGATAATGTAAAATTTGTGACTAAAGATTTCATCTGCGGGACAATACTCGTTTCACTAATGCTAAGCTCACTATTTTGCTACATATCAATATCACCTGCACTATTTATGAGCGATTATGGATTAAATACATTTAACTACTCTGTTGTTTTTTCCCTGTCAGTTTTGTTTTTCATCATTGGAAACCAATTATCAAAAATCGAAAAAATATCAAATCCATGGATCTTATTTCCCCTAAACGCAATATCAGTCACACCTTTTCTTATATTAAATGATGCTTTTATAATATGTGTTATTGGAGCAATGATTTTCAATTTAACTCTTGGCGCATACTATCCAATAGCTAATTTCATCGCATTACAGATAAACGGTTCACGAACTGGTTTGGCAGCATCAATTACAGGCTTTACTCAAACAGTAAGCGCAGGGACAATTAGTTTCCTTTCAGTAAAAATAAGCGATAATGGAGTTTCTTTGGGAACCACTTTAAGTATTAGCTGTCTTATTCTTGCATTATTGTCAATATTCGTAACCATTATTATAGGGAATAATAAAAAATGAATTGGCAAAAGAAAAAGATAGAACGTTCAATCAAATACCAAACAAGAGTATTTAATGAACATATAAATGAACTAGTGATCACCAGAAGAAATGGTAAGGTAATCACTGTTAATGATGGGAGGGAGATGATTGAGTTTGTGTCATGCTCTTATCTTGGACTGGAAACACATGAAAATCTAAAACATGCAATCGCTAATGCAATTGAAAGATTTGGAGTCCAACTTTCGGTCGCCAGAACGCGCGTAAAAGTAGATTTATTCGAGCAACTGGAAGATAGATTAAATAAAATAATGAATGGGGCGCATACATTAACATTTAATGCGGTTACTCCATGCCATTTAGCTGTACTCCCACTTCTTGCATCAGGAACACTACCTAATTACAAGTTTAATAAAATACCATATTTTATTTTAGAGAAAACAGCGCATGCAACATTGCAAATAAATAGAGGACTATTACAACAGTTCGGTGAAATAATCAGGATTGACTTTCAACATAAAAATGATATAGAAAAAGCGTTTAAATATGCTTCAATAAATAACATGGTACCAATATCTATATCTGATAGTGTCGGTTCGATGGGTGGGGTAGCTCCTGTCGAATTTATTGTTAGAATGGCTAACAGATTTGATGGGTATGCTTACATTGATGATGCTCATGGCACGTCAATATATGGGAAAAATGGCTCCGGATATGTAATGTCTTGTCTGGATAACAAACTTGATGACAGAATTATTATCGCTGGTTCATTATCTAAAGCGTTTGGTTCTCATGGTGGCTTTATTGCATGCAATTATCCTGACACCATAAACTTTATAAAAACGTATGGAACTACCTATGCTTTTGGTGGGCCACCATCATTACCAGGAATTGCTGCATGTATCGCAGCAGCAGATTTACACCTCGATGGCACAGTATCCTCGCGTCAAAATGAATTACAACAAGTTATAAAATACTTTGATGACAAATTTAACGAAACCGAAGTCATAAACAAAGGGACTACAATGCCAATACGTGGATTGTTAATTGGCAATGAAGAAAAAGCTATAACGATATGCAAAAAAATGCATGATCGTGGTTTTGCTACAACCGTTGCTATGTATCCTACAGTGGAAGAGGGAAAGGCGATTCTACGTTGTGCAATATCAGCTATTCATACCCGAGAAAATATAGATAGCCTACATAAAAACTTTATAGAATGTATTAACGAACTGGGTTAGTAAATATCATGGCCTCTTTATAGAGAGGCCATCTATTTCATTTTTTATGGCGTATAGCTGTCCCTGACATTACATACTCATGCCCCGGTAGTGTCCGGGGCGTCGTTGTTGTTGCCTGTGCTGTTCGTCCCGCTTCCATTCATGCCAGGTCTGATTAAATCCGAGTTGACGGAAGAGATAATCCGGCATCTCTTCCGGTTTGTTGATGGCAGCAAAAAGCGTGTCCTGACAGCCCTTAAGCCTGAACTGCATCAGCTTCGGTTCCGGTGGGTACGGAGTATCAGCATCACGGTTTATGGCCTCACCGTAGCCTGCCAGGTGTATCCCGTTCTCTGTGATGATGCTTACCATCAGATGACTGTAATCCGGCGACGGAAGCGCAAGAACGGGACGCAGCTCGTCCTCCAGGCGCACAAAACCGACAAGCATTTCCTCCGGCCCTTTGCACAACAGCAGATTCAGCGTCCTGCTGTTTCGCTCTGTCGAAAAGACAACGGGCATGAGTTGCTCCGGTGCCGCATAAGCGGTGACGTCCACCCGGTGCGCTGACGGCAGCGGAGAGGCTGCGGGCCTGCGGTCGTCGCTGAAATAAAAATTATCCGGCCAGTGATGCGGCAGCGCCGGAAAACCGTAAGAGGGCCACCCCTGGCGCATCTGTTCCAGTACATGCCGGACCGTCGCACCGGAATACATTCTCACACGCTCAGGCCGCGCCATCGTCTCATGAGATTCTGGCATTCCCTCACGTATATCCGAGACCATCACAGCCCCGCCTGGCGACAGGTAAACATTCACCGGGTCATGAACACTCTGGGGGTAATGCGCCAGCTCATCACCCCATACCGTGAATTCTCCGGCTCTGTTACTCAGCATCATGTAGCGGGTTATCCTGCCCGTTCCCGGCTCTCTGGCACGCCCCAGCTCCGTAATAACCCCGGCTAATGCCGTTTCACGGCTCAGGCGATGGTTATCATGGTGTTTCAGCCGTGCGTCATATTCCTGTTCCTTCCGGCGCGCTTCCGCTTCGGCTTCCTCCCTGCGCCGCTCCGCTTCCCGTGCTGACAGTTTTTCTTTCAGCTCTGCCATTCCCGGCGAAATCCACGTATTCCACTGCGTTTCAAAGGCCTGACGACGGGCGGGAATGTCCCGTTCTTTCACGGCCCTGTAGGTGCGGAGAAGAGATTCAATCTGTTTCTCGAGTTTCCAGAAGCGGAGTTGTCTTTTGCGGTATTCCGGTTCAGCCCATGTCATCAGGGGAAGCTCTGACAGGATGGACGCTACCGGACGGGCTTTTCTGAGTCCGGTCATCTCTTTTTCGAGAATATCCCGCTCTTTCACCAGCGCATTCCCCTCACGTTTGATGTCGTTTGCCTTCCCGTTCATCGCCACGAACTCCGGTGTCATCTCCCATGCGTTCCCGCATTCCTGCGGCAGTGTGGCAATGAATTCCCGCAGGGTATCCGCTGAGGCATTCGCGGCGGGAATGGTCAGATTAAGGGCTTCCGCTGCACGACGTGCGGCATCGCTGAGTTCCCGTTTCCGCACGTTCTCCTGTACCTGGATGACTGCCAGCCTTGTGCGGGAAACCTGTATTTCCAGGTTAAGGCTGTTAATCAGGCGGTTCTGCTCACCGCGTTCTGTTTCCATGCCCCGTTTTTCCATCGCACAGGCAGCCTTTCCGAGGTGAAGGCCCGGCGCTTTCTCCAGTCCCTGACGCTCGTATGAACGATGGTCTATCTCTTCCTGGTAGCCGGCGTTCGCAAGCGCTCTGTTCGCATGGTCAGCCCATGATGCGCGCCACGTCTCGGCGAGTGCCCGGTCGTTCCAGTCCCTGACCTTTCCTGCGAATCCCGTTTCCCCGACAGCTCTCGTGGTCAGCATGATGTGTGCATGGGGGTTGGTCCGGTCCATATGATGGAACGCCACATCGGCAATCATGCCCCGACTGACAAAGTTTTCCCGGACAAAAGCGAGAACGGCCTCCCGTGCGGCCTCGCGGGAAATCTCACGGGGAATGGCGAGTTCAATCTCCCTTGCCAGCTGGGAGTTCCGGCGCTGTTCGGCTTTCTCGACCGCATTCCAGAGAACGGAACGGTCACCACACCAGGACGGTGCATTCGCAGGGGTGAGAATGACCGCATCATCAACGCCGCGTTTACGGGTGTAATCGTGGATTAATCCGGTACGGTCATCGGGTATGACAGAGCCGGAACGGTAGGCAGCAGAAGCAACGGCACTGTAGCCGTTTTTTCGCGAAATGATTTTCATGCTGAGATGATAAATCGCCATTTCTTCCGTAATGCCTTTTTGCCGTTTTCTTTCAGCCCCGCAGGGCGCACACAATCGAAACGAAGTGAAGATTGTATAAGTGCGCACTTCGTGATGTGCCGTGCATTATGCCAGCTCAGTTTTTAAACTACCAGTGACGAGCTAAAATGCGATTTTTCACCGCGCAAGGAGTCACGAAATGAGCAGAACACTCGAACAGAAGATTGCTGAAGCTGAGGCCAGATTGCAGCGCCTGAAGGCGAAGAGCCGGAGCCTGGACACTGCGCAAAAAGTCATTGTGGGAGCAGCCATGCTGGCGAGGGTACGGAGGCCGGAAGAGGCGCAACTGCGTGCGTTCCTGCTCCAGTTCCTGCGAAAGGAAGTCACAAGACAGGCCGATGTGAACCGGATACAGCCGCTGATTAACGAGCTGGAGAAGCTACCCGGACCACCTGTAAAACCGCAAAAGAACGGTTGATCTCTTTCCGCTCGCCGCAGCCCCAGCGACCGAGCGTTAGCGAGTAAGTGGGCGAGGAAGCGGCAGAAGTGCAGTTGCTGAATGTGGCACATACGCACTGTTTTCAGAAAGGTGATCCTCTCTGAACCGGCATGAATACTGGATTTCCACAGGTTTGCACGTTGTTTTTGCAGAACGCGGCAAACTGATTTTTTAACGTATTGTTTTTTTTAGTGTTTTTTTTTTGCGCTTTGAGTTTTCAACAGGCACGCCGTTAAGTTTTTAAATCTTGTTTTTATATACTTGTTTTTATACTTGTTTTTAGGTGCCGATTTTGCCTTTAAAATCATATTATTACAGAGGTAAAGGTAATATGATTTAAGGTAAAGGTAATATGATTTAAGGTGTTATCCACAGAAATAGGGATTGAAAAAAAAATATATATTGCCTTTTCGTATTGGTTATGTTTATTTTTTGTGTATTGCCTTTTTCTCGGAGATGCACTATGTCCGATCTGATTGCCTATAAATCCAATGCGTTAGTTGAGGCCAGTTATAAGCTCACCTTACAAGAACAACGTTTCTTGTTGCTTTGTATCAGTCGATTGAAATCAGGAGCTGATGCAGCATCATCGGAGTTGCAAAAAAATCTGATAATTACGGCGGAGGAATATTTCAATTCATTCCCTGATATGGGCAGAAAAAACGCTGAGATTCAGTTACAGGAAGCTGTTGATCGGCTGTGGGACAGATCGATCCTTCTCAAGGATGACGAGAAGCGAGAGGAATTTCGTTGGATACAACGTCGTGCGCAATACCTGAAAGGCGAAGCAAAGGTACAGATCACTTTTTCTGATTCTGTGATGCCATACCTAACGCAACTACAAGGGCAATTCACAAAGGTGATAATTAAGAATATATCAAGATTATCAAGAAGTTACAGCATTAGGATTTACGAGTTGCTCCAGCAGTTTCGCAGTACAGGTGAGCGCATTATTTCACTTGATGACTTTCGTTCAATGCTTGATATTTGTGATAAATATCAAACATATAAATCTCTTAACCAACAGTTATTAAAACCCTGCATTGATGAATTAAACCTGAAAAGTGATCTGCTTGTTACTGTTGAGACAATCAAGAAGGGGCGTACGGTTGTAGCACTACATTTTCGCTTCAAGGAAGATAAACAGATCAAAATCCCCTCATAAACCGACCTAAAACGCAATCTGACGCAAAAAAGTGGATATGGACGTAGAAACCCTCACCCAAATAAGAAAACGCGTCAGAATCGTTTTCTGGGGCCTGCATAACTATGCACGAAAGCGATGCGCGATCGGTTTCGACCGTTCAGAAGCGCGAACGGGTCAAAACGGCAAACTTTCTCATCCAGAAAACGCCTCACGGGACGCGGAATTTTTTCGTGTCCCGTGAGACGTTGGCGGGGTTCGGGGTGCAGCCCCGGATATCACATACTCATGCCCCGGTAATGTCCGGGGCGTCGTTGTTGTTGCCTGTGCTGTTCGTCCCGCTTCCATTCATGCCAGGTCTGATTAAATCCGAGTTGACGGAAGAGATAATCCGGCATCTCTTCCGGTTTGTTGATGGCAGCAAAAAGCGTGTCCTGACAGCCCTTAAGCCTGAACTGCATCAGCTTCGGTTCCGGTGGGTACGGAGTATCAGCATCACGGTTTATGGCCTCACCGTAGCCTGCCAGGTGTATCCCGTTCTCTGTGATGATGCTTACCATCAGATGACTGTAATCCGGCGACGGAAGCGCAAGAACGGGACGCAGCTCGTCCTCCAGGCGCACAAAACCGACAAGCATTTCCTCCGGCCCTTTGCACAACAGCAGATTCAGCGTCCTGCTGTTTCGCTCTGTCGAAAAGACAACGGGCATGAGTTGCTCCGGTGCCGCATAAGCGGTGACGTCCACCCGGTGCGCTGACGGCAGCGGAGAGGCTGCGGGCCTGCGGTCGTCGCTGAAATAAAAATTATCCGGCCAGTGATGCGGCAGCGCCGGAAAACCGTAAGAGGGCCACCCCTGGCGCATCTGTTCCAGTACATGCCGGACCGTCGCACCGGAATACATTCTCACACGCTCAGGCCGCGCCATCGTCTCATGAGATTCTGGCATTCCCTCACGTATATCCGAGACCATCACAGCCCCGCCTGGCGACAGGTAAACATTCACCGGGTCATGAACACTCTGGGGGTAATGCGCCAGCTCATCACCCCATACCGTGAATTCTCCGGCTCTGTTACTCAGCATCATGTAGCGGGTTATCCTGCCCGTTCCCGGCTCTCTGGCACGCCCCAGCTCCGTAATAACCCCGGCTAATGCCGTTTCACGGCTCAGGCGATGGTTATCATGGTGTTTCAGCCGTGCGTCATATTCCTGTTCCTTCCGGCGCGCTTCCGCTTCGGCTTCCTCCCTGCGCCGCTCCGCTTCCCGTGCTGACAGTTTTTCTTTCAGCTCTGCCATTCCCGGCGAAATCCACGTATTCCACTGCGTTTCAAAGGCCTGACGACGGGCGGGAATGTCCCGTTCTTTCACGGCCCTGTAGGTGCGGAGAAGAGATTCAATCTGTTTCTCGAGTTTCCAGAAGCGGAGTTGTCTTTTGCGGTATTCCGGTTCAGCCCATGTCATCAGGGGAAGCTCTGACAGGATGGACGCTACCGGACGGGCTTTTCTGAGTCCGGTCATCTCTTTTTCGAGAATATCCCGCTCTTTCACCAGCGCATTCCCCTCACGTTTGATGTCGTTTGCCTTCCCGTTCATCGCCACGAACTCCGGTGTCATCTCCCATGCGTTCCCGCATTCCTGCGGCAGTGTGGCAATGAATTCCCGCAGGGTATCCGCTGAGGCATTCGCGGCGGGAATGGTCAGATTAAGGGCTTCCGCTGCACGACGTGCGGCATCGCTGAGTTCCCGTTTCCGCACGTTCTCCTGTACCTGGATGACTGCCAGCCTTGTGCGGGAAACCTGTATTTCCAGGTTAAGGCTGTTAATCAGGCGGTTCTGCTCACCGCGTTCTGTTTCCATGCCCCGTTTTTCCATCGCACAGGCAGCCTTTCCGAGGTGAAGGCCCGGCGCTTTCTCCAGTCCCTGACGCTCGTATGAACGATGGTCTATCTCTTCCTGGTAGCCGGCGTTCGCAAGCGCTCTGTTCGCATGGTCAGCCCATGATGCGCGCCACGTCTCGGCGAGTGCCCGGTCGTTCCAGTCCCTGACCTTTCCTGCGAATCCCGTTTCCCCGACAGCTCTCGTGGTCAGCATGATGTGTGCATGGGGGTTGGTCCGGTCCATATGATGGAACGCCACATCGGCAATCATGCCCCGACTGACAAAGTTTTCCCGGACAAAAGCGAGAACGGCCTCCCGTGCGGCCTCGCGGGAAATCTCACGGGGAATGGCGAGTTCAATCTCCCTTGCCAGCTGGGAGTTCCGGCGCTGTTCGGCTTTCTCGACCGCATTCCAGAGAACGGAACGGTCACCACACCAGGACGGTGCATTCGCAGGGGTGAGAATGACCGCATCATCAACGCCGCGTTTACGGGTGTAATCGTGGATTAATCCGGTACGGTCATCGGGTATGACAGAGCCGGAACGGTAGGCAGCAGAAGCAACGGCACTGTAGCCGTTTTTTCGCGAAATGATTTTCATGCTGAGATGATAAATCGCCATTTCTTCCGTAATGCCTTTTTGCCGTTTTCTTTCAGCCCCGCAGGGCGCACACAATCGAAACGAAGTGAAGATTGTATAAGTGCGCACTTCGTGATGTGCCGTGCATTATGCCAGCTCAGTTTTTAAACTACCAGTGACGAGCTAAAATGCGATTTTTCACCGCGCAAGGAGTCACGAAATGAGCAGAACACTCGAACAGAAGATTGCTGAAGCTGAGGCCAGATTGCAGCGCCTGAAGGCGAAGAGCCGGAGCCTGGACACTGCGCAAAAAGTCATTGTGGGAGCAGCCATGCTGGCGAGGGTACGGAGGCCGGAAGAGGCGCAACTGCGTGCGTTCCTGCTCCAGTTCCTGCGAAAGGAAGTCACAAGACAGGCCGATGTGAACCGGCTACAACCACTGATTAACGAGCTGGAGAAGCTACCAAGACCACCTGCGAAACCGCAGAACGGATAAGCCCCGGCGCGTAAGTGCCACATGCACCACCGGACGCCTTTGCGCTTCCTCGCACATTCGCTCGCTACGCTCGGTCATGAGGCTGCGGCGAGCGCTACCACCGCAATCACGAGGAAACCAGCGCCATTGCTGGGCGGAACCGGAAAAACCGCAGGAACGCCAACAGCTCAAAAAAGCGCCGAAAAGGCGCTGTTATCTGATAAGGCTATTTGTGCATTGCCCAATTACGGATCGTATTTCGATGTACATCCAGCATCGCCGCAATAGCTTTCTGAGAATATCCATTCTCCAGCATACATAGCGCCATGAAACGCTTGTCCTCGTAGGCTTCGCCTTTAGCAAGGCCACCTTTCCGGCCTCGAGCGGCCTGTACAGCGGAAAAGCCTTCCGGTGAGAATTTTCTGTGCGTGTATTTCGCAATGCTCTTGCCAATAGCCCGGCATTCAGCCAGTGAAAGAGGAACGGGAAGCGATGCGTTGTACATTTCGACACGCTGGATCACGGCATCAAGCCACTGTGAGAATGCTGGCCATCCCTGACGAATCGCTCTGTAAGCCCATTTACGCGTTATTTCGAACAGGTGGCAGTTTCGCCCCAGCCCGTAATGTTTATCGACGCTACGACGCTCTGAGGCGCTCAAATCGAGATAATCAGCCAGTTCATCGAGGGTATAGGCTTCCTCGCGCCACTCCATCACCTGCCATTCAGGGTGGCACGGATTTTTGCAGATCAGGCCGCTGTAATTCACATCCGCGCCCAGTTTTTCACACAACGCACGCTCAATAGCGGCAGCGTATCTGAGCGCCGAAGCCGATGCATCCGGCGCAGTTCTCACAGGAAGGGCGAGCGCGTAGAGCAGATGCGCGTGCCCGTTACGGGGATTTTTTACGGTGATGTTCGGGGCCGGACAATTCCGGTCGCTCCAGTCGATTGATGCCCCCGTCCGGTCCACGTCAAAGGGAAGCCAGTACAGTGCATGTGGCTGGTTCTGCTGGATGAAACGGGCAAGAATGGCAATGTTTTTCGGCAGAATGCGAACGCCGTACGCGAAATCGTTCGTACAGTACGGTTTGTGCGGTAATTTTTCCCTGAAGCGTTGAAGTACGGCGCTCATGTGATACGATTTCTCTCGGTACACAGTTTAACTAACCGCGCTTTCCCATCGGGAAACGCGGAACCCGGCGCCCTGTAATTTCGTGATCAATCTTGGCGGTGAGAGCACGATTTACGGGGCGTTTGTTTTTCAGTCGCTTACACTACACCCAACGGCAAATCCTGTCGATCCTTCCCGAAAAACCGATCCATTTACCATAACTCCCGTTGTACGTACCCTCTAAAACGCTCTCAATCGCTTTCTGACGCAAAAAACTCAAAAAGACAAGAAAACACTAGGGTAAACCATAAAAACGCGTCAGAATCGTTTTTATGGGCCTGCATAACTATGCACAAAAGCGATTCATGATCGGTTTCCCCCCTTCAGAAGCGCGAACGGGTCAAAACAGCAAACTTTCTCATCCAAAAAGCCAGCTAAACGGAACGAACCCGTATGCAAACAAATTTCCAAACATATACAGTCTGGACAACGAAATATCGACAATATATTGGAATAGCGGAAATTTTTACTCAATCGCCGCCAGCAATTCACTAAAGCACATATCCACATTTATAAATTTATTACCGAAAGCCGCAATTCCTATGGAATATGTATATGAAAAGCTCCCGCGAAATATATCATGGTAAGTAAATATGGAATATTCAACATTATTTTCATTTGCTATCGTAACTTTATCTCAAACTATATCAATAGGACCTGGTGTTGCATTGGTTATAAACAACGCCTTTTCACAAGGACTTAAATCATCAATAAAAACAAGTATATACATAAGAGCTGGCGAAGCAATCGTCATGGTAATATCTCTTTTCACGTTATCTTCAACATCCAGCATAGAACAACACTTTTACATTATAAAGATCTTAGGTGGAAGCTATTTAATATAAGATCGGAAGAGCACACGT
>OOBN01002394.1_pt1 | contig 11449 bp, 8 predicted proteins | sample 1671091 | NCBI WGS metagenome assembly OOBN01 (sample SAMN06348121, study PRJEB24527) | human gut metagenome | biome: human gut; feature: ankylosing spondylitis patient; material: feces | host: Homo sapiens | place: China | collected 2015-10 | reverse complement strand
ACATATAATTCCTCACCAATTGTAAACAGGATTTCAATTTTTTTATGAGGTTTTCCACTGTCAAGAACAAGTTGTACACAATAGAGGATTTCCAGAATACCACTGATGTCATCTGCACCAAGCACAGTATCCCCTGCAGAATGTATTGTTCCGTCTTTTTCCAAAACATATTTTTTGCCGCTCTAAGGTTCTACAACATCCATATGTGCGCAAAAAATAACCGGATCTCCTTCTAATTCTCCATCTAAGACAGCAAAAATATTTCCGGTGTCGCCACCATAATAAGCTCCGGGTCTAAGGCTGAAGTCGGCTCGTGGAGCAGGAGTAATTCCGGCTTTAGGGCAAGTGCTCTGGCAATTGCGACACGCTGCTGCTGTCCTCCGGACAAATGTTTTGGATAATGATTTGCCCATGATGCCATTCCAACACGCTCTAATTCTTTTAAAGCAATTGCTTTTGCATCTGCTTTGCTCTTTTTCTGAACAACCATAAGACCTTCCCTAACATTTTCCAACGCTGTCTTTTTCTCAAACAGATAAAATCTCTGGAACACCATGCCCGTAATCTTACGGAATTCCAGGCTGTCTTTATGTTTTTGGGAAAGATCGACCGTTTTTCCACCAAAAACTGCCTCCCCCTCCTCCGGGATCTCCAACTGGTTGATGCATCGAAGGAAGGTACTTTTTCCGGAACCGGATGGTCCGATGATACATACAACTTCTCCTTCCTCGATATCAAGGTTGATATCTTTTAATACTTCCAGGTTTCCGAATTTCTTTGACAAATGGCTAATTTTAATCATAATCAATCACCTCATTTTTCTTTCAATCTGTTTCTGAACAATTATCAATATAGAAAGTATGATCAAGTAGAACACTGCCAGGGCGGTATATGTAGGAATTGCCTTAAAACTTAATGCCGCATATGCCTGTGCCTGATGTGTGATCTCATTTACCGCAATGGCTGATAATAATGCGGTATCTTTTACGGATGTAATAAACTGGTTAAAGAGTGCCGGTAATGCGGACTTGAATGCCGGCGGGATGACCAGGTGGAGCATTGTCTGTGTACTGGTAAGTCCAAGCGATGCACCTGCTTCTTTCTGTCCCGGATCAATTCCCATCAGCGCTCCTTTGACAATCTCGGAGATAAATGCTCCGGAGTTTAATGCAATAACTCCGATTCCGACGATTGTACTGCTGATGTCCACTCCGAACAATTTCGGAATAACGAAGTACCCGTAAAGTGCCTGCACCATCAGCGGTGTTGCTCTGATAATCCAAATGTAAACCTCAGCGATTGCTTTTCCTATCTTATACTTTGACTGTAGTAAGTATCCGCAGAGGCTTCCGATCAGGAATCCGATCCCGATACCTACCACAGCAATCAATATCGTTAGTTTTAATCCGTCGAACATCATCGGGAGTAAAACATCCAAAAATTTCATATTCATATACTATCTCTTCCAATCTGATTTATTTTGTTCTTACCTTTTGTGTTTTATTCACACCATTTTGCGTATAATTCATCTGTAGTGCCATTTTTGATCAGGACTTTGACAGCTGCGTTGATTTCATCATAATATTTGCATTCTTTTGAAACTGCCACACAATATGGAGCCTGGCCCTGATTGAATTCATCACCTACAACTTCAAGATTGCTGTCCGGTGTTGTCTTAATATAGAAGTTTGCTCCAGGTCCGTCCTGAATGACTGCATCTACTTTTTTCTGTTCCAGTGATTCATAAGCAGTTGTAATTGTGTCATGTACTTCCAGTTCTGAATCAGAAAGGTTCTTCGATGCATATGTATGGGAAGCAGTTCCTTTTTCTACAGCTACTTTTTTGCCTTTCAGATCATCTACGCTCTTGATTCCTTCGTCATTTGTCTGATTGACCATAACAACCTGACCTGAATCACAATATACATCTGTAAAGTTCATAACTTCTTTTCTTTCATCTGTTGCACAAAGTGCTGCAGCTCCCATATCCAGTTTGCTTTCTGAGAGTGAAGTCGTCAGTGCCGAATAATCCATTGCCTGCACTCCTCCGTCAATCTCGAATCCAAGCAGATCCTGAAGATCACTGATAAGATCCAGGTCATATCCGATTAATGTCTTTCCGTCTTCATCGTAATAAGAAAATGGTCCGAAGAGTCCGCTTGTTCCTACTTTCAGTTTTACACCTTTCATGCTGCCTTTGATATCGTCTTCTGTCAGAGTTTTCTTTGTCTCGGACTTGGATGAAGAATCATCACTTGATTTGCTTCCGCATCCTACGCCAAGCATTGCCACCATTGCTGCACACATCATAACTGCTACTATTTTCTTTTTCATATTGTGGTCCTCCTTATTGCTTCTTTGGAATCTGCCATAAAACAGCTTCCTTCGATAACTGAAAATGTAAGGGCGCATTACAAAAATCATTTGTAATGCGCCCTTGCATTTTCTGTCCAACAGACTTTCCAACTTTCCCGGGATGAACTGAAATATAAGAAAGCGACGCAGGTTTATAAACTGCGACGCCTTTGTCTGCCTTGTTCCTTATGAACTTGTGATTATTCTAACTGTTTTACCGATTTCCGTCAATCTGCAATTTTGCTTAAAATTATCTGTTAATTTTCTCCATTTATCGTTTTTATTACGAATTACTTTCCCTGTTTTTACACTATCTATAAAATCTAATCACTGATTATATATTATTTTGTGTTATTTCACTATTAGTATTTCTAATACCTGTTTTTGCATTCTCTTTTTGGATATATTCTTCTAAAGTCGGAAATGCCATTGCTTCCCCGGTACACATCACCAGAAGATCATCCCGGAGTGCCATTGCTTCCACCGTATCCACTTTTCCAAGTTCTTTCAGCAGCCCAAGAGTCTTTTCCTGAATTCCTTCCGATACATCATCCCATTTTTCACGGAATCTGCGCAGCCTGTAGTATACTTCCTTCTCCGATGTATACTTTTTCATAATCTGCAGCATCTGCTCTGGACAGCCTTTCAGATCAATGTGCCTGATGATATTTTTCAGATCTACCGCATCATCCAGCGCATTGTGGCTGACTTCCGTTCCGAGTCCGCAGATGATCTTCAGGCTTCCAATCCCCGCACTTTGCAGATCCAGCTTTGCTGAATAGATTCCTTCTATATCCTTGATCATACGAAAGATCCTGTTCACGATCTTTCTGGTCCGTTTCGATATGTCCTTGCGGTATTCCAGCAGATCCCGCTGTATCACATATTTATCCGGTCCCCATACATAGATCCTTGATACCTCCCATGCTTCCAGCTGCTCTGCGACTTCTTCCATCACAAGTTCATAATCCGGGGCACTTAAGAGATCTTTCCTCTCAATCCCGGTCATCTCCTGGAACCGGTCATGCAGTTTGTCTTCTGCATAAATATAGGAATGAAATCTTGTTACTTCTTCAAAGTTCTTCCCACAGACTACAAACCCGATCGACACAATCTTCGCCGGCGGTCCACCTTTTATCTGGGATGTTAAGAATTCCGTATCCAGGAACGCAATCATCTCGTTGTCGAGTTTTTCTGCGATATTAGGTGTGCTTTGTGTGAACGATTTTTTATTTATATTTTTATTTATGCTCTTCTTTGGTTTTTTCCTGATCTTTGCCAATGAAACCACTCCTTGTCATTTCGTTTTGTTCCTTTTGAAATGATACAGGGTGTGAAGAGATTTTGCAAGTATCTTTATTTCTTCCGTTTTATCCAAGATTCTCCGGTTATGTTGTACTCCTCAATTACTCTGTCAAACGGGAACTATCCTGCTTTCACAATATTCACAGCAGTTCCAATTATCACCGCCTCATATGGACGCAATACATTTCCTTCTCTGTCATCCTCATAATTCCGAATCCAAACTTCCCCATCTTTCCACTCATCAAGCAATGGGCAGCTAACTTCCTCATCCGTAAAGTTTGCACATACCAGCATCTTTGTATGCTCATCTGTTCTCGTATAGGCGAAAATTCTCTCATCTTCCGGCAGAAGAAGTTCAAATTTTCCATTCACGAATACTGGATTTTCTTTTCTTAAACGAATCAGCTTCTGATAATAGTAAAATACCGAATTTTCATCTTCCTGTGCCTCTTTGGCATTGATTCTGGTATAATTTGGATTCACGGCAAACCATGGTTCTCCTGTTGTGAAGCCTCCGTTCTTCTCTCCACTCCACTGCATCGGAGTACGGGCATTATCACGGCTTCTTGCGTAAATAGAATGCATGATTTCTTCTGGCTGATATCCTTTTTCCAGACGCTCTTTGTACATATTCAATGTCTCAATATCTTCATATTCCTCAATGCTGTCAAACTGCACATTCGTCATTCCCAGCTCTTCTCCCTGGTAAATGTAAGGAGTTCCCTGCATTCCATGAAGCATTGTCGCCAGCATTGTTGCCGACTCTTTTCTGTATTTTCCGTCATTTCCCCAACGCGACACGATTCTAGGAAGATCATGGTTATTCATGAACAGACTGTTCCATCCTGTCTGATATAAAGTATTCTGCCACTTTGCAAGGCATTTTTTCAGCTTAACCAGATTCAATGGAATCGTATCCCATTTTTCTTTTCCTTCTTCCTGATCAAGCATAATGTGCTCAAACTGGAAAACCATGGAAAATTCACTGCCATCCGGATTGCTATATTTCTTGGCAATTTCCGGTGTTGCTCCCCAGGCTTCTCCAACAGTGATCATATCCCCCTTCTGAAATGTTTCTCTGCTTAGTTCACGCAGAAATTCATGCAGCTTTGGTCCATTATTTGTGATCTTAAGATCTGGCTCTTTTGCAATCTGATCGATTACATCCAGACGAAATCCGCCTGCTCCTTTTTCCATCCACCAGAGAATCATATCATAGAGTTCTCTTCTCACTTTCGGATTCTCCCAGTTCAGATCTGGCTGTTTCACTGAAAACTGATGAAAATAATACTGTCCCAGTTCTGGAACCCACTCCCATGCCGGTCCTCCAAACACAGAATTCATATCATTTGGGTAAATACCTTCTTCTCCGTCACGCCACACATAATAATCATGATACGGATTGTCTTTGCTTTTCTTTGCCTCCAAAAACCATCTGTGTTCATCTGAAGTATGATTCAGCACAAGATCCATCATAATTCGGATTCCGCGTTTCTTTGCCTCCGCAAATAACTGTTCCATATCTTCCATTGTTCCGAACATCGGCTCAATATCCTGATAATCTGAAATATCGTATCCATTGTCATCCTGTGGCGAACGATACACCGGTGAGAGCCAGATTGCATCTATTCCAAGTTTTTTCAAATAATCCAATCTGCTGATAATTCCTGGAATATCACCAATTCCATCTCCATCCGAATCTTGAAAGCTTTTCGGATAAATCTGATATACAACTGCATTTTTCCACCATTTATTCTTATTTCCCATACTCATTCTCGATATCTCTCCGGCAGATTTTCTGATTCTACCGGGATATCCTCTCCTTTCTAACCATATACCTGGTTTATTTTTTTCTATATTTTAACGGAGAAACTCCATATGTTTTTTTGAAGCTTCTGATAAAATAGCTTACATTCTGATATCCACTCTGCATTGCAATCTCTGTAACAGGAGTATCCGTATCTTGTAACAGCTGTTTTGCATGCGCTAACCTTAAATGTGTTATATATTGCGAAAGGGTAATATGAAAATGTTCCTTAAAATATCGCGATATATATTTTTCCGAAAGATGAAACTGCTCGCCAAATTCTTTTAATGATATCTTTTCCATAAAATTCTGCTGTATATATGAAATCATTTCTTTTTCTATCGTATTTCTCCCGCTTTTATCATTTTCGATTACAAAGCCCCTCTCCCACATTTCAAGAATAAATTGTAAAAGAATTATTTTTGTCTTTATCTGAGCAGTTATTATGGACTCAGTTTTCTTATTTTTTGCCACATATATTTCAACCAACTGCTCACACAGTTCTTTTGCTGTATCTTTTACTCTTGGACTTATCATCAGATGCCCATTTTTTAACGGCTCCAGTAATTTATCATCCAACATGTCATTTATACAAAAAGATATGTATTTTAACGGAAAAAGGAAAGTAAAATAATCCACTGTACCAGTCTGTGAACCCATAAAATGCAGATTGCCCGGCGACACTACAAAAGCATCCCCGGGGGTTCCAATATAATTTTCTCCTGATATACTTACAGTCAAAAATCCACTTTTTACATATATAATTTCCAGTTCATCATGCCAATGAACCGGTATCTGAAATGATCGTCCCTCATTTTTTATATGATATGTACTAAACGGATCATCCTTTGTACCATGTGGTTTATTTTCCTTTAATTCAAAGTACATACTCTCTCCTATACTTCTACAAGACCTTTACTCTTCCATTTTCCACTCTTCCATCTAAGTACCATTCCCACAGCTCTCGCACATTCGTCACCTGCCATAGCAATATATGCTCCTACAGCCAGAAGTCCCATGTGTATTCCGAGAAAATAGGTTCCGCCAACTGCAAACAAATACATAAATATCGCACCTAGTATAACCGGGAAAAGTGCGTCTCCACTCGTTTTTAATGCCTGTCCATATACAAGGTTTGTTACCCTTCCAAATTCAAGAAATATATCTACTATTAACAACTTTACCACAAGATTTATCATCTGTGTATCATCAGTAAATATATGCACTATAAAATGTCCGGCAAATGCAAAGGTCACGGAAAAGCAGGTCGCTGTGATGATACCGTATATCGCAGCTTTTCTCGTTCCCCTGTTACATTCCTCAAACTCTTTTGCTCCAATTCTCCAGCCTGTCATAATTGCATTTGCCTGAGCAAGGGCAGCTCCCACACAATACGAGAAATTTGCAATCTGTACAGCATATGAGCGTGCCGTAACATTCATTCCATCCACATCCATCTGATTCATAAAACGCACAATAAATGTCATTGCGATGTTGTAAAGTGCTGTTTCAAGTGCAGAAGGAAAACCAATCTTAACAATCTGTGCAAATATCTTTCTTGATGTAATCCGCTCAGGACTCTGCTTTGCTTTTATAAGTACAGCCCCCATGCCGGCTACAATAATAAGATTTACAACTCTCGAAATAACCGTGGCAACAGCAACTCCCATCACACCCCAGTTGAATGCAAATAAAAATACTGAATTAAGTATTATATTGAGAACATTTCCAACAACAGTTCCTATCAAAGAATGTTTTGTATATCCAAACACTCTCAAATAACTGGAGAAAATAGGAATCAGTGCATTTAAAAAACATGTGCCGCCAACAATTCTAAGATATATTTCAGCCGGCTCAAGCAAAGCCGGAGCAATACTTACGATTCTAAGTATCCCACCAGAAAAAGTAGCAAGAACGACAGACATTACGATACCTATCAATGCGTTGAATATAAGTCCAAGTTGCCTTGCCTGATATGCTATCCCCGGTCTTCCGGCTCCAATATTTTGTGACATAACAGCTATCATACCCGATGATATAACCCCAAACATGATAATAAAAACACCTATATATGTATTGGCTGTTCCCACTGCTCCTACAGCCTGATCACTTACAGATGATAGCATAAGCGTATCAACCATACCTGAAAGCATATAAAATAAAGTTTCTAAGCATATTGGCACAGATAGCTGTGTTAATGTTTTTCTTTCAGTTTCCATAGGTTTCTCCTCACATACAATTCAAGAATACTATATCAATAATACGATATATTTCTATGTAATTCTTGTATATTATCATGAGAAAATTGCACTATTTCTACTTTATCTTAAAGAGCACTGGGTGCGAGCTATATGGAATAAAAGAAAAAGGCCACATTTTATATTCTGTTCAATCCATTTAGTCGGCGTCATAACAATTGATTACTCATGCTTACAAGGATTTGCAAATCAGAATAACTTTTTCCGTTTTCCCAATTTGAAACAGTCACGCTTATATTCCAACTTTAACTATGGTGTTGTGAAATTCAATCAACTTTCAGCATCCGATACCCCACGCCAATGTGTGTTTGGATATATTGTGGAGAGTTTGGTTCTTTCTCGATTTTTTTACGAAGTGTTGCCATAAACACACGAAGGGAAGCAATATCATTATCCCAACTACTTCCCCAAATGCTTTGCGTAAGGAAAGTATGGGTCAGAACTTTTCCTATATTTCTTGTCAACAGGCAAAGCAACTTATATTCAATAGGTGTTAAATGCAACTCTTCTTCATTCAAATAAGCACAACCTGCAGCATAATCTACACGAAGTTTTCCGTTTACAAAAACAACCGCTTCGGCAGGGGATACTTTTTGCATCATCGATAACCTTCTTTGCGTGACTCGTAGTCTGGCAAGCAGTTCCTCAACAGAAAATGGCTTTGTTAAATAATCATCTGCGCCAGCATCCAACGCATCAATTTTATCGGTATCTTCACTGCGAGCACTGATTACGATGATTGGCATGTTTGACCAAGTACGGATTTTTTTAATAATCTCAACACCATCTATATCAGGAAGTCCTAAATCAAGTAAAACAATGTCAGGATTGTGTGAAGATGTTTCTAAAATTGCCGATTGACCATCGGGTGCCGTCAGATATCGGTATTCGTGTGCTTTTAAGGTTGTTGTAATTAAATTTCTGACAGATGTGTCATCTTCTACAACTAATATTAGTGACTTATTCATATACTTTGACCTCCCCTGCCGGTAATGTAAATGTAAATACTGTTCCGTGCGGCAGATTATCTGAAACAGTAAGTTCTCCGCCGTGGGCGTTAATAATGGACTTGCACAAAGATAATCCGAGTCCTAAACTTCGGCGGCTGTCTGCAATTTGATTTGCACCGCTATAGAACATGTCGAATATCCGTGGCTTTATTTCGTCAGCAATTCCGTTTCCATCATCCGATATAGATACGATTGCTTGTTTTCCCCGCTTTTCTGTCCGAATAACAATATGAGAGTTTTTAGGTGTATACTTGATAGCATTATCAACAATATTGATGATTACCTGAACAATAAGCTTTGCATCCATTTTTGCAAGAAGAAATTCTTCTTTGCTTTCAACGGAAATATGATGTTCTTCACTCTTTCGGTTAATATGATGTAACGCTTCTGTGATCACGTCATCCATCAAATCTTCCGTTATACGGAGATTCAACCGTCCTTCTTCAATCCGGGTTACAGCCAGCAAGTTTTCTACAAGGTTAATCAGCCACATGGAATCATCATAAATATCCATGTACAGCTGCTTTTTTGTATCATTATCAAAAGAATCGCTGTTGGACAAAAGATTGCTGGCATTACCGGAAATGGATGTCAGCGGTGTCCTCAAATCATGTGAAATAGCACGCAGCAGGTTCGCTCGCAACTGTTCATTTTTTGCAAGAATGGCCGCCTCCTGTTTCTCACGGGCATTTTTCTCGTTTTCCAAAGCCAGGGCACATTCTCCGAGAATGGATAGTAGAATACTGTTTTCAAATGGATCAAGAGATATTTCCCCCATCACGATTCCAATAACTCCATATACCATACTGCTGCTGCGAACAGCAAGGTACAGGCATTTTGCATTGGAAAGCGTTCCTGTTGTAGCTCCGGCACGTTTATTGTTTTTCAATACCCAGCCGGCAACGGCCTTTTCATTTTCGGAAATACACGATTCCAAATTTTCTTCAGTTACAGAAAAAATATGCGGCGTATCCAACACTTCTCCATCAGCTAAATAAAAAACGATATCTTTTCCCAAGAGTTTAATGAGCTGATTTGAAGTTGCAGATACAATTTCATTTTTATCTTTTGCCTGTTGCAATAGCTGGTTCGTATCAAATAACACTTTGGTACGGTAAGCAGATTGTGCCGCCTGTTTTGCTTGGTTTTTAATCCGTATAGCAAGAGAACCGGTTAAAAATGCCGCCAAAAACATGATAATAAAGGTAACAGGATAACCCTGATCATACGCCTGCAAGGTAAATTGAGGTTCCGTAAACAGGAAATTAAAGACCAAAACACTTACAATCGAGAAAATTAGGCTGTATATCTGATGTTTCGTGATGACAGCGGTGACAAGAATACCTAAAACAAAAACAGTAATGATATTTGCTTCGTCAAATCCAAATTTCCGGAAAATCATTCCGACTAAACTGGATAAAATCAGAATCGCAGTAGATTTTAATGTATCAGTGACAGAGAATACGATATGATTCTTTTTCCTGCCCCCTCTTAACTGATACACTGCCGCATTAGAAACCGTATCCGGAATAATATGCACATCCAGGTTAGGGGCATAATCAATCAATTTTTCTGTCAGGGTCGGTTTGCTGAGCAAATGCCGTTTTGTAGCAGAACTACGTCCGATCACAATCTTTGACACACCGGACAAACGAGTAAATTCCGCAATCTGAAACGGAACATCTTCTCCGTAAACTGTTTCTATTTTTGCCCCCAGCTGCTCAGCAAGACAAATATTTGAACGCAGGCGTTTTACATTTTCCTCGCTCATCACCGAAAAATCTGGGGTTTCTACAAATAGAGCCGTAAACTCCCCTTTAAAAGCAGAAGCCATTTTTGCGGCGGTACGGATAATTTTCGCATTAGATGGAGAAGAAGATAGACAAACAAGAATATGTTCGTCTGTATGATAATCTCCATGATTTTTTATGCGGGTATTTTCTGTGAGGATATTCACCCGGTCCGCACATCGCCGCAGTGAAATCTCCCGGAGAGCTGTCAAATTTTCTATTGTAAAAAAATTTTCTACTGCCTGTTTTTCCTGTGTCTGTCTGTATACATTTCCTGTATTCAAACGGTTGATCAAATCCTGTGGTTCAATATCTATTAATTCAACCTGATCTGCATTATCAAAAATAGAATCCGGGATGCGTTCCCGTACAACAATTTCCGTAATGGATGCAACTGTATCACAAAGGCTTTCAATATGCTGAACATTGACAGTCGTATAGACATCAATCCCTGCATTCAAAAGTTCCTTAATGTCCTGATACCGTTTTGCATGACGGCATCCTTCGGCATTCGTATGCGCAAGTTCATCTACAAGGATAAGCTGTGGTTTTCTTTTCAACGCCATGCCAATGTCGAATTCGTCCAGTATCATACCATTATAAAAAACTTCTCTTGTAGGAAGAACTTCTAAGCCATTCAAAAGAGCTGCTGTTTTGGGACGTGCGTGGGTTTCTACATAACCGGCTACCACGTCAATTCCCTGCTGTTTTTCCATATGAGCTGCTTCTAACATGGCGTAGGTTTTACCCACACCAGCTGCATATCCGAAAAAGATTTTCAAATGTCCTTTATTACTGTTTTCTTCATCAGCTTGGATTTCCTTTAATAACTGATCCGGATTGTGTCTGCTTTCACTCATACGGTCATCTCCTTATACAAAAACATTATATAGAATAATACGTAAATTTCAGAAAAGCATTTTA
>OOBN01002392.1_pt1 | contig 11460 bp, 14 predicted proteins | sample 1671091 | NCBI WGS metagenome assembly OOBN01 (sample SAMN06348121, study PRJEB24527) | human gut metagenome | biome: human gut; feature: ankylosing spondylitis patient; material: feces | host: Homo sapiens | place: China | collected 2015-10 | reverse complement strand
GCGACCACCGAGATCTACACTCTTTCCCTACACGACGCTCTTCCGATCTAGTTTGTCGCAGAACTTTCCAGAAAAGAGATCATCCAGAAGTCCCTGGACAATTACGGATATATTCTTGTGGCAGATAATATGGAAGAAGCAATTGATACCGTAAATGCGATTGCATCCGAACATATGGAAATCGTCACAGCAGATCCGTTCCACGTAATGACAAAGATCCGCAATGCCGGTGCTATCTTTATCGGAGAGTATTCCTCCGAGCCGCTTGGCGATTACTTTGCCGGACCAAACCATGTTCTTCCGACAAACGGAACGGCCAAGTTCTTTTCCGCACTTTCCGTGGATGATTTTATTAAAAAGTCCAGCATTATTTCTTACTCACGGGAAGCGCTTGAAAAAGTACATAAAGATATTGAGCAGTTTGCAGAATGTGAGAAACTGACCGCACATGCAAACTCCATCCGCGTTCGGTTTGAGTAGTATATGGGAAAGAAAGTCTAAAAGGAGCAGATTATGGAAAAAAGACAGATCAGCACAACACGCAAAACAAAAGAGACGGACATTCAGGTGACTTTAAATCTGGATGGAAGCGGTATTTCCCATATTGAGACAGGCATTGGATTTTTTGATCATATGCTGGAGGGATTTTCCAAGCACGGTTTCTTCGATCTGCATATGGAATGTGATGGAGATCTTCAGGTCGACAGCCATCATACGATCGAAGACTGCGGAATCGTACTTGGAGATGCGATCAAAAAGGCATTGGGGGACAAAAGCGGAATCAAACGATTTGGAAGCTGTATCCTTCCGATGGATGAGACACTTGTTTTGTGTGCGGTAGATCTATCCGGACGTCCATATCTTGTATTTGACGGCGAATTTACTACGGAGCATCTGGGAACACTTGATACCGAAATGATCCGTGAATTTTTCTATGCGGTCTCCTACAGTGCGGGCATGAATCTGCACATTAAGGTGTTAAGCCCCGGAAATAATCATCATATGGCAGAAGCGATGTTTAAGGCATTTGCCAGAGCTTTGGATGAAGCGGTTTCCCATGATCCGAGAGTAAAAGGAATTCTGTCAACGAAAGGAAGTTTGTAATACATGAAACAAAAAAACATTGTCGCGACGCTTTATTTAAAAGATGGTCATGCAGTAAGATGCATGACCGATTTTACGCCGGTAGATGCGAATGTTTATCGACTGTGCCAGTTATACAACGACAGTGGAGTTGACAAGATCATTATTTTTGACCTGTCTACCAGCGATGATGAGCATGAAAAGAATGTCAATACGATTCGAAACATCAATCGCAACATTGATATTAAAGTATGCGCAGGAGGAAACATTAACCGTCTGGAAGACATCAAAAAACTTTTGTTTGCGGGATGCCTGCAGGTGATTTTAAATGCTTCTAAGCCTTCGAGCATCGGACTGGCGGAGGAAGCCAGTGCACGTTTTGGCAAAGACCGGATTCTGCTCTCTATCAACAATGTGGATTTTATTTTTAAGAATCAGGATTCGATTGAAAATACATTCCATGAAGCACTGGTGTTAAATCCGGAAATTCTGGATGCACTGGAAAATCTGACCAACATTCCGTATGTGGTGGAACTTCCGGATTATAATTTTGACGAGATCGTAAGGCTGCTAAAGCGGGAAAAAATCCGAGGAATTGCGGGTCCGTTCATCAATGATACTTCAACGGATATTATGAAGTTAAAGTCTTCTCTGCTTCAGGAAGGCATCAATATGTATAATTTTGCACCGGATCTGTCCTGGGAGGATCTGAAACTGAATTCGGACGGAATGGTTCCGGTCATTGTGCAGGATTACCGTACAGATGAAGTGCTGATGCTTGCGTATATGAACAAAGAAGCGTTTGATACAACAATTAATCTCGGGAAAATGACTTACTGGAGCAGAAGCCGTGATGAACTCTGGACCAAAGGCCTGACTTCCGGGCATTTCCAGTATGTGAAATCCCTGACGGCTGACTGCGACTTTGATACGATTCTGGCAAAAGTCTCCCAGGTAGGGGCTGCCTGTCACACCGGAAACCGTACCTGTTTTTTCAATAGCATCGTACAAAAAGAGTATGTTGAGAAAAATCCGCTGAAGGTACTTGAGAGCGTGTATGATATTATCAAGGAACGTAAAGCACATCCGCAGGATGGTTCCTATACCAATTATCTGTTTGGGAAAGGAACCGATAAAATTTTGCAGAAACTTGGGGAAGAGTGTACGGAAATTGTAATTGCAGCGAAAAATCCGGAACCGGAAAACATCAAATACGAGATTTCCGATTTTCTGTATCACTGTATGGTGCTTATGGTGGAAAAAGGCATTACCTGGGAAGAGATTGCCAATGAACTTGCCCAGCGATAAAAAATAAATGTTAAGAGGTATCTATGAGAAAACTAGCTTTAAGTGACGAGATTCTGATGCAGATTGAAAAACCTGCACGCTATATCGGTAATGAGCTGAATTCTGTAGTAAAAGATGACACATCGCAGATTCGTTTTGCGATGTGTTTTCCTGATGTATACGAAATTGGTATGTCACATCTTGGAATTCAGATCCTATACGACATGTTTAACCGCAGAGAGGACACCTGGTGTGAACGTGTCTATTCCCCATGGCCGGATCTGCATAAAATTATGAAGGAGCAGAATATTCCGCTGTTCGGACTTGAGTCCCAGGAACCGATCAAAAACTTTGATTTTGTCGGTCTGACTCTGCAGTATGAGATGTGCTACACCAATATTTTACAGATTCTGGATCTGGCACAGATTCCGCTTCTTTCGGCTGACCGTGGGGACGAAGACCCGATTATTTTAGGTGGAGGACCATGTTCTTATAATCCGGAACCGATTGCAGACTTTTTTGATTGTTTTTATATTGGAGAAGGGGAGACACAGTATGATACATTTTTAAATCTCTATAAGTCGATGCGGGCATCCGGACAGTATTCAAGAAAGACATTTATGCATGAGGCGGCAAAAATAGAGGGCATTTATGTCCCGTCGCTGTATGAAGTCCGTTACAAAGAAGATGGCACGATAGCGGCATTTACTCCTGTTTATGATGATATTCCGGCAACCATCAAAAAGCAGGTGGATATGGATCTGACCGGCTCGGTTTATCCGGAAAAACCGGTGGTTCCATTTATCAAAGCAACACAGGATCGCGTGGTGCTTGAAATACAGAGGGGCTGTATCCGCGGATGCCGTTTCTGTCAGGCCGGCATGATTTACCGGCCAAACCGGGAAAAGGGCGTAAAACGACTGAAAGAACTTGCACAAACCATGCTTGCATCGACCGGCTATGAAGAGATTTCCTTAAGTTCTCTCAGTTCATCGGATTATTCCGATCTGGAGGAACTGATCAATTTCCTGATTGAGGAGTGTGACAAAAAACATGTCAATATTTCCCTGCCATCCCTTCGTATTGATGCCTTTTCCCTTGATATTATGCAGAAAGTGCAGGACATCAAAAAAAGCAGTCTGACATTTGCCCCGGAGGCAGGTTCCCAGAGACTGCGAAATGTCATCAATAAAGGTCTGACGGTTGACAATATTCTGACCGGTTCCCATGATGCGTTTGTCGGCGGCTGGAATAAGGTCAAGCTTTATTTTATGCTTGGACTTCCAACGGAAACAGAAGAAGATATGCGGGCGATCCCGGAACTGGCAAACGAGATTGCCGCTTTGTATTATGACACCGTGCCAAAGGAACAGAGAAACGGAAAATGCCAGATTACGATCAGTACTTCCTTTTTTGTACCGAAACCTTTTACCCCGTTCCAGTGGGCTACCATGTTAGACCCATCAGATTATCTGGCGCGTGCAAAGATTGTCAATGATCATGTAAAGGAACAGTTAAACCACAAGAGTATCCGTTACAACTGGCATGAAGCCGATGTGACGGTATTGGAAGGAATCCTTGCGCGCGGAGACCGTAAGATTTCAAAAGCTATTCTTTATGTGTATGAACACGGCGGATTTTTCGATGCGTGGTCGGAATTCTTTCACTATGATCTGTGGCTGGAGGCATTTGCTGCATGTGGCATTGATATTGATTTTTATACCAAGAGAGCACGAAGCGACGATGAAATTTTCCCGTGGGATTTTATTGATGTCGGTGTGACAAAGGCATTTATGCTGCGTGAATGGAAAACCGCGCTCAGTGAGACGGTGACGCCAAACTGCCGGATGCGCTGCTCCGGATGTGGTGCAAGACAATTTGGAGGAGGTGTCTGCTTTGAAAATCAGAATTAAATTTCGAAAATGGGGTGTCATGAAATTCATCGGACACCTGGATATGATGCGCTATTTTCAGAAAGCGGTCCGGCGTGCAAAGATTGATATCCGTTATTCGGAAGGATATTCTCCGCATCAGATTATGTCCTTTGCGGCGCCGCTTGGAGTCGGAATCACAAGCGATGGCGAATATTTTGATATTGAAGTCAATGAATCCATGACATCTAAGGAGGCAGTCGCTGCACTGAATGAAACCATGGTAGATGGTGTGGAGGTTACTTCCTATGTGAAACTGCCGGATAAAGCGAAAACCGCGATGTCAATTGTGGCAGCAGCGGATTACCGGCTGAGCTATAAAGAAGGGTACGAAAGTCCGTTTTCAACGGAAGAATGGAAAAGAATCGTCAAAGAACGGTTTTTGGACAGCCCACAGTTTACCATTATCAAAAAGACGAAAAAAAGTGAACGGGAAGTGGACCTAAAACCATTGGTATACGCGTTTTCCGTTGAAGAGGAGCAGGGACGCCCGGCATTTTTCCTGCAGGTTTCTACGGGCAGTGTGGATAATATCAAACCGGAACTGGTACTTTCATCGGTTTATCAGCTTTGCGGACTGGAATACTGCGAATCCGCAATCCAGATCCACCGGCTCGAAGTTTATGCGAGGGATGAACAGGGGCAGCTGGTTGGGCTTTCCGGCATGGGAGAGGAAATTGTTTAAATGAATCGGATCGTTGTCACAAAACTGGAACATCATCAGACAGAGTATCTTGCTTATCTGGTTTTGGATGAGAACCGGAAGCTGCAGGAACTTCAGGTTTTTGAACCGGAAGAAAATACGCTGCTGGATCATATTTATGTAGGATATGTAGAGAAGATTGTGCCCAATATTCATGCCGCTTTTGTGCGCATTGCGGATGGACAGAAATGCTATCTTCCGCTGCATGATGTGAAAAACCCGGTGTATACCAGAAAATTATCCAAAAAAGAAGCGCTCTGTGAAGGGGATGAGTTGCTGGTGCAGGTTGTAAAAGATGCGGTAAAAACCAAAGATCCGGTCGTAAGCACCAAGCTTGTAGTGCATGGACATTACTGTTTCCTTTCGACAGAGAATACCTGTCTTGGCGTTTCTAAAAAATTATCCCAGGAGGAATCAAAAAGACTGTCGGCTCTTTTAGAGAACACGTGTAAGGATCATGAAGCAGAAGGGTACGGGCTGGTATTCAGAACCAATGCAGGGGCGGTTCTGGAAACCGAATTATGCGAAGATATCGAGCTGGTGCAGAAAGAATACCGGGCTTTAAAGAAGACCGGTACACATCAGAATGCCGGAGATCTGGTGTACCGGAATCTCCCCGGCTATTTGGCGCGGTTAAAAGCAGAAAATTTTGAAAAAACAGATCTGGTTCTTACGGATGGTCAGGATCTGTATCAGGAGATCTGTGCATACCTTCCCCATCTTGTGGAAGAAAAGAAAGTGCAGCTTTACCGGGATGATGCGGTCAGTCTTTCGACTTTATATCATCTGCGGGGCAATATGCAGGAACTGCTTTCTTCCAAAGTATGGCTTGATTCCGGAGCCAATATTATCATTGAATCTCTTGAAACCCTGACGGTCATTGATGTCAACAGCGGAAAAAACCGGTCCCGCCGGGAAGAGGCTTTATTTGCGATCAATGTTGAAGCGGCAAAAGAGATTGCACGGCAGCTTCGTCTGCGCAACATTTCAGGGATGATCCTCGTGGATTTCATCAATCTGAAAAAGAAAGAACAGCAGCAGAAGCTGATTTCCGTTATTCGGGAGGAATTACAAAAAGATTCGGTTCCCGCAAATTTTATCGATATTACCAGACTTGGTCTGGTGGAACTGACCCGGAAAAAAGTATACAAATCTTTGCGTGAAATTTTATCATAAACAGCTTGACGAACAGGTGGTCATGTGCTATTATACACTAGTATGCCGCACAGTGAGGTAAAAGTTTGCTTATTGGCAACACCGTAACTGGCGAGTAATGATAAATAGGAGGTGCCATATGTACGCAATTATAGCAACAGGTGGTAAACAGTACAAAGTATCCGAAGGCGATATCATTACCATTGAAAAGCTTGGAGTTGATGCTGGTGAGAAGGTTACTTTTGATCAGGTATTAGCAGTATCCGGAGACGATATGAAGGTTGGAAACCCAACAGTAGCCGGAGCAACTGTTGAAGCTTCTGTCATCAAAGAAGGCAGAGCAAAGAAAGTAATCGTTTACAAGTACAAGAGAAAAACCGGTTATCACAAGAAGAACGGACACAGACAGTCGTTCACCCAGGTTAAGATTGAAAAGATTAATGGATAATCGATAGGAATTGTTATATGATTACTATAACGATTTTACAGGATCATGAAGATGCAGTGGGATTTCACTGCATCGGTCATTCCGGATATGCGGAAGCAGGAAGTGATATTATCTGCGCAGGTGTTTCGGCACTTGTGATAAATACGATCAATTCCATAGAGACTTTCACAGAGGATTCTTATCATATTGATACAGAAGAGACATCCGGGCTGATTGATTTCAGACTTGATCAGAAAGCCGGTCATGATACACAGCTTCTGATGAAGTCCATGGTTCTGGGCTTACAAGGAATACAAAATGATTATGGGAATGAGTATATCATTCTTGATTTCAAGGAGGTGTAGGACATGTTGAATATGAACCTTCAGTTTTTTGCTCATAAAAAGGGAGTTGGTTCTACAAAGAACGGCCGTGATTCCGAGTCCAAGAGATTAGGAGCAAAGAGAGCAGACGGACAGTTCGTAAAGGCTGGCAATATTCTCTATAGACAGCGTGGTACAAGAATTCATCCAGGTGTGAATGTTGGTATCGGTGGAGACGACACATTATTTGCTAAAGTAGATGGTGTTCTTCGTTTCGAGAGAGTAGGAAGAGATAAGAAGCAGGCTTCTGTATATCCAGTAGACAACGAGTAGTTTACAAAACCCCGACTTTTTGAGCCGGGGTTTTATCGTTATGTAGGAGAGAGATTATGTTTGCAGACCGTGCAAAAATTATTATCAAATCAGGAAAAGGCGGAGACGGACATGTGTCCTTCCGTCGTGAAAAATATGTGCCGAACGGTGGTCCGGACGGTGGCGATGGAGGAAAAGGCGGAGATGTCATTTTCTTAGTAGACGAGGGAATCAATACGCTTGCAGACTATCGGCACAGACGAAAATTCGCAGCAGAACCGGGCGAAGAAGGTGGCAAGAAAAACTGCCATGGAAAAAATGGTGCAGATCTGATATTAAAAGTTCCGGAGGGAACAATTATAAGAGATGCGGCATCCGGAAAAGTAATTGCCGATATGTCAGGGGAAAATAAGCGTTCTGTCATTTTGCATGGCGGCCGTGGAGGACTTGGCAATCAGCACTTTGCAACTTCCACCATGCAGGCTCCAAAATATGCGCAGCCGGGACAGGAAGCCATCGAGATTGAAGTTCAGCTGGAACTTAAAGTGATCGCGGATGTGGGATTGGTTGGTTTCCCGAATGTCGGAAAATCCACCTTTTTATCGCGTGTGACCAATGCACAGCCAAAGATCGCCAATTACCATTTTACGACATTACAGCCAAATCTGGGCGTTGTTGACATGGAAGACGGAAACGGTTTTGTGATTGCGGATATTCCGGGACTGATTGAAGGTGCTTCCGATGGTGTCGGTCTGGGACATGAATTTCTCCGGCATATTGAAAGAACCAAAGTCATTATCCATATTGTGGATGCGGCCGGAACCGAAGGACGTGATCCAATTGCGGATATTCATGCCATTAACCGGGAACTGGATGCATATAATCCGGACTTGTTGAAGAAACCACAGGTAATTGCAGCAAACAAGATTGATGCAATTTATGGCAATGAAAACGAAATTATTTCTGCGCTTCGTGCAGAATTTGAGGAAAAAGAAGGCATTAAAGTGTATCCGATTTCTGCGGTGAGCGGTCAGGGTGTTCGGGAATTACTGTTTCATGTACGTGAACTTCTGGCAAAATGTCCGAAGGAAGCCGTTGTCTATGAGCAGGAATTTGATCCGGCACTTGGCTTCTTTAAGGATGAACCATATACAATTACCCGTGCAGAAGACGGTGCCTTTGTTGTAGAGGGTCCAAAGATTGAAAAAATGCTTGGATATACAAACATGGATTCCGAAAAAGGATTTTTATTCTTCCAGAAATTCCTTCGGGAACAGGGCATCTTAAAGGAACTGGAAGAACAGGGCATACAGGATGGAGATACTGTCCGTATGTATTATAACGAATTTGATTATTATAAGTAACAGGAGGAAACGCTATGAACAGCAGACAGCGCGCCTATCTGGGAAGCCTTGCCAACAATATAGATCCGATCTTTCAGATTGGAAAAGCATCTCTGACACCGGAGATCATTGAAGCACTTGATGCCGCATTGGAAAAGAGAGAACTGATTAAAGTCTCTGTATTAAAAAACTGTATTGATGATCCGAAGGAGATCGCTTCTGTCATTGCAGAGCGTACACATTCCAATGTCGTAAAAGTAATCGGAAAGAAAATGATCTTTTACCGCAAGGCAAAGAAGAATCCAAAGATTAAACTTCCGGAATAAGACACATGAATATCGGAATATTAGGAGGGTCTTTTGATCCAATTCATAACGGACATCTTCATATGGCAAAATGTGCATACGAATCTTATGCACTGGATCAGGTATGGCTTATTCCCGCCGGACACTCTCCAAATAAGGATGAGCATGGGATGACCGATGCCAAAGACCGGTTTCAAATGTGTAAACTGGCCGCACAGCCGTATCCCTGGATGACGGTCAGCCGGTTGGAGCTTGACAGTGCCGAGAGAAGCTACACATACCGCACCATGGAGAAATTGTCGGAACAGTTTCCGATGCATCGTTTCTTCTTTATTATGGGTGGAGATTCTCTGGACTATTTTGAACAATGGAAACAACCGGAACGAATTGCAAAACTGGCTACCATTCTGGTGATCCCGAGGGATCTTTTTACCATCGCTGCACTGGAGAAGAAGATCCGTTTGTTGCAGGAACAATTTCCCTGTGATATCCGGATCGTTCCCTGTGAACGTTTTTTGATGTCTTCCACAAAGATCCGCCAGGCACTGATGAGAGGAGAACATCCGGAACATGCGTTTCCGGAAGAAGTATCTGCGTATATTCGCAGGCATCATCTGTATCAATCGTAAAGAAGTGGAGCAAAACGTATGGAACGAGAAGAAATACAAAAGAGATTGAAAAAAGAACTGGATAAAAACCGCTATGAGCATACGCTTGGGGTCATGTATACGGCAGGAAGCCTTGCCATGGCATATGGATATGATTATGAGAAGGCGATGATCGCAGGACTTCTGCATGATTGCGCCAAATGCCTCCCGACAGAGAAAAAGATTTCTCTCTGTGAAAAAAACGATATCCTGATTTCTAAAGTAGAGCGTGAAAATCCAGGACTTCTCCATGCAAAAGCAGGTATGGTTTTGGCAGAGGAAGCATATGGAGTAAAGGACCCGCAGATCCTTCATGCCATCAAGGTGCATACAACCGGAGAGCCGGATATGAATACATTGGATAAGATTATCTACATTGCCGATTATATTGAACCTTTAAGATGTGAAGCTCCCCATCTTTCGATCATAAGACAGATTGCCTTTTCGGATCTGAATCAGTGTATGGCAGAAATCTTATATGATACGCTGCATTATTTAAGCGGGAGAAAAGGCAGTGTAGACCCAACGACCCAGTTAACCTATCAATTTTATGAACCGTATGGAAAGGATCAGCCATGGAAACATTAGAAATCGTAAAGACCGCCGTAGAAGCGCTCAGAGATAAAAAGGCAGAGGATGTAACCGTTATTGATATTACAGGAGTTTCCTCTATCGCCGATTATTTTATTATTGCAAACGGAAACAACCAGAATCAGCTGACTGCAATGCAGGATGCTGTAGATGAAGCATTATACAAAGCAGGGCTGCATGCAAAGCAGATTGAAGGAAATAATAAGTCGACATGGATTCTGATGGACTATGAGGATATCATTGTGCATCTGTTTTCAAAAGAAGACCGTCTGTTCTATGATCTCGAACGCATCTGGAGAGATGGAAAGATCATTGAGATGTAATTCCAACAGGTATTTTGTGTAACAGACATGATTGATTATAAAGAGTGATTATAAATGAAAAGTGAGAGAATAACTTCTTTCCTACGGATATGAAAGGGAAGAAGGTTATTCTCTTTTTTTGTGACAAAATAATATAGCAGGTTATAAATATTAATAGAACAGATAATTAGCTACCGAATTTCCGGAGAGTAATAGGAAACTACGAGATACTCGCCGCTGTGCAGTGTATTATCTTCCGAGATTCCGTTCAGTTCGCACACCTCATCGATAAACTGCGCACGGGAGGTACGGTCAGAGGCAGCATATTGATCGGCAAGAGACCACAAAGAATCTCCCTTTTGTAATTGGACACTTGTGTAATATTTATGAACCGGCTGTTCGGCTCTGGAACCGGCAAATGTAATAATACTGTTTCCAATCAGAATAACGGCGAAGATGACAAGAACACAGACCAGAACAATCACGCGTTTCTGGGTCTGAACGGTATGTTCTCTTCGGGTGAGACTTTCATTTGCACGAGGTGAGATTTTTTCATTATATACCCTTTTCATAATAAATTCCTCCTGTTTTATCTGAAATCGAACATTTGTTTGTGTGAGATAAATATAATACGCGAACATGCGTTTGTCAATAGAAAATACGAACAAATTTTCGGAATATACGTTTGCGTTCTATGTTGTAGTATGATAAACTAAGATCATAAAGAAATACGCCCGGAGGTAACGCATTATGGCATATGGAAAAATCTCAGATAAACAGAGAGAAATTCTGGAATATATAAAAAAAGAAATCTTAAACAAAGGATATCCGCCAACAGTCCGTGACATTTGTGAAGCGGTTCATTTAAAGTCCACATCATCCGTCCATTCCCACCTGGAGACACTTGAGAAAAACGGATATATCCGTCGTGATCCGACAAAGCCGCGTGCAATCGAAATCGTGGATGATAACTTCAATCTGACACGGCGTGAAGTGGTGAATGTCCCTATGATCGAGATCGGAAGAGCACACGTCTGAACTCCAGTCACAC
>OOBN01002384.1_pt1 | contig 11515 bp, 10 predicted proteins | sample 1671091 | NCBI WGS metagenome assembly OOBN01 (sample SAMN06348121, study PRJEB24527) | human gut metagenome | biome: human gut; feature: ankylosing spondylitis patient; material: feces | host: Homo sapiens | place: China | collected 2015-10 | reverse complement strand
GGGCGAACTCGGTCACATCGAACAGGTCGTTGGTGATGCGGCCCATGATGGTGCCCACCTTGGTGTTGTTGTAGTAGGTGTGGTCCAGACGCAGCAGGTGGTCAAAGGCGTCGCGGCGCATATCCGTCTCGATGTGCACGCCCATGATGTGGCCGATGCTGGACATATAGTAGCTGGCCGCGCCGTCGATGATGCGCAGCACGAAGTACAGCGCCGCCAGCCGCAGCACGATGCCCGCCGTCAGGGTGATGCCCACCCCCATGGCGGAGTTGGTGATGGTGCTCATGATCTTGGGCAGCACGATGTCGCACAGAGTAGTCAGTGCGGCACAGAACAGGTCCAGGAACAGGGTCTTTTTGTACTTGACCAGATAGGGCAGGAAGCGCCGGATCAGCGCGCCGCTGCTGGCGTGATGTGCCCCTGGGTCATTGATCTTCTGTTTTTGCATGATACCTCCCATAATAGGCTCCCCTGAAGGGAAAGCCTCCTTATCCCTTCTTGCTGTAATCCCGCTCGCCGTAAATGGCGGTGCCGATGCGCACCAGCGTGGCACCCTCGCGGATGGCGTTTTCAAAGTCGCCGCTCATGCCCATGGAAAGGGTCTCCATGGCCACGTTCTGGTAGCCGCGCTCCCCGGCCTGCACGAACAGCTTGTACACCTGGGCCAGATACCGGCGGTTCTGGGCGTCATCGTCGTTCACGGGCGGGATGGCCATCAGGCCCTTCACCCGGATGTGTTCCTGTGCGGCAGCCGCATCCAGCAGGGGCCAGAGGGCTTCCGGTGCCACACCGGTCTTGCTCTCCTCGCCGCCGATGTTCACCTCCAGCAGCACATTCTGCACGATGCCGGCCTTAGCGGCTTCCTTTTCAATGGCGGCCAGCAGGTGTTCGCTGTCCACGCTCTGGATGAGGCTGGCGCGGCCCAGCACCTTTTTGATCTTGTTGGTCTGCAGGTGGCCGATAAAATGGCTGGGCTTGCCGCAATAGGCCCCGGCGTCAAAGTTTGCGCACAGCTCCTGCACATGGTTCTCGCCAAACACGTCAATGGGCAGCGCGGCACTGGCGGCCACCGTCTCAGCGGTGCGGGTCTTGCAGGCGGCGCACAGCTGCACCTGCGCCGGGTCCCGGCCTGCTTCCCGGGCAGCGGCAGCCATCTTTGCGCGGGTCTCCTCCACGGCTTCCCGCATTTGCTCCAACGTCTTTTCTGCCATGGTATCTCAATCCTCCTCGGTATACTTGGCGCGCTCGCCGCCAATGAGCTTCGGGCGGGTGCGGGCGCACAGGATATTTGCTTCGCCGATCTTGGAAAGGCTCAGCCGCACCGGCACGGCCACCCGCTTCAGGTGCATGCCGATGAGGGTGCCGCCGATGTCGATGCCCGCGTGGGCGCGGATCTCCTCCACGGCCACCGGGTCCTGGAAGTTCTTCCAGCAGGTGGTGGCCCAGCTGCCTCCGGCATGGGGCCGGGGCACCACGCACACTTCCTCCCAGCCGTATTTTTCCGCAGCTTCCCGCTCGATGATAATGGCCCGGTTCAGATGCTCACAGCACTGCGCTGCCAGCCAGATGCCGTTTTCGGCCAGCACCGGGGCAATGCCTGCATACACGGCGCGGGCCGCTTCCAGGCTGGAATCCTTGCCGATGTGCCCGCCCACGATCTCGCTGGACGAGCAGCCCACCACGAACACATCGCCTTTTTTCAGCTTTGCTTCGGCCAGCAGTTCGGTCACGGCCTGCCGGGCCTCCTGTTCGATCTGTTTCTGAAATGCTTCTGTCATATCAAAACACCTCGGTCTTTAAATGCGTGCCGACAGCACCTGTGCGCTGTCCGCCGCGCCAAAATATACTTTGCTGCCCACCGGGCACACCGCCGTGCAGCTGCTGCCGCCGGTGAACGCCCGCTTCCAGCTGCCGTCGGCGGCGCTCACCGCCTCCGCGCAGGGAGCGTCGGACGGCAGGCCGAACAGCTTTTCCTGCAGATTCTGACCCGCCCGCAGGGCGATGCCCCGCAGCAGGGTGCTGTCGGCGTTCTTTTCCAGCCAGCCGCTGCGGGCCCAGCGGTAGCTGATGTACAGGGTGCCGTCGGCTTCCATGGCCAGTGCACCGGGGTAGCCCGGCAGGCCGGAAAAGGCACTTTGGCAGTTTTTGCCGCCGGCCGTCAGTTCCCGGGCGTCAGCGTCCATGCTCCATACACAGCGATTGCCCAGATCCGAAACATACAGGGTCCTGCCGTCCGGGCTCAGGGCCAGGCCGGATGCCCCGGCCACGCCGCCGACCACCCGCTGCACCGACCGGTCCGCCGGGTCGTACACATACACCCAGCCGGTGCCGGTGTGGGCCAGCAGCTCGGTGCGCAGGGCCGCTTCCAGCCCATTGTCCACGGCTTCCCCGCCCGCCACGGCAAAGTACACCTTGCCGTCCGGGCCGGCCTCCACCGCAGAGACGGCCCCCAGCGGGGCCCCGTCGATCTGGGTGACCACCTGTTCCACGGCCGCGCCCCAGCTGTCGTGTCTTGCACGGCACAGAGCCCCGCCGCCGGGGGTGAGGACGGTCAGCCACAGGTCCCCGTCTGCATCAAAAGCAAAGCCGGTCAGCTCTCCGTCCACGCTCAGGATGGCCGAAAAGCTGCCGCCATCGGTGCGCACAAGGTCACTCTTCCGCTTTTTCAGGGTCGCGCCGTTGTACGCAGCCGCATACACAAAGCCGTCCTGCTCACGGATGCAGTCCACGCCCTGATAGTCTCTCAGTGCCAGCACATCCCGGCTGTCGGCAGAAAGGGCTGTCTGCACGGCACCGGTGCTCTGGCGCACCTCCGGCGCGGTGTAGGCCTGCGGCGGGGTGTCGATGGGCCGGAACACCAGCGCATACACCAATGCCAGCAGGATGCCCACCCCGAACACGGTGCTGGCGGTACGGAACCGCTTGAGCAGCGCATCCCGCTCGGCCGCCATCTGGGCCGCATATTCGGCCCGGCGGCGTGCCGCCCGGGCGTTGGCGCGGTTGGCCCGCCGCATCCAGCGGTCCACGAACAAGGCCACCTGCGGCCCCACCGTGAGGGACGCAATGGCAAGGATCAGCAAAAATTCAACCAGTCCGATTCGCATGCAAAAATTTCCTTTGTCTGTCTGAAAATGATGGAACTCCCATCCTGCGTTAGTATAACATTCCCGCGCACAAAGGGCAAGCGGGACAAAAAAGAACTGCCACACAGCATCGTGCAGCAGCTCCGGTTTTCAGGTTCTCTTTCTCAGCCGTCCCTCGATCCGGCCACGCAGAGGGCAGTACCATGTATAATAGTGCTTCTTCAGCAGCCGCTGCAAAATGCGGCTGACCGCGCTGGGCTTCGGCTTCCAGCTTTCGGCATAGCGGTGGATGGAGTAGGTCTTGGGCGTCACCCGGAGCTTCCGGGTGGCAAACTCCATCGGGCAGAAATACTCTGCCGGAAAGATCTCCATTTCCGCGATGCTCTGCCTTGTTCCGTCTACGCGCACGCCCAGCGTCTGCAATACTTTTGTATTCCGCTCCGGGCAGGGCGTCAGATCCACGCTGCCGTCTGCCTTTATAAAATCCAGTGCATCGTAATCCCGCAGCAACGCCTGCACCACCGGGTTGCCCTTGCACGCCCCGAACCCCAGCCCGGTGGCTACTTCGTTGTTGTTCTGAAACCCCATAAACCCGGGCAGTTCCAGCAGCTCATCCAGCGGGCGCACCAGCTCCACGTCTGTATCCAGATAGATGCCGCCGTACTCGTACACCACCGCCAGCCGCGCATAGTCCGATACAAAGGCGTATTTCTTTGCCTCGTAGGCCTGCTGTGCGTAGCGGTTTGCGCTGATCTCAAAATTCTGCTCGTTCCACTCGATGATCTTGTAGTCCGGGCAGAACTTCTGCCAGCTTTCCATGCACTTGCGGTCCGCTTCGCTGATCGGCCCGCCGCCGAACCAGCAGTAATGAATGATTTTCGGGATACTCACACACAATACCTCATCTGTTGCTCTGCAAACGGCCGCTGTTTTTCTTCGCATGGCGTGCCTTTGCACCTTTCTCAACAAGTTTATTATCCTATACAAAACACGCAGCGTCAAGCACTTTTGCGCAAACGACCCTGTGCAGCACACATTTTGTGTGGTATACTGGGGTGTGTGAAGGGGTTTTCAAATGCTTCACGCAAGTTTCACAGGATTTTCCAATTCTTCGATTAAGATAGATGTGATTCAAGCTGATAGGAGGGACCTGTTTTATGGCAAAGATCCTGATCGTTGACGACGAGCCCCGCATCCGGGAGCTCATCCGCGAGAATTTACAATATGCGGGCTATGCGTGCGAGGAAGCCGGTGACGGCTCTGCCGCCCTGTCGCTGCTGTCCGGCGGCGGGTTCGACCTGGTGATCCTGGACCTGATGATGCCCTTTATGGACGGTATGACCTGCCTGCGTGAGATGCGCACCCGCCACATCAACACCCCCGTGATCATCCTCACTGCCCGCGGCGAGGAATACGACAAGCTGGCCGGTCTGGAGGGCGGCGCCGACGACTATGTGGTCAAGCCCTTCTCCCCCCGGGAGCTGGTGGCCCGCGTGCGTGCCGTGCTCAACCGCACCATGCCCCGGGCGGAAACTTCTTCCGCCACCATGACCTTCGGGGACCTGACCATCGACACCGCCAGCCACACCGTGCGGGTGGCCGGGGAGGATGTGGCCCTGACCCCCAAGGAGTTCGACCTGCTGGTGTTCCTGGCCTCCAACAAGGGCATCGCCCTCAGCCGCGAAAAGATCCTGCAGAAGGTATGGAACTACGACTACTTCGGCGAGGACCGCACCGTGGACACCCACGTCAAGATGCTGCGCGGCCATCTGGGCAAGTGCCGCGGCTACATCGCCACTGTCTGGGGCATCGGCTACAAGTTCGACCCCGACGCGGCGCGTTAAGCGGAGGCTCTGCTCTTCATGCGGCAAACGAGCAAAACACGGCGCACCATCGGCATCCGGGGCCAGCTCATGGGCTTTCTGTGCTTCATCTGCCTCTTGCTGGTGGGGCTGTTCTGGTTTCTGAGCACCCAGCTGCTGGAGCCCCTCTACACCACCCATATCCAGAAGCAGCTCACCGAGCAGGCTGAGGCCATCGTGGCCCGGATGGACGAGGCCATCGGGAAGGGCGAGACCCTCTCCTACTGGGCCTTCGGCAGCCGGCTGTACGTCAACAACACCTTCTTCAACGCGCTGCGGGACGACATCTTCGAGCTGGGCAGGATGAGCAGCTTCTGCATCGACATCTCCGACACCACCCTGCGGCAGATCTTCAAGGTGGATAACCTGTCCTACTGCAACCTTCACCGCACCCGCCCCACCGACACTGCCGATGAACAGACCGCCTACACCACAGCCCGCGCCATGCGGCAGCTCTGCCGGGAGAGCGGCGGCACAGTGGTGCGGAAGATCAACCCGCCCACGCCCTCCGGCTCCGTCCAGCTGATGGTGGGCCGGATGACCTCCGATGGAAACTATACCGTCCTTGTCACCACCAGCCTGATGCATGTGGCCGAGGCCGGCAAGGTGCTCAGCACCGTCCTGCCGCTGGCTGCGGCCCTCATTTTCGCCTTCTCGATGTCGGCGGCATGGCTGTTCAGCGAGTGGTTCACAAAGCCTCTGCGGGCTCTCTCCGGGGCTGCGCGGCAGGTGGCACAGGGCAACTACGCCGTCCATGTGGACTCGGTGCGGAACGACGAGCTGGGCGACCTGGCCCAGGAGTTCAACCACATGGCAAAAGAGGTCCAGCACGCCTCCCAGATGCAGCGCGACCTGCTGGCCAATGTCTCCCACGACCTGCGCACCCCGCTCACCCTCATCAAGGGCTATGCCGAGACGGTGCGCGATCTGACCGGCGACGACAAGAAGCACCGCGACGAGCAGATGAACATCATCGTGGACGAGACCGACCGCCTGACGGCCCTTGTTTCCAGCGTTATGGAGCTGAGCAAGGTCACGAGCGGCGCACTCAAGTGCGAGAAGGTCCACTTCGACATGGGCCAGCTCTGCGACGAGGTGAGCGAGCGTTACGACGCCGTCTGCGCCCAGAACGGCTGGCAGCTCAAGCTGGAGATCCCCGACGAAGAGCTTCCCGTCTGTGCCGACCCCGACATGATGCAGCGTGCTCTGCATAACCTTTTGGGCAACGCCATGCACCACATCGGCGAAGACGGCATCTTCGTGCTGCGGGCGCTGCGCTGCCCCGAGGGCGTCCGGGTGGAGGTAGAAGACCACGGCCCCGGCATCTCCGCCGAGGACCTGCCCTATATCTTCGACCGCTACTACCGCTCCCGCTCCGACGCAGGCAAGCAGGGGACCGGCCTCGGCCTCTCCATCACCAAAGCCATCTTCCAGCAGCACGGTTTCCGCTTCGGCGTCCACAGCACTGTGGGCAAAGGCACCGTGTTCTGGTTCATCATGACCGATACCGAGGAAGTTTCCTCATAAAAAGGCGGGTCGCAGTCCGTTGGGACTGTGCCCCGCCTTTTTTGCTATTTTTCCGGCAGTACACCACTACCCTCGCTTTTCCGCCGGGGGTGCAGGTATAGAGCACGAGGGGACAGCCGCCCTCCCGCAGGGCTTCGGGTTCTTCGGGCGAGACCTGCGCAGTCCGCTCCACAGTGTACACTGCCTCAGCGCCATCCTGTGAAGTGAAACGCACCTCGTCGCCTTCCGAAAGGCTGCTCAGCCGCCCGAAATGGGACTTGTAGTTGTGGGCCGCGATGACAAGGTCTCCGCCCGCCGCACTGCCGCATTGACGGCAGGGCGAGACCTTGAGGTTCGCCTTGCTCCACTCGGTCTGCACCGGCAGCTCCAAGCCCAAAGCGGGGATGGTCAGCACCCCCAGATACTCCCGCTCGACGCTTGACGCCGGGGGTTCCGAAGCCGGTCCCGATTCGGACTCTGCATCTTCCGTGGGCAGGCTTTCCGCGCTGTCTGCGGGCTGTTCTGTCTCCGGCACTGCCGCGATGCTCTGGCTCTGGCGCAGCTGGCTCACCGCCGAAGCGGCCTGAGCGCCTGCCCTTGCATCCTCGAGCCGGTCGTAGACGTAGAGACAGACCGCTGCCAGCACCAGAGCACTGCCCAGCATCAGGCAGAGCCGCTCCATCACCAGCCTACGCATCGTGTCTGCGTTTCCGGCTCAGCCAGACGCCCACCGCCACGAGGGCGATGCCCCCGCCTGCCAGCACCGGTACGGGCCAGAGCAGCTGGCCTGTCTGGATGAGGGTCCCCACCGGTTCCGGCTCCGCAGCCGGGATGACTTCATCCGGCATCTCTGCCGAGGGTGTCGGCGGGCGGATGACTGTGATCTCGCCCGGCTGATCCACCGGCTTCGGGGTCGGCATCGGCTTATCCGGCACATAAGGCGGCGTCACCGGCGGGGGAAGGGGGTCGGTGCTGCGGTAGCTGTTTTTGAAGAGCAGTTCCGTCTTTTCCCCGTCGTCCCCATCCCGCCGGACGGACACGTGTCCTTTCAGCTCATCGTCGGTGTCCCACGCCACCATGACTTTCAGGTAAAAGACGGTGTCGTCGTAGTCGGCCCGTTTCCGTCCGCCTGCGTCCTGAGTGACCGTATACTCGTATATGCCGGGCGCGGTGTAGACGATGGCATCAAAAGTCTTCGTCAGGGTCTTGTCGTCGGCGGTGCGGCAGTCCCGGGCCGGAAAATCCAGCTCAGCCTCGTCGTCACAGCCTTCCGGCATCGGCGCGCCGTCCAGCGCGGTCAGCCGCACCGTCAGCGTCTCGTCAGCTGCCTCTCCGGTGCAGCGGACGGACGCCTCCAGTTCCAGCTCCGCCCGCTGGTCTGCGGCCAGAGCGGGCAGGGCAGCGCTTACCGCAAGCGCTGCTGCCAGCAGGGCCGCTGCCATTTTCGGGAGCCTTCTCATGATAAGCTCTCCTCCTTTCCGTTTTGCAGGTCTGACATTGGTTCCATCCGGGCCAGCACCACCGTCCGCGCGTCGGTGTACTCCCCCGAGCAGGTAGCCATCGCCAGAAACTGCGCTCCTTCCGGCTCCTTTTCCAGCGCACGGAGGGCCTGTGCATCCATCTGAAGGGCATTCTCCTCCACAAAGGGGAGCAGCCCGCCTGCGTCCGAGCGCCACTTACCCGGGGCAAAGATGGCCTGTTCCGACGCAGGCACCACAAGGCAGGCCAGCACTTCCAGCCGATAGCTCCCGCCGGGCAGCGTCAGGGTGCCGGTGGTGTTCTGGCGGAAGAATGCGCCGTCCTTGTATTTGTCGAGGTCGCCGAACATCCGCCCGTTCTCCATATGGTGGCCGTAGAGCAGGGAATACCGCCCGCTGAAGTCCGCGTCGCAGTCAACATCCAGAAAGATGCTTCCCGCCAGCGCAAAGCTGCCGTAGACGTCGGTGTTCAGATAGGTGAAATTGCTCTCGCCCTGCACCACCGGGTAGTCGATGGCCGTGCCGTCCAGCGTCAGCCACCCGCAGACATCGGGGTTGATGTCCCGCAGCTGGCCGAAGGAGAGGCTGTTGTCCTCCTGCGGCTGGGGCTTGAAGGCCAACAGCCCGGCCTGCACATTGTCGGCAGCGGCGTACACCCGGCTGTTGTCCCACAGCGCATAGCCCGACCAGACCACCGCCAGCAGCACCAGCAGGGCCGTCACCCCGTCCAGCAGGCCGTTCGCCGCCCGCAGGGCCATCTTCTGCCACCGGATGTTCCTCACCTCCCTTGCCTTATTTCCTCCGCGCTTACTTCTGATGGCGGCGGCGCAGGGTCAGCAGCAGCCCGACGCCCGCAGCACCCGTCAGGGTGAAGAGATAGGGTGCGCTGTCCAGCACCACACCGGCATCCACGGTGCCGCCCTTGGTGTTGGTGAAGTTCGCCTGCTCGACCGCCTCATCCACTTCGCCCTCGGTGCCAGTCTCCGTCGTCACATAGTCTGCGACCGGCGTCTCAGACACCTTGTACTCGACACCGTAGGGCAGGTTTTCGATGTGGATGGTATCGTCGTCTTTCAGATAGAAAGTCGCTTCCGTCGTCTCGCCGGGCCTGATCTCGATCGAGTCGGGGTTCGCGTCATAGCTGCCGCCGGTGATGGCGTAGCTGTCCTGATAGGTCTTGCCCTCCTCGCCGGTCAGCTGCACCCTGAACTTGAAGTATTTGTCCTTATTGCCCATGATGCCCTCGACGTCCTTGTGGACTTCCAGCTTACCGGCAGAGTAGCGGTTGTCGAAGTCGTCCTTCTTGCCCTCGCCGGTGGACTCCGGGTCCTCGGTGTGAACAGCGGCAATGCGGAGCTTGCCGTCCTGCTCGATGACCGTCACCCGCAGCAGGATGGCGTCGCCGTAGTAGGTCACGCCTGCGCTGTTGCCCTCCACCTCATGGATGATGTAGGTGTAGACGCCCACGCTGTCGTACTTGGGCAGCTGGATCTCGATCTGCCTGGTCTTGTTCGCACTGCCTGCTTCGCCCTGCCGATAGGTCACACTGCCGACATTCGGCAGATAATCTGCGGCGTCAATGCCCTCCGATGCGTCGGTCACGGTACCCGGGTCGATCGTAAACGTAAAGGTCTCTTCCGGGGAGATCGTACCCGTGTTGGCCAGCTCATAGTTTTTGGTGAGATACACCCGGGACATATCCTCATACGGAGGGCCTTGCACCTGTGCCGCAAAGGCGGGCATGACGCTGACGCCCATGGCCAGAGAGATGGAAAGCACCCCTGCGAGAAGCTTTTCTGCCTTGTTCTGTTTCATCCTGAAGTTCCTCCTATCTTGTCCTGTATGGTTTTTGGCGGCTCAGAGCCCCCGCCGCCGGATGAGGGTGATGACTTTTGCCTTGACCGCACTGCACTGCACCGGGCCGAAGTCACGGCTGTCCTCGGCCTGTGTGCGGCAGTCGCCCAGAATGAAGACGCTGTCCTCCGGCACAGCGTAGGGGTAGCTGAGCAGAGATTTGGGGTAGGTGGGGTAGAGGATGCCGCCGCCCTGTGCCGAGCCGTTGACCTCCACAACGCCGCTCTCGCTCAGGGTCACGATGTCCCCGCCCCGGGCCAGTACGCGGCCCACCCGCAGCCTTCCCGAGCGCTCATATACCACAACATCATTCTTGGCATAGTCTTTTTCCAGCCGGATGCCCAGCACGAGGTCGCCGTCCTTCACGGCGGGGAACATCTCGCTGCCGGACGCCTGCGTCACCAGATACACCTGCGTCAGAAGCACCCAGAGCAGGGCGGCGAACACCGCCAGCCGCACCGCCAGACTGCGCACTTCCCGCAGCAGGGGGCTTTTTCCGGCTTCGCCGGTCCGGACCGGTTCGCTTCCGGCGTCCCGGGCGGGGCCTCCGGGGCAAGCGCCTCGTTTGGTTCCTTCACTCATCTTCCTCCTTCTTTCTGTTTTTACAGCCCAGAACGGCCGCACCGGCACACAGCATCAGCGGCAGCCCGAAGAAGTCTGTCTCCACGCCGGTGTCCGGGTCTATATCGACCAGAACGTAGTGGGCATAAAAGTTGACGACGCCGTTTTCCAGCTCTTCGTCGGTGGGCTCATAGCCCTCTTCCCACTCGTCCTGCGATACCTTTTCCTTCGGGTCCGGCTCATCCGTCACCGAACCGGGGAGCTCTTTGTACCAGCCGTCGAAGACGTAGCGCGCACCGCCGATGTCGAGCTCTTTTTCGATGTCCGCCGTCGTCTCTTCCACCCGCTCGCCGCTCTGGTACTCGCGGCTTTCCCGGATGCTGTAGTCGTCCTCGCCCGGGGCGCGGACGTTGAACCGGGCCGTGAAGTTTTTCCTGCTCTTGACGCTGATGATGCAGTCGATGTGCTTATCCGGTTTTGTCCCGTTGCTGCGCGAGATCTTGTACGGTGTCACCACGATGCTCTCCAGATCGTCCTGCGTCAGCCCTTCGACGCCGGTAGCCTCTTCGATGGTGTCCTTATACTCGTCCCATATCTCATCAACGACCTCGTCCCAGTAATCATCGCCCGGTTTCAGCGACCATGCGTCGCCAGTCGCGCCGCCCGGCCACGATACAACATAGTCTGACACATTTGTCAGGATGTTCTTGCCGTTATCTTCCCATGCCGCGCCGTAGGTCTTCACCTTACCGACCCACTTGCACTCGCTGTTGTCCGGTGCCCACTGGCTGGGGTCATTGCTGCCGGGCCGGCTGGTGGGGGTCTTGAGCAGGAAGACTGCCGCCGATTCCTCCTGAGTCTGATCCCCCCAGCCCGGTGCATCCTCATCAAGTTCGTCCGCAGGCAGGGTGTTTTTATCCTCGGCTACGCTGTCGTCGGCCAAGTCGGCATCTTCCCCAGGGGATCTGTCTTTTTCGGGCTGCTCTGCCTCATCCAGAGGCGTTTTCTCCTCGGCGGCGGGCCGTTCTTCCCACAGCTCCGGCAGAACGGCGATGTCTTCTTCCTCGTCTGAAACGGGCTCCTCCTGCCGGGTCTCATCGTCGGTGAAACAGGCGTAGATGCTGCACTCGCTGTCCGCTTCCGGCCAGAGCGGTCCTTCATCCGGCACGAA
>OOBN01002378.1_pt1 | contig 11535 bp, 7 predicted proteins | sample 1671091 | NCBI WGS metagenome assembly OOBN01 (sample SAMN06348121, study PRJEB24527) | human gut metagenome | biome: human gut; feature: ankylosing spondylitis patient; material: feces | host: Homo sapiens | place: China | collected 2015-10 | reverse complement strand
ATGGCGGAAGGGAACAGCGTTTCTATATCCCGGAGCGGGTACTTGACTATTTCAATGAAGAGTTCGACTACCGGGAGGTTGCCAACAGCAGCGAGCTGACCGACATAGCCGTAGCTATCTTTGTTGGTATGCTTGATACGCCAGCCGTATCTGCCGGAGGTGGTGGCGGAGGTTCGCAAAGCGATCTCCCTTGGCGGGACAAGGACGATGACGACCTGCAATGGGCCCGCCGCTGTGCACGTGCTGCTACCCTCCTTTTGGGCAAGAAATCAAGAACAGGATTAAGACGATAAAGTTATGAAACAAGCACACAAAAAGCGGCCGCATCTTGCGGCCGCTAATAGTCCGCCAGAATTGCCGGATATGGGGGAAATTTATTTTATAAATCTGGAAAATTTAAGGCGCAAACGAGAGAGGCATACGCCATATTATACACGCAAAAACACAACTCAAACAAAAATACAAATATCAAAAACACATTTTCCGTGTTTTTTGAACGCAAACACTTGTGTAAATCGGAAAAACATCGTAGCTTTGCATTGTCAACTCGAAATTAAGACCCTGGCCAAAGGACCAGAGAGTTGACATTTCAAATATGAATAATTTCTACTATGTGAACAAAGTTGCCCAACCTACGGGAGAGCATGAAGTGCATAAGTTAGGTTGTCGGTATTTGCCTTCGGAGGAAAATCGACTCTTCTTGGGAATATTCTCAAATAGTAGTGAGGCGATAAGAGAAGCAAAGAAACACTACTATAACGTAGATGGATGTTTCTATTGCTGTCCTGAGTCGCACACAAGGTAGGCAAAGGGAATTGGTATGTAACACCTAAGTGCACCGTAGCGGAATCGGGAGGTCACCGTATAATATTAACCACAAAACGTCTTAACCATGTCAAAAACAATAGACAAAGGCAGAAGTGCTAAAACAGGACAATTTGTTCCCATCTCCTATGCTAAAACGCATCCGAGCACAACTGTTATTGAAAAGGTCAAAGTTGGCCCAACCAAGCATAGGAAATAAATTTTGAAGAACCTGGACGACTCTTATCGTCTAGGTTCTCTTCTTCACATTACCTGATAAAATATTCTTAATAAAATTTCTCCAAGCGCTATTGTGTAAGGACATCCACTGATACCCGGTCTATCAAGCCCGCAAAATCCTTCCCGTGTCTGATCTCGCATTCCCAAACGATAATTACTTTCCAGCCGAATTCTTCAAGTTCGCGTTTTACGACTGCATCCCGTTCTTGGTTGCCTGATATCTTGTTAACCCAAAATTCCGTATTGCTCTTAGGCGTGTATGCATATTTGCATCCGGGATGTCCATGCCAGAAACATCCATGAACGAAAATGACCGTCTTGTATCGAGGCAGAACGATGTCTGGTTTCCCGGGAAGAGTCTTGACATTGACACGATAGCGAAATCCTCGGGCAAAAAGGGCCTTGCGAAGCGTAACTTCCGGCTTCGTATCCTTGTTTTTGATCTGAGACATGACCTCGGATCTTTTTTCTCGGCTCCAGATATCCATGGTGCGTATCAATTGGGAAACCCAGCCTTCTTGAGCTTCTGCAGGTTGAAGTAGAAGGCATACTTCATCCTGTCAGTTAACGGTTTCATTCCATCAGCGACATCCTTCATGGCTTTCCATTTCCAGTCTTCAAGAATTCGTCGACGGTTGTCCCATTCTACCATGGCCTGTATCAGTTCCAATGTAATCTCGTCTTGACCGTTTGCCGGAGAAATTGTATCGGAGGTCTCGGCTGCTTTTGCACGATCCTGCTCGGCCAGACTGTCGGCTTCCTCAAGAAGTTCCGGATTGTGTTGCCAGACATTCTCGTAAATCAGATATCCTCTGGAGATGTCGCTGTCGTTCAGCTTTCGGTTGTTCTTGATTTTATATGCAATATCGCTGGCCAGGGAGGTCAGGGTCGGCTGCAACATCCCCGTGTCGCGCCCCCACGTCTCTATCTTTTTCCAAAGAGAGAACGGGATTGCCCGTATGATACCTTCCTTGTGCCGTCTGTCCGACTCTTCGTCGCCAACATCGCTTTTGTGGTTGCGTTTGGGAGGATTCTTCTCATCAATAAAATCCTGACGAATCTCATCGAGATTGTAAGCCCATTCATTTGAGCGGACTTTTAACCAGCACTCTTCCTTTTTGGCCCATTCGATATAGTGCGAGACGGGAGATTCTTTGAGAATAAATTCGTTAACCTGCTTCATCAGATCGTATATGAAATCCGACAAGGCTGACGATATCGCCTGGTTTTTCCAGATTCGATACAAATCCAGTCGTCCCTCGGTAATGATATTCAGAAGAGACAATGTATATGGAACGACAACCTGTTTCAATTCACCGATATGATCTCCCGTGAGTTTGGTACCGTATCGTTTGTCGGCAGCCTTGAAGAGAATGGCCTTGGCGATCGTGTCCTCAAACCATGCAACGTCGATATGTTTGACGTCCGGGAGATTGTAGTTTATGAAACGGGCATAGTTCTTTTCATTTCCTCGTACCACGATGTGAGGCCCGATAGCCAGATTTCTGCCATTGTACGTTTCCTGCCATGCATTAACATATTTGGCAAGTTCTACTTTTGTAACGACCTGCTTCTTGGGATATTTCAGATCAAAGGCCTTTTGCCGTGATTTCGTGAATCCTTCCTTGGCCCGCAGAGTCTTGTATTGTCCGCGAGCACGTTCAAAGAACCATGCCGTTTGCAGATTGTTGGTCGGAGTCGCGGGTGCAAATATGTATCTTGAGATGCGCTCGATTTCTACAAGAGCCGGATTGTTGGCCGAGAAGTCGGCATCATTGACTTTGTTCTGAGTATTGGCATAGCGTGATATGCGTGAAACTATTTCCGCATATTGATCCTTGTCCTTGATGACGGACAGCTTTACCTGAACAAGAATATCTGAAATGTCGGCCTTGTCCTTTTTGGCCGTATTGTAGATGGAGGCCGTAGTCTGACCGCCATTTACAATCTGGAGGTTGCTGATATGTCTGATGAAATGCCTTGTCTCATCCAGTTCGATGTGATCGGCTGTTGCCGCGATACCGTTGTTGTAGGCCAGGAACATGTGAGGTTCACTCTTGATGGTTTCCCTTATGCCCTTGTTGATCTTTCCCGTGAACTGAAGAAACGAACGCACGTTCTGTTCCAGCAGACGGGATCCGTAGCATTCATAAAGTTTGGCCAGACATTCTCCGGATATAATGGCAACGTATGCTTCGTAATCGGGATTGCTCAGATTGGCGGCAAGACATGGAATTTCATATTTGTGTCCGTCAAGATTCTCAAAATCCAGTTCTATGGGAACTCCGGCCTGTTCGGAAATCTTGTAAAGATACTCCACGTCTATAACCTTATAGTAGATGTTGTATCCGCAGATGACTTGGCTGGCTGGCAGTTCACCCTTGTATGTGCCGTTTGTCAGGATGAAGGCATTTACGCGAATCAGATTTTCGCGCAGTTCGGCATAATTGGCCAGCGTATTGGCGAATTCAAAGATTTCGGAAGATTCTGCAATCTCATTGACATAATCGTTGTATACGGCCCGGCGGAAAAAGTTCGTAATCATCTTTGAAGCCGTATCAACCTCGCTCTTGGGAATCGTACGGATCTCCGTGGTGTTGGCATAAAGGGTGATGAACAGATCCACGGTTTCGTAGTTGTCCGAAATCGCATATCCGTTTATTTTGTGTTGGCCCTTTTTCTTCAGATCGCGTTCGTCGTAGGCAACCGATACGTTCTCCGTTTCGGCTGCATCGGACAGCATGTCCAGACAGATTCGGGTAAATATCTGTTCCTGGGTATTTCCATCTTCATCACCCGACTGCATGGCGACAACGTCCTGCATAAGGGACTGGTAGAATTTTTCAATTTCTTTCATGATCAACTGTCGATTTGAAGAGATCCGTGTCAGTCACTGCGTATTCCTCGCAAGCGGACGTGTTGATTGTGTATGTGACGTTGCTGATTCCATTGCGCAGATCCCGTTCCATGATACGGGGGAAATCCCCAGATATGCGATAGGCCTGCTCCCAGCGAATCTTGTAGCAGCGATCCTGGTACATGGGCGCGTGTTCATCGAAATATCCCGCATGAGTCAGCCCGGTATTGAACCGGTGCAGCGCAATCGTGTCAGTCGCCAATGCTTTTCGCAAGTCTTCGATTGCCCGGTTCAGGGTCTGACCGTTTTTCCGGGATACTTCTACGGAAAGATGATATAGGAAAAGCCGGTTAAGCAACGCATCATCCAGTTGGCGTTCCCCGTTTATCGTAAGTCGATCCGAGCCGTTGGTTGCGGTTGTCTTTACCTCGATGGCCCAGTCCTCACCCTGAAAGTCCCTCATGGCCTTGTCGCATCCGACCCAATATCCGACCGTTTCCGTCATGTCGGAGGTATTTCGACGTATCATGCGAGACAACAGATGAAGCTCGCCATACAAACCTTGTTGTTCGGACGGAGAAAGCCCGGCCGCAAGGCCTCGATCGAAAAGAGTTCTCCACTTTTCAAGTTGATTCAGGACAATGCGAAGTGCGGACTTTTCGGAGGATTCACGGGTTACGGCACTTGTCAAATCCGAGCACAAGGTGGAGAACACGCCGAGACAGTCCGTGTGATGCAGTTGTATCAGCAGCAGGTTTCTGTGCTCGAAACTCGTGTCCGGCATTTGCAGGATTCCAAGTTCCTTCAGACTTTTGAACTGGTCAACCGGAATGGTCAGCCTACTGTCATATGAGAAAGCGATACCGTACAGGTTGTCCGGATATCGGTATGTCCCGTATACGTACAAGGGAGACTCAACCGGAATTCTGCGTTTGGTGAGTCCGGCTTCCTCTGCCGAGGCCAGATTGTTCCATATGTCCGTTATCGAGTTATTGTTCATCATAAGTGTTGTCGTTGGTGCTGTCGAAGTTCTCCTCGGTAATTGCAAAGTCGGCTACCTGGTTGGCTACATAGGAGATGGCCTTGTCGGTGTCACTGTGCGGAAATGCGATGGCAAATCCGATGAACGGCTCGTCGTCTTTCGTATAGGAGACAGCATCCTTTACTCCAGACATGTTGGAATATTCCGGATTCAGCGGATAAATCATGAGCAGGGGAGTCTGTTTGGAGCGGAACTCCTGTCTGACGAGCTGCGGTGAAGGATATTCGTGTTTCCACTCTTCTTTAGCCCGGGTCTTCCGGCCTCTGGTCTCATCAAGAGCTTTCGACAGCATGTCGTCAGGAAGGTCAATGAATTCATCGGTCGGATTACCCACGATATGGTTCTTGCGGATATAGTATGTCCCGGCATTTTGTGCATCCTGTGCCTGCCGACGGATGAAGCATCCTGCCAATACGCCGTTCGAAAAGGTATGGACGCATGTGTTGCCATCTGCATTCTTGCTCATCAGTGCTATGTCCCAGGAAACAAGTTCTCCCACATCGTTCAGTTCCCGGATATAGTCGCATATGAGGTCGAGATTGACCTTGGTCAGGGACTCCGGCAGTTGGAACCGGGACAGGTAGTCGCAGACGGTATCGGAAGATATGCCGGTCCACAGATAATCGTTTTTGATTCTGTCTGGAGTTCCGAGTTCTGAAAGCAGACTGTCCGTTGCCGCCAGATTGTTCCGTTTGGAGGCCGGATCCCGGAGCAGCTGGTAGGTCTCTACCAGACGACCGGCCCACGAGACTTGAATGTTCTTCGTGTGACGCATCTTGGATATGGACGTTATCTGCAACTGTCCTGGATGCGTGCGAACCTTCAGGGCATAGTTCTCCGGCGTTCCGCCAGATTCGGCCAGATATCTGAACTCTTCTCGAAGTTCGTCACTGGCAAGCGTTATGTGGCGGTACCATTCGTTCAGCTCGTTGCTGGTGAAGAGCCGGCAAAGATCCACATAACCGGGGCGATATCCGAACCATCGTCCCATCTGCATCAGTGTGTCGTACATTTTCGACGCACGCAGAAAATAGCTCACGGACAGCCCCTCGAGCGTAAGTCCGCGAGACAGCTTGTCTCCGCCAATGGCAATGACCGAAATGCCGTTTTTTTCGTTATCGTAATAGGTCAAACTGTCTCCAGAGGTTCCGTTGATGGACTTGACTTCTATCTTCTGTACAGCCCGATAGAGCAGAGGCCTGATCTCCTCCCATGTGTGGCTCCGTATTTTGTTGTCGATACGGGAAAGAACCGGTGACTCGATGATTTCTCCGGTAATGGTACGGTATGAACGGTAATCGGGAGTGTCTTCCTCGAAAATCTGCCGGAGCTCTTCCAGCATGGTTGGATCATTCGCCTCTATTTCGCTCTTGTAGTATTTGAACAGACGGTCAATAATCTCCTTGAGATGATTCTGCCATGCCTGAAAACGGGAGACGTGAATCAGCATGGAGTTGTGTTTGTTCTCCTGACCACGGGCAATTCGAATGGCACAGGTAACGATAAAACACTTGATGGCTGTTCTCAACGATTCCGGAATATCATCTATCGTCGGTTTCGGATCGTCTCTCTTGTGACCTGCGGGCACAAAGGTGTCGCTGTCCGTAACCGGGAAAACAATGGGCAGAAGATCATCGTCCTCATCGGGATTAGCCGAAGTGCCGAAGACCTTTTCGGGACCGACGTAGTTGTCCGGAGCCGGAAGATTGATGATGAAATCCTTGGGGAAAAGATCGTCCTTGTTGAGAGGAATAAAGATGTTGGCAAATGGGGTCGCCGTATAGCCGACATAAGCAGACCGATTGAACAGCTTGATGATCTTGCAGATATTTCCGTTTATGGCGGTCGGGTCGTCACCGGCCCGACTGGTATTTATGGAAGCATTGTCCGCTTCGTCATCGACAAGCAGCAGGGACTTGTTGGCTATGACATCGTGGGTGGACTGTGATTTCAACCAACTGTACAGCCGCTTGAGTACGGAAACGTTTTTTTTGATCACGAGAATGATCGGCTGAGGATTGTTGAAGTTGAAACCGGCCGTATTTGCCGCCTGCTTTGTGAAGTCGCCCCGTTCGGTGCTGGTTGTGTAGGAGTTTGCGATGGCTTTGTCAAAACCGGGAATCAGACCTACTCCGATACGTATGGTTTGGTTCATGTTGTAGGCTCTGGTATTTTGCGTGTCGAATCCCAGAAAACCTTCGTCTATGCGGGTCTGTGTCTGACTTCTTAAATTGTTGTGTATGCCGGCCAGAATGATGATCAGGTTGAATCCGGCATCGGCGGCCTTGCAGATCAGCCCCGTATAGTTGGCTGTTTTGCCGGACTGTACCTGTCCGACGACAAGTCCTTTCTTGTTGATGATGACGTCGCTGCGCTGTGGATTGAACAGCTTGTCCAGAATACGGTCGGTCAGATCATCCAATTGGAAGATAACCTCGGGGGCAAAATGCTTCTGTTCGGCCAGGTATTTCTTGTACCGGGTCCAGAACAGCCATTCCGAACGACATTCAGCCTTGAATTCCTTCAACCATGGAATGCGGGCATCACGTCCTTCCAGAATCTGGTAGGTATCCACCTTTACGTTATAGATGGACAACAGGCTTTTCTTCAGCTCTATTTTGTTCAACCCGGCAAACATGGGCAGGCTTGTGACGGTGGAAATAGCTGTATCTATATCGCCGTCACTTACTCCGGGCTTGAATCCAATCATGACCTGGCACATGTTGATGGCCTTTTCGTTCAGTTCATTCATTGCAGTTCGTCTATCAGGTCTTCGTATTCGTTGAAAGGCTCCATTTGTTTCAGTGCCAGTCTTGACTGTTCAGGAGTCAATCCCTGATCCAATTGCCTTTCATGTATTTGTTTTATCATTGTGCGGAGCAACCCGGGATTCATGTCCGAATAGGGTTGTTTCTGGCTGTCGTCATCGTTGGCCTCCCGCACATAGATGGTTTTGGCGGGTATGGATTCCTCCACGAATTTCAGCAGCATGTCAATAGCCTGGTCCGGGTTCTCTTTGGCAAGCTCTCGAATATTACGGACAAGCGCATGTTCCCGATTGACGACGAAAGACCATTTGTTGTCCTTTTTCTTTTCCAGCCAAAGACTTTGAAATTCCTGCCCGGCCCGCTGCCTGAGGATACGTCCGCGGTGTCTGTAAACCTCGGATCCTTTGTTGCAGGCCTGTCTGGCATAGGATTCAAGCTGCTGCCTGCATCCGACGGGGGGCGCCGCTTTGGCTTTTCTGATGTCTATCTGCCAGTCGGAATCCACGCTGTTGGGCAGATTGATTTGTATTCTAACCAGTTTGTAGGCCTCTTCCTTGCGAAACAGTCCCAGCCAGTCTCCGGCCAGCAGCAGACGGTCTCCGCGATAGACATAAAATCCCTGGTGTGCTGAGAATCCGAAGATGCCTTCGGCCTGTCTGTATGCGGTCTCCGAAGAAAAGTTGTTCTTGTGGGGCAGGATATATCCCTTTACGGTTACCTGTTCTCCGATTTGTTCGGACGGCATGATCTGAACCTTGCTCTCCTTTGGGCAGAAGGGATTCCACGGGTCAATTTCATGCCCGCCCCAATGTATTGCGACGGATTTGGCCTCCAGGAACCGGTGAAAGGTCATTGAAAGATGCTTCTTGACCCTGTCGAATGCCTCCGAAAACTTCCGTTTGGCATTATCGTTCTCGGCTTTTGTCGTAGCCGGTATAATCCGGTCCGGATTCGTCCAGATAACGATGGTACCGGACGCCAGGTCGTCCAGTTCATGCTCGAAACCTTCCGGTAGCCAATGGATCAGTTCCCATCTGTCACATTGAGCAACGTGGTCCAGACTCCATGTCCAGAATTCGGGAGACTGTCCCTGAATCTTACTCATGACGGTCAGTGTCCGACATTGTGAAAAGGAGGCGGTTTTCAGGCCGAGACCGAAACGTCCCAAGTCCGTTGCCGACCGTTCTATCAGCGGATTCTGTGCTCCGGGCCGCATGGCCTGAATAATCTCGTCTCCGGACATGCCGTGTCCATCGTCCCTGATTGTTATAATGGAATCACCTCCTTTCCAGATCCGGTTAATCCATACGTTTTTGGCCGATGCCGATATCGAGTTGTCCACAATATCGGCAACTGCCGTTTCCAGACTGTAGCCGATGGCTCGAAATGTTTCGATCATCGCTGCGGCCCCCGGAATGGCTGATGCGGTTTTCAGAGAGGAGAAGTCCATGGTTGCAGGCAGGTTTTATTGTCTGGTTGAAGTAAGTCTGAGAAATTCTACAACATTTTTTTGATGGCCTCCGCAATTCTTTGGGCGAGTACCACCGGTACGGCATTGCCAATCTGTTTAAAGGCAGATGTCCGGCTCCCTTCGAAATAGTAATCGTCCGGAAAGGACTGAAGACGGGCCGCCTCCCGAACCGTAATGGAGCGTACCGTTTCCAATGTCGGCTTTAATGTCGGATAGATATAGTAATGACCGTCCATGGCAATGTGTGCAACTACAGTGTGACTGCATCCGTAAGGATCGACGACATTGAAGCGGTTGAGAAAGGTCTCCTTGTTTCGATGAGTCTGCAGTTCGGCCGGCAGTTGTGCATAGTTCAGTCGGTGGTGCTCATTCAACCACCTCTCGACGGCTATTTTGTATATTTTACGATCGTTCTCGTTAGTCGGCCTGGCTACATGCTGGGTTGTAAAATCAAGTTCGCCGCGTATCCCGGACTGGTCCAGGTACGGCATTTCGGATAAGGGCTTGACGTACGAAACGGCTTCGCAGAATTTCCCTTCACCTGCCTTTCGCGTGGGCAGATCCGAGAACAGATCTCTTAATACCTGATAGGGACATTTTTCCTCGGGCAGTTCCGGATAATGGTACGGGCTTTTCGACCCTTTTACGGCGCGTTTCCAGCCTACGATAATGACTCTCTGTCGATTTTGCAGAACTCCGTGTTGAGAGGCAACCTGAACCCTGCAGTCCATATCATAGCCAAGTTTGTCAACCAATCGTTTGAGATCCGCAAAGGGTTCTCCCCGTTTGGCAGTCAACAAGCCCAATACGTTCTCGAATACGAACATCTCGGGATCATAGTGTTCGATAAATCGAACGTAGTATTTGTACAGCTCATTTCGAGGATCATTCTCGACCTCCTTGCCCATACGAGCTCTGCCGGCGACGGAATAGGCCTGACAGGGAGGACCACCGATGATGATATCAACCTTGCGTTTGCCTTTGAGCTCGTCCACGTTCTTGAAAATATCATCAATCGTATTTTCCCCTATTGTCGCGCAGATCGTGGTATTGATTACGCTTTTAGGGACCTGGTCCCAGAGTTTTCGCCCGTCAGTCCCTTCTTCCTTGTGCCTGAGGTAATCTTCATAGATCGAAAGCATTCCATTTTTCTGAAGATAATGAAATGCCGATCGTGTTTTCAGCGTGTTGCAGGCATCCTTATTCATCTCGATATGCGCAATTGGCGTATATCCGGCTCTAATGAAGCCCTCAGAAAGTCCTCCTGCCCCGGCAAACAAGTCTATGAATGTATATGATTTTGTTTTTTTCATTAATTTGGCCATAATATATTGTTACAAAGTTAACATATTTAGTTGATGATCTGGATATATATTTTGAATTATTGGCTTCGTTATCGCAGATTTTTACTACGGCCTTTCTTAAACACTACGAATTGCAATATCCAAATAGGTCGTCAATTATATTTAATTTCAAAACTATGGCCTATTTCAACCAGCTATACTTTATTTTTTATTATGGTAATGCCATGTGGGATAGCACTCCGAAGTTCTTGAATATTAGGAAGATCCATTAGTACCATACAGAATATCATCTTTTTATTTATTCACTCCAAACGAACGATCTCATTAATACATAATCGCTTAAATATTTGTTTCTGTTTGATTGACGCAACTATAAAATAAAAATTGCCCCATTTACGGGGCAAGTAAAACTTATATTTAGGCTCTTCTTACAAATCATTCCATAATATCGTCTTTATACTTAATAAATATCTCTATTTTACGCATTAGTTCATCAAGTTGTGGGGAAACTTCTTTTTCGTAGGTTTTATAAAAACTTATTGTTTTATGCAAATAATCTCTACGTCGGACGCAGGTTGAACCATGCTCATCTTTTTCAAAGAGTCTTACAGCATCTCGCCTTAAGAAATCAGCATTAAGTAACGAAAGATCATGAGTTGCAACTATAAGCTGACAATTCTCTGCTATGGTTAAATACATTTTCAGAATAAATGCAAGTGCTTTAGTATGTATACCATACTCTATTTCATCAATACAAGTGGATTTCTCTCCGACGACCACATCATACAAAACCACCAATAATCTGATAATATTCTTTGTTCCCAAAGATTCCAGATCAAAATCCAATCCACTTTCCCCATCTTTTGTAGAATGGATAAACCGTAAATTTTTATGGGTAATTACTCCTGAGGGATATTGTTCCATCATAGCTTTAATCACAATATCCGGAGCTCCATTTGCTATAAGTTCTGAAATATTTAAACTCGCTTCTTCTATAACAGATCGGAAGAGCGTCGTGTAGGGAAAGAGTGTAGATCTCGGTGGTCGCC
>OOBN01002375.1_pt1 | contig 11553 bp, 9 predicted proteins | sample 1671091 | NCBI WGS metagenome assembly OOBN01 (sample SAMN06348121, study PRJEB24527) | human gut metagenome | biome: human gut; feature: ankylosing spondylitis patient; material: feces | host: Homo sapiens | place: China | collected 2015-10 | reverse complement strand
TATGAATATGGCTTCCGCGGCTCGTTCAATACGGACAACACTATCCCCGCCCGCCTGAACATGATCGACACGCTGGGCGCTAAGAGCATGGCGATCCTCTTCAGCCGGGGCGACGCTTCCATCACCAACGCCACCCAGTTCCGCGATCAGAGCACCGAACTCGGTTATGACTGCACTGCCTTTGAGACCTTTGACCTCGGCGAGATGGACTACTCTGCCCAGTGCATCAATATCGTCTCCACGAATCCGGACTGCGTGTTCCTTGCAGTCGAGGGCGACTATATGGGTACCTGTGTCAAGCAGCTGCGTCAGTACGGCTTTGAAGGTACGATCATCAGCCGCGAGGAGCTTTCCATCCCGCAGCAGGAGGTCGCCGGTGACGCCATGAACGGCTATGCTTTCCCGTCCCTGTACGTATCCTGGCCGTCTCTGGAAGAGGCCAAGCCGAACGTCAACGAGCAGATGTATAGCTATCTCGAGAGCTACTACAACGAATATGGTGAGCTGCCCGCCTCCATCTGGGCTTATGAGGTCTGGGACGCTATGATAACGCTGCAGCAGGCCGCAAAGCTTGCCGGCTCCAATGACCCCGCAGCGCTGCGCGACGCGATGAACCAGCTGACCTATACCGGCATCGGCGGCACTATCGACTACACCGGCGGCCGGCATGAGAGCTACTCCGCAGACGCTTTCAACGTGTTTATCTACGAGGACGGCAAGGTCGTCAGCTTCGCCAAGTAAGCGTTTTGCCTCATATTCCCTCCGGCAACCGGCTATCTGTGTGCCGGAGGGATTTTTTACGCCTTTTTCCGCGGATCCAAGCGATTGGAACCGGTTTACCTATGATCTGACCCCAAGAGAAGGAGGATACCCATGCTGAAATTTCTGACACTTTGTATTTCCGGCGTCATGCTCGGCTGCATCTACGGCCTGATCGCGCTGGGATACGGCCTTATCTACAAGGCCTCCGGCCTGATGAGCTTCGTTCAGGGCGACATGCTGACGCTCGGTGCGTTCCTCGGCCTGACGTACTGGCTTTCGCTGCTGCTTACAATGCTCTGCGCATTTGCCTTCGGCATGCTGCTGGAAAAAGGCGTCATCCGCCGCCTGCTCAATAAAAAGGTCATGCCGATCTATGTTGTGCTGGCCACGATCGCAATTTCCTATATCCTGCAGAATGGCTCCCAGCTGATCTGGGGCACCTGGACGCTGAACTTCCCGTCCGTGTTCAAGGCGTCGACCGTCAAGCTGTTCGGCCTTCTGGCGGTACAGCCGGAGGTCATCCTCTGCCTGATCCTGTCCATGGTCAGCATGGTCGTGCTGCACCTGTTCATGAACAAGACCAAGCTCGGCACCGCCATGCGCGCGTCTTCCATGGACTCCATGGCCGCGGAATCCTGCGGCATCAACGTTTCCCTGACGACCGGCATCACCTGGGGCTTTTCCGCCATGCTGGCCGCAATGGCCGGTATCCTCATCGGGCCGATGTACGGTGTGTATTCTTCCCTCGGAGCCAATCTCGGCAACAAGGGCTTTGCTGGCGCGATCGCCGGCGGCTATGGAAATATGTATGGCGCCATCGTCGGCGGCATCCTGCTGGGTATCATTGAGATCTTTGCCAAGGCGTACATCTCCACCCAGTTGTCTGACGCCATCGTGTTCGCGGTACTGATCATCGTGCTGATTGTCAAACCGGCCGGTCTGCTGGGCAAGATCGTGCCCGAGAAAGTGTAAGGTGAGCAGGATGAAACAACGAAAGATCAGTAAAACCAATGTGGTGAATTTCTCCACCTATCTGGGCATGGTCATCTTTTTCCTTGTGATGACCGCTCTCAGCAAGGCCGGTGTTCTGAACCGTTCCATGACCGGCCTGCTGGTCCCCATCTGCTGCTATATGTCCATGGCCGTATCCCTGAACCTCACCGTGGGTATCCTCGGTGAGCTGAGTCTGGAGGGGGCGCTGCGCGCCGTTCCCGGCGTCCTGCCGATGGCGCTGGCCGCGAAGCGGCTCGGCTATGAGGAGCTGTACGTCCCGGAGGATAACGCGCGCGAGGCCACGCTGGCTGGCGGTCTGGCCGTCTACGGCGTAAAGGACATCCGACAGCTGACCGCGCACCTGACCGGCCAGACGCCGATCGATCCCGCGCCCATCTGGCAGCCGGAGCACAAAACACAGCAGCTTTTGGACTTCAAGGATGTAAAAGGGCAGGAAAATGCAAAGCGCGCCCTTGAAATTGCGGCGGCAGGCGGGCATAATATCCTTCTGGTAGGCCCTCCCGGCTCCGGCAAGAGTATGCTCTCAAAGCGCCTGCCGTCCATCCTGCCCGATATGACGCGGCAGGAGCAGCTGGACGTCACGCAGATCTATTCCGTCATGGGTCTTCTGCGCCCGGATCATCCGCTCATCGAATCGCGTCCGTTCCGCAGTCCGCACCATACCGTCTCCGCAGCTGCACTGGCCGGAGGCGGGGCGAATGTCCGGCCCGGCGAGATTTCTCTCGCGCACAAGTCACATATCTTACATGCCTGCCACGAAAAAGCAAATTACATGCGTGTAGGGCATGTCGCGCTGAATTCCGCAGAATCGGACTCATCGAATACTATCTCATACAGCCAAAAACCGAACACGGATATACACTAGCGACTAACGGTAGAGGAGCTGGTGTCTGCTTGGCAAATACTGGAATCGGTGAAACGGAACAACCGTCTGAGTATGCGAACCCAGTGGGAACAATCACAAGAGTTCTGATGTTCCGCTGTCACTGCATGGCAGCGGTTGTGACATGGATCGGCCGCGGCTGAAGGTCGAACAACATGACGATGCGGCGATACTGTCACGCGAAATTTCATTGTGGATAACTTCGGAAGCTAGAACCACATAGGTCGTTTTGGCTGGACATCCTGTTTCGGACCCCTCAAGGTGGGTATCACCGGCAAAGAAGCCGGAATCACATCACACTCACACTATGGGGAGGAATCTCATGAATGCACCACTGTCGTTTGATTGGCGTCGCGACGAAGCCCGACGTGCCAGCCGGCGGCGTCAGCAGGCGCGTCAGCGGGCTCAGGAACGGCAACGGCGTATGGATGCCATAATCGCGTTGGCCGCCGTTATCGGCCTGCTGCTTGCCTTGGGAGTAGGGCTGGCATCCACGCCTCAGCATGTTGCGCATGCGGATACTGCGGTGACCGGAGATGCGGCATACACGGTGGAGGATTTCACCGATATGTCTGATTTGGCGTGGCGCAATGGCAATCAGTGCGAATCCCGATTCGACTGGCCGGTCGACGATCCACAGGTCGAACAACAGTTCGAGCGGCCGATCAACCCGTGGGCACCAGGTCATCGTGGAGTGGATCTTGTTGCGGAGCAAGGTACCGTAATTCTGTCACCACAGGCAGGGACCGTGAGTTTTGCTGGCAAAGTAGCTGGCAAAGATGTGGTGAGTGTACGGCATCGTGGAGGTGTCACGTCGACATTCGAACCGGCCGTTACCGAGCTCTCAGTGGGGGATACGATCTCCCGCAGACAGCCCGTAGGCATCGTTGAAGGCAGCTCGGACCATTGCGAAGACCGTTGCCTGCATTGGGGCCTCAAGCGAGGAACGGCCGATTATCTTGATCCACAGCAATATGCGGGGAGTCGAAAAATCGTACTGAAACCGTCATGATTTAACGGTGATTGTCGGCCGGAACAGGGCCGTACGGAAGAGACATCGCAGGCGGCTAGCGGCGTGACGAGTATGAATCACAGACCGGCATCGGCCAAGGAAATATATCCGGGGTCGATCAGCGCGGACTTGAGATTGCTGGCGCTGACAGCCAGCAACGGTTCGCTGATGGTCGGGATCTTCTTCACGCCGCCTACCTCGGAGTTCCTGATTGAAGGCATGGAATTCAGCGCTTCGTCCTTGTTGAGCTTGGCGCAGGCCTGAGCGATATCCGTGGCGATGGTCTGTCTGTCTTCCATGCCGGTCATCCATTGCTTGCCATTGACGATGGATGGGATGTTCGAGACATACGCGCCGTATCCGGTTACTAGAGGCCACTGCGAGTCACGGTCCTTGTCGGAAGCGGAGGTGTCCTCGTCCGCATCGTCATCGGAACTGGATGAGTCGTTTGCGTTGTCGTTTTCAGGGGATTTGATCGGGTCCGGCACGGCGTCGCGGCTGAGATCCTTCTTGCCGGTGATATTGCCGACAATGCCCGAGATGGTGATCTGCGGATTGATATCGGCGGCAGAGCCGGTGTATCCCAGATCGTCCAATTCCTTGACGACCTCGGAGGCGATGTAGTCGTTCATCGTGATGATGCCGTCAATACGGGTGAGTGTGGACTGTCCGTCGGTTTTTGCCAGACGCTTGTCAAGCACTTTCGCAGTGGAGCCTTCCTTAGCGGCATCGTAGGCCACGGCTTGCCAATCGTTTTCCGTGGATTTGCCGTCCAAGGTGCCTGAAGGGCTTTCCACAACGCCCTTCTGATAGTAGGAGCCCAGTACCTGCCAGATACCACGGAACGCCTCTTGGGCGAACGTGGAATCGTTGGCGTTGCCTTTTTCGTCCACGGCGGTGTATGGCAGCAGCACCTCAATGTATTTGGGGTTGTCTTTACTGGCCTTATCCAACTTGAGTTTGGACACCATCTTTTCCGCCTGTAGCTTGCCGATGGTCTGGGCGTCCGAGAACTTGACGAAGGCGTCCGGCTTATATCCCTCGATACTGTTGCCGAGCAATACCACATGCATGCCGGATTCCTTGGCCAGCTTGAGCGATGAGACCAGCCGGTCCACGGCCTGCGCCTGCTCGTCCGATGCAGTGCTGTCGCTCTCAGTGTTGGACGAATCGTCTTTGGACGAGTCGTCTTCGGAAGATTCACCGTCAGAAGTAGCTTCCCCATCCGTGGCATCGTTGGTGCTCAGGTTCTGGCTGATGTAATCGCCGTATTGGCGAGTGGAAGCGTCGGCCTCGACTACTGGAGCCACGAGCAATGTCATGTTGTCGGGCGCGATGGCAATGCCGGAATCGTCCGTGGTGTTATTCGAAAGATGATCGACCACAAAGTCTTGGATGGCGCGGCTTTGCTTGGCCAACGAGTCGGACGTCGTATGATCGATATCGCCTTTCTTGAAACCGGCGTCGGCCAGAGCCTTGGCTAGGTCAGGCACCAGCTTCGCCCATTTGTTCAGTGGCGTCTGCTGGTTCAGCGTAATGCCGTCCGAAGGTGTGAACACGGCCACGCCGCCGGCAGAATTGGACGTCACCGTGGTTTGACCATCTACAACGGTCTTATTGTCTGAGGTGCACGCGGTCAGTGACAGCACCATCGCGCAGGATGCGATAATGGCGGCGAGCAGGGTGGTTGAGCGGCGTGCGAACACCATAAGCGGCGAAACCTCCTCAAGCGGGCGTGAAAACAAGCTGAATCACGATTCTAGTAGGCCGTATACGAAAAAGTCCCGGACCAGTGGACAAATCGCCACATATCCGGGAACAATTAGAGGTATTACGTGCGTGCATCGAACAACTGTCATGATTATCGTGCTGAGGAACATTCCAGATGAAGCACGACAATCATGACAGTTTGCGACATGACATGACCCATGTAGGTCCGCACGATGTGTTCGATGATTTACTCGGCCAGAGCCTTGGCCAGGTTCTCGTCCAGCGCGTTCATGAAGCCGTCGGTGTCGAGCCACGGTTCGTCCGGGCCGATGAGCATGGCCAGATCCTTGGTCATCTGACCGCCTTCAACGGTGTCGACGATGACCTTCTCCAGCGTCTTGGCGAAGTGACGGACTTCGGGCGTGCCGTCCAGATCGGCGCGGTGCTTAAGGCCGCCGGTCCACGCGAAGATGGATGCGATCGGGTTGGTGGAGGTCTTCTCGCCCTTCTGCCAGCGGCGGTAGTGACGGGTCACGGTGCCGTGCGCCGCTTCGGCCTCGACGGTCTGGCCGTCCGGGGTCATGAGCACGGAGGTCATGAGGCCCAGCGAACCGAAGCCCTGGGCCACGGAGTCGGACTGCACATCGCCATCGTAGTTCTTGCAGGCCCAGATGTAACCGCCGTGCCACTTCAGGGAGCTGGCCACCATGTCGTCGATCAGGCGGTGCTCGTAAGTCAGGCCGGCCTCGGCGTACCTGTCCTTGTATTCGGTCTCGAACACCTCGGCAAAGATGTCCTTGAACTGGCCGTCGTAGGCCTTCAAAATCGTGTTCTTGGTGGACAAGTACACCGGGTAATGACGCATCAGGCCGTAGTTGAAGCAGGCGCGAGCGAAACCGCGGATCGAATCGTTGACGTTGTACTGCACCTGGGCCACGCCGCCGTCTTCGCCGTAGTTGTAGACCACGTGCTGAATCGGCTCGGAGCCATCGTCCGGAGTGAAGGTGACGGTCAGCTGGCCGGCTCCCGGAACCTTGAAATCGGTGGCCTTGTACTGGTCGCCGAATGCGTGACGGGCTACGACGATCGGCTTGGTCCAGCCGGGCACCAGACGAGGCACGTTGCTCATCACAATCGGCTCGCGGAAGATCGTGCCGCCCAGGATGTTGCGGATGGTGCCGTTGGGGGACTTCCACATCTTCTTGAGACCGAATTCCTTGACTCGGGCCTCATCGGGGGTGATGGTGGCGCACTTGACACCGACATGGTGCTTCTGGATGGCGTGGGCGGCGTCGATGGTCACCTGGTCATCGGTCTCGTCGCGGTGCTCGATGCCCAGATCGTAGTAGTCGAGGTTCACGTCGAGGTACGGCAGGATCAGACGATCCTTGATGTCCTTCCAGATCACGCGGGTCATCTCGTCGCCGTCGAGTTCGACGACAGTGCCTTCGACCTTGATTTTGGCCATGCTTCCTCCTGATAGATGGTGTGAAGATGATTTAGTCATAGCGCATGTTTGTAACGACTTGAAGCAATCGTCCGGTCCGTGGGAAACGGCCTTGTTGGCGTCCCACCCGGGCAATAGGCTGGAAACCATGTCTCAGGAAATTGAAATCGGTTTGGGCAAAAAAGGCCGTCTCGGCTACGCACTCGACGATGTGGCAATCGTCCCCTCCCGTCGCACCCGCGACCCCGAGGACGTCTCCACCTCTTGGCAGATCGACGCCTATGAGTTCGATGTGCCGGTGATCGGCGCCCCCATGGATTCGGTGACCAGCCCGGCCACCGCCATCGCCATGGGCAAGATGGGTGCGCTCGGCGTGCTCGATCTGGAAGGTCTGTGGACCCGTTACGAGGATCCGACCCCGCTGTTGGACGAAATCGCCGGACTGCCGGCCGATCAGGCCACCGAGCGTATCCAGCAGATCTATGCCGAGCCGGTCAAGCCGGAGCTCATCACGCAACGTCTGCACGAGATTCGCGCCGCCGGTGTCACCGTGGCCGGCGCGCTCTCCCCGCAGCGCACCCAGCAGTTCTACTCCACCGTGGTGGACGCGGGCGTGGACCTGTTCGTGATCCGCGGCACTGTGGTCTCCGCCGAGCACGTCTCCTCCGGCCAGGAACCGCTGAACCTCAAGAAGTTCATCTACGACCTTGACGTGCCCGTCATCGTCGGCGGCGCATCCAACTACACCGCTGCCCTGCACCTGATGCGCACCGGCGCGGCCGGCGTGCTCGTCGGCTTCGGCGGCGGCGCGGTCTCCGCCACCCGCCAGACCATCGGCGTGCAGGCCCCGATGGCCACCGCCATCGCCGACCCGCCGCGACTACATGGACGAATCCGGCGGCCGCTACGTGCAGGTCATCGCCGACGGCGGCATGGGCGACTCCGGCAGCTTCGTCAAGGCCCTGGCCCTCGGCGCCGACGCGGTCATGCTCGGCGCGCCGCTGGCCCGCGCCACCGAGGCCCCCGGCAAGGGCACCCACTGGGGTTCTGAAGCCCGCCACCAGACGCTGCCGCGCGGCTACCGCACCACGGTCGGCACGGTCGGCCCGCTCGAACAGGTGCTGTTCGGACCGAGCCACCAGGCGGACGGCAAGACCAACTTCATCGGCGCCCTCAAGCGCGCGATGGCCTCCACCGGCTACGTCGACGTGAAGAACTTCCAGCGTTGCGGCATGGTGGTCAACCCGTATTCCGCACGATAATCCCGATTGCCCCCTGAAAATGGGGGTTTGCCCTCCATGCAGGAGGCTTAACTTGCCCGAAGGCGCGCTCAAGTAGTTTGACTTGGCGCGCCTTTCGTGATGTTGTAGTACAGACGCTCGCCGATGATGGTGAGTTGCAAGGGGGCTTGAAGGGGGTCATCATGGAGTATTCGGGATTTTTCCACGGCACATATCAGTACGGGCCGTTGCCGAGTTATGACGGATTCATCGTTGTGGAGCTGTCGGATCGCCCGGTGCGGTATCACATCCAACCCACATTCATAGGCGGGCTGAATGCGAAGGAATGTCATTCCATGGCCATGGCTGCATGCCGCATCGCCTGCACATCGGCGGACGCGATACGTGGCAAACTCAGCGTCGCACATCTCAACAGAGCCATGACAAAACCATGCCTGGACCGGCTGCAAACCATGCAATACCTGCTCGGCATCCACATGGTCACTCATCCGGAGCTCAAAGCGAAATTCTGCTATCTGCCCACTGTCCCCACATTGATCGACGGCATGATCACCGGCAAGGACACGCTGGAAATGGCGGTATTCATGACCATCGGCCAGGAAAATCTGCGAGTCAACCTCAAACTGAAGTACATCGGTTCTCGATGGATGTGCATCTATGCCGATTTGGGCTGACCAGACGGCCCCGCCCGCACACCGATTCCTACGCTGGTAGCGGAAGACGGTTCTGCCGTGTCATAGGCTGGTTCGCCTATAGTAGTGACCATGCGTGAACATGTAGAAGAACCCAGATATGTCACCACCGATGACGACACCGTCTACTCGCTGCTGTCCAAACGAGCAGCTCGCACGCCGGATGACATCATCGCGGAATGGCAGGATGACAACACCCACCAATGGCGCAGCGCCACAGCTACTGAAATGCTGTCCCGCGTACGCGAGGTGGCCAAGGGCCTGTTGGGACTTGGCGTCAAAGCCGGCACCATGGTGCTGATTTACTCGCCTACCTGCTATGAGTGGGGTGTGGCTGATTTCGCTTGCGCGGCAATCGGCGCTGTGGTTGTGCCCGTCTATGAGACCGATTCCGCCCGTCAGACCGCGGGCATCGTCGAGGAAGTCGATCCCGCCATCGCCTTTGCCGGCGACTTCCAGCGCGCACAGACGCTTGAGCAGATCCGTGTCAATCATCCGGGCATGAAATACGTGTTCAATTTCAAGGCCGATGGCCTTGACGCTGTCGTTGACTTCGGGCATGGCGTATCCGATGAGACGTTGGATGCGGCTATCGCTCGTATCAAAGCCGATGATCTGCTCACCGTGGTCTACACCTCCGGTTCCACCGGCAAGCCCAAGGGCGCGATGCTCTCCAACCGCAATTACACGCACATCGTGCTTAACGGCTACGAGATTCTGCGTGGCATGCTGTACGACGACAACCGTCTGCTGCTGTTCCTGCCGCTGGCGCACTGCTTCGCCCGCTACATCCAGTACGTGTGCATCGGTGGCTGCGGCGTGGTCGGATACATTCCCGACGCCAAGCGACTGCTCGCCGATATCCGCAGCTTCAAGCCCACCTACCTGCTGGGCGTGCCACGTGTGTTCGAGAAGGTGTATAACGCGGCCTCGCAGAAGGCTGGTGCCGGCATCCAGGGGCATATCTTCGCCCAGTCGGTCAAGCACTTCGTCAAGTGGAGCAAGGATGAGCAGGCCGGTCGCGGCCATTCGTTCATCGAGCGCATGCGCCATTCGTTCTACATGGCCACGGTGGGCAAATCCATTCGTTCCGCTCTCGGACCGAACCTCAAATGGCTGGCCTGCGGTGGTGCGCCGCTCAACGTGGATTTGGCCCACTTTTTCAACGGCATGAATGACATCACCTTCATCCAGGGTTATGGCATGACCGAAACCGCCGCTCCGATGCTCGTCAATTGGGAGGACGACAACGAGGTCGGTTCGGTCGGCAAGCCTGGGCCTGGCATGGGCGTGCGTCTTGGCGAAGACGATGAAATTGAGCTGACCGGCCCGAACGTGTTCCTTGGCTACTACAAGCAGCCCGAACTCACCGCACAGACGATGACTGCCGACGGCTGGATCAAAACCGGCGATCTGGGTCGTATCGACGACCGCGGCTTCACCTTCATTACCGGACGCAAGAAGGACATCATCATCACCGCCGGCGGCAAGAACATCAGCCCCGCCCCGATGGAGGATGCCATCGACACCTGCCCGATCGTGGCTCATGCAGTAGTAGTCGGCGACGGCAAGCCGTTCGTGTCCGCACTTATCGAGCTCGACCCCGAAATGCTGCATTCCTGGCTGGAAGGTCAGGGCCTCAATGCCGACATGACACTCGCCGAGGCCAGCGACAACGACGCGGTGCGCGCCTTTATCCAGCAGTACATCGACCAGGCCAACGCCAATGTCTCCCGCGCTGAGTCCGTGCGCAAATTCGCGGTGCTGGATGAGGAATTCAGTCAGGAGCACGGCACACTCACCCCGAGCATGAAAGTGGTGCGTCCCAAGGTATTGCAGCGCTACGCCACCGTCATCGAAGAGGATCTGTACGCGCCCAAGCCATCCAACAAGCCGCTGCCCGCCACTGCCAAGATCATCGACAGCACGCTGGAGACCGTCAAGAAATCCTCCGAATCGGTCAAGCAGGCGTCCGAACAGGTCAAACAGGCCTCGGAACAGATGAAAACCAGCGTGTCTGATTCGATTGCTAGCGTGTCGGAGAAGATCAAGAAGTCGAAGGCCGAACCCGAAGAGGGCGAGACCGGCGATTCCGCCGACAATGCCGCTGACACCGGCAGCAAGCCGGACCAGCCGGCTGACGAGAAGAATGAGGAGTAACGAGAAGTGTCCATCCGTGAGATCAGGGTCGTGCCCGACCCAGTCCTGCGCACCCCCTGCGATGAGATCAAGGAAATCACCCCGGCCGTGCGCCGCCTGGTTGACGACCTGTTGGAAACCGTGGACGATCCGGGCCGAGCGGGCCTGTCCGCCAACCAGATCGGCGTGAGCCTGAGGGCCTTCTCCTACAACATCGACGGCAAGGTCGGCTACGTTCTGAACCCCGTACTCGAGGAGAAGTCCGGCGAGCAGTATGGCGATGAAGGCTGTCTGTCCGTGCCCGGCTTGTGGTACAAGACCCGTCGTGCCGACTACGCTCGCGTGCGTGGCATCGACTTGGACGGCAACGAGGTCGTGCTCGAGGGCTCCGGGCTGATGGGCCGTATGCTTCAGCACGAATGCGACCACCTCGACGGCCACGTGTATTTGGATCGCCTGGAAAAGGAAGAACGCCGCGAAGCCCTGCGCTACATGCGCAATCGTCAGGCGAAGTAGTCCATACTCGGCTCCCACTGGCTGGAGCCGTCGAACGTAGTGAGACTGAGGGTGGTTCTGCCGGTACCGCCCGTAACTCCCCTCAGTCGCCTACGGCGACAGCTCCCCTCAGAGAGGGGAGCCTGTTTTTTTTTAGT
>OOBN01002366.1_pt1 | contig 11592 bp, 9 predicted proteins | sample 1671091 | NCBI WGS metagenome assembly OOBN01 (sample SAMN06348121, study PRJEB24527) | human gut metagenome | biome: human gut; feature: ankylosing spondylitis patient; material: feces | host: Homo sapiens | place: China | collected 2015-10 | reverse complement strand
GAGAGTTCAACTCTATCCACAAAAAACATAAAAACATCTTTTCTGTACCCCACAGACACAAGCAATGCCGAAAGTCTTTGTTTTCAAGGGCTTTCGGTTTTTATTTTTGCCAAAAACGAGAAAAACGAAAAAGCCACAGTTTTTCATTGGCTTTTTTCCGTCTGCTAATGGAATTTATAACTGATGTCGTCCGCCTTTCAGGTGTACGGCTTGCTAATGAATAAGGCGGTCGTTACCCTGTTAATTCGTTCATTTAGGTGTGGTCAAGCAGCAATCGCACACTACCTCTATGCCATTTCTTATTATATAATTGCGGTAACAGGAGGTGGTTGTTTTGAAAGAACAGAAATATCATTTATACCTTTCCAAGGACGAATACAGCGAAGTGTTGCAATCACTTATCCGTTTGAAGAACAGCCTGATAGCACAAGGCAGATACACCGATGGGGTTGATGATGTTCTCTGTAAGGTGCTTTCAGCCAAGAAAAGAAAGTTCAAAATCAAATACATCTAAACACGAAAAGAGACCGCCTACACTTTTGTAAGCGGTCTTTGCTAATTGAGAGTAAGTTCGACAAACTGAAATTTTACGGCTTATATATTGGCATTTATCTCTTTTATAATTGTAAGCACCATTATTTCTCCATCAACCAACATCTCACATACCTCATTTTTATTATCTTCTCTCTGAGGATTTTCCCAATACAGTCTTGCAAGTTCCTTATTTATAGACTTATCCGTTTGACCATCAAAACACTTAGTTGCATCTCCTATAAAGTAAGTACCTTTTACTTCCAATTCAACAATTGAATATGTTGGTCTGCCGATACGAGCAAAAAACTCGCCCCATCGTTCTGCTTCCTCATATGTTCTAGATACATATAAGCAACTCATTCTCGATGGATAAAATGGATATTCTTCTTTTCTTACTTCTTCCATTGCCAGTTCCCTCAATGCAACAGAAGTATGATGTTCTAATTCATTAGCCTGATAATTCTCAGGATTCTTATATATTTCGTTTGCAACATCTATTTTATCCATAACTCGCTGATACACACCACTATGATTGTTCTCATCAAAGATGATTTTCTGACCAACACTCATAGGTCTATCAGTAACAACATGATACACTGTCATAACTATACCTCTCGTACAAATTCAAATTTATCTTTCTCTTAATTTCCTATTATACACCAAAATTATGAATATTTCTACACGCCGTCTATTGACCTCGATTACGAGGAAAATAGGCGGCTTTTTTGTTTGCAAAAAATTTTTTCAAGAAATTTTGAACCCCCCAAAAAACACTCTCCCATTTCAAACAAGTGAAAAAACCACGAAAAATTAGCAGGTTTTAGACGAGAATTTACTAACAGTGAAACCCCGGAAAAGCCAGTAAAATCAAGGATTTTCGGGGATTTGCAGGGAGTCAAAAATGCCTCTCAGTGTCTTCTCCTAAGCGGAAGGTCGGGGGTTCAAATCCCTTCTGGCGCGCCAAAAGGACAGATTTCGTTAGAAATCTGTCCTTTTCAACTAAATCCACCCTTGCGGGTGGGTGAAACATTGCTTCGCAATATGAAATACGCTTTCAGCGTATGAAATCGCTGCGGCGATGGGTGGATTTAATTTCATTTTCTGCGTAGCCGAAAATTTCATCAAAACCGTAGGTTTTGATTTCATCGTGAGCAACGCGAACGATTTCATTAAAAATTCCGAGAGTTCAACTCTATCCACAAAAAACATAAAAACATCTTTTCTGTACCCCACAGACACAAGCAATACCGAAAGCCTTTGTTTTCAAGGGTTTTCGGTTTTTTATTTTTGTCAAAAACGAGAAAAACGAAAAAACCACAGTTTTTCATTGGCTTTTTTCCGTCTGCTAATGGAATTTATGACTGATGTCGTCCGCCTTTCAGGCGGATTTTTTTATGTTATCCGATGCGTATTTTTATGATTGAAAAATTTAAAACGTGCAAAAGTGCGCATTTACGGTTCAATAATATTGCATATTAGATAACAAAACGGGCACACTATAAGCACAAACGCTGAATTTTATTGCGCGATATTGACTGTATTTGACCGTTTTTGTATAATTAAGGCACAACAGAGATATCGGAGGTGTGAATATGCTTACAACCGACAGAAGAGCGCAGATACTTGAAATTCTGCGTCAGAACGGCTCGGTTACCGTTTCAAAGCTTGCCGAAAAATTCGAAACAAGCGAATCTACGATAAGGCGTGACCTTTTGGCTCTTTCCCAGCTCGGGAAAATAAACAAGGTTCACGGCGGAGCGACTGTTCTCGGGCAGGAATTTCTCCACAACGAGGAGGATTTCAACAAAAAATCGCTGATGAACATAAACGAAAAGGAAGCAATAGCAAAATATGCCGCATCGCAGATAAATGATGATGATTTCGTTTTTATCGACGCAGGCACGACCACCTTTCTTATGACCAAATATATTTCCTCTTCCAAAGCAACCTTTGTAACCAACGGAATCGCACACGCAAAGGAGCTGACGGCCAAGGGCTGCAAGGTTTTTGTTGTCGGCGGTGAATTAAAAAGCACAACCGAGGCAATCATAGGCTTAGTAGCCGCTTCAAATCTTCAGAAATATAACTTTTCAAAAGCGTTCATCGGAACAAACGGAGTCAGCGAAAAGCAGGGCTTTACAACCCCGGACACCGAGGAAGCAATGCTGAAAGCCGTTGCCATGGAGCGCAGCTTTGTAACCTATGTGCTTTGCGACCACACAAAGTTCGGAAAAGTTTCGGCGGTATCATTTTCACCGGTTGCTGCGGCGTGTATAGTCTGCGACAAATGCGATGACGAACAGCTTAAATCAAAAACGGTAGTGAAGGAGGTAACTGCTTAATGGTTTACACCGTTACTCTGAATCCGGCTCTCGACTATGTGATGAAGCTCAAAGCTCTCAGAACCGACGACATAAACCGTACGGACGGCGAAGAAATCTATTACGGCGGAAAAGGCATCAACGTGTCGGTCATACTCACACAGCTCGGAATCCCCAACACGGCACTCGGCTTTCTCGGAGGCTTTACCGGAAAAAAGCTTGAAGAAATGCTCAAAAACGACAATATCAGCTGCGACTTTAATCATCTTAAAAACGGCGATACGAGAATAAACGTCAAAATCAAGGCCGACAAGGAAATTGATTTGAACGCCTGCGGCCCCGAAATCACAAAAGAGGATATGCAGAGCTTTTTAAGAAAGCTTGACGGTATAAAGAGCGGAGATTACCTTATCCTCGCAGGCTCTATCCCGAATACCCTCCCCGATGACATTTACGAGCAAATACTTGAGAGAGTCGGCGACAGAAATATAAACTGCGTGGTTGACGCAACGGGCGATTTGCTCAAAAACGTGCTCAAATACAAACCGTTTTTAATAAAGCCGAATCATCACGAGCTCGGCGACCTGTTCTCGACCCAGATAAAGAGTGATGACGACATTGTGAAATATTCGAAAAAGCTTCAAGAAATGGGTGCTAAAAACGTACTTGTTTCAATGGCAAAGGACGGCGCAATGCTTACGGACGAAAACGGAAGCGTCCACAGAATAGGCAACGCAAAGGGCAAGCTCATAAACTCCGTCGGTTGCGGAGACAGTATGGTAGCAGGCTTTACGGCAGGATATATCAAGACCGCCGACTATTCCTACGCTTTAAGACTCGGCTCGGCGTGCGGAAACGCAACGGCCTTTTCCGAAAAGCTTGCAACCCGTGAAGAAATTGAACGCGTCTTTAACGCGGAGTATAAATAAGGAGGAATACTTATGAAAATCATCGACTTATTAAAAAAGGATGCGATTGCTCTTAATGTTTCTCTCACCGACAAGGAAGAGGCAATCGACAAGCTGATTTCCCTGCACGAAAAAGCAGGAAATCTTGCCGACAAGGCGGCGTACAAGGAGGCTATCCTTGCAAGAGAGGCTCAGGGCTCGACCGCAATCGGAGAAGGAATTGCCGTTCCGCACGCAAAATCGGACAGCGTAAAGACTCCCGGTCTTTCGGCGATAACGGTTCCGAACGGAGTTGATTACGGTGCTCCCGACTCCAAGCCTTCGGACATTTTGTTTATGATTGCCGCTCCCGTTGACGGAGATTTACATCTCGAAATACTCTCCCGTCTTATGGTAATGCTTATGGAACCGGAATTTTGCGCGGCTCTACGGGGCGCAAAAACGGCGGACGAATTTTTAGAAATAATCGACAAAAAGGAAGCGGAGAAATACCCCGAGGAAGCGGTAAAACCCGAAGTAAAGCCGAAGGGTTACAGAATACTCGCAGTTACAGCCTGTCCGACGGGCATAGCGCATACCTATATGGCGGCAGAGGCACTTGAAAAAGCGGGCGAAAAATCAGGCTATCCGCTCAAAGCCGAAACCAACGGCTCCGGCGGTGCTAAAAACGTGCTCACAAAAAAGGAAATCGAAGAATGCGACGGAATAATCATTGCCGCAGATAAAAACGTCGAAATGGCACGTTTCGACGGCAAACCCGTTGTAAAGACCTCGGTTTCAAACGGAATAAACAAGCCCGAGGAGCTTATCAAAAAAATCGTTGACGGAAAAGCCGCGATATATCACGCCGACGAAAGTGAAAAGCAGCCTATTGATGACGACGAAAAGGAAAGCGGCTGGCACAAAATTTATAAGCATCTCATGAACGGTGTTTCGCATATGCTCCCGTTCGTTGTCGGCGGCGGAGTTCTCATAGCTCTCGGCTTCCTGTTCGATACGCTTGCAGGCAATGCCGATGTCGGCGGAACCTTCGGCTTTACAAGTCCCGTTGCGGCAATTGTGTTCTGGATAGGCAAAGCGGCATTTGCGCTTATGCTCCCCATCCTTTCGGCTTATATCGCATCGTCCGTTGCCGACAGACCGGGTCTTTTGCCCGGTATGATAGGCGGCGTATTTGCGGCAAACGGTTACACCTTCAGCTCGCTGATTGAAAACCAAAGCCTTGCCGGAGACGACAAAGCGGTGTCTGGCTTTCTCGGTGCTCTGCTCGCAGGCTTCCTTGCCGGTATTATTGTAAATCTCCTCAAAAAGGCATTTTCTTGGCTTCCGAAATCAATGGACGGAATAAAGCCAGTATTTATCTATCCTCTTTTCGGCACGCTTATCATGGGCCTTCTTATGTGTCTTGTAAACCCTGTTATAGGCGTTGTCAACTCCGGTCTTTCCTCGTTCCTCTCGTCGCTCGGCGATACAAGCAAAATACTCCTTTCCATAGTACTTGCGGCAATGATGGCAACGGATATGGGCGGCCCGTTCAACAAGGCGGCTTATGTTTTCGGCACGGCTGCAATAGCCGACGGCAACACATGGATTATGGCGGCTGTTATGATAGGCGGTATGGTTCCCCCGATTGCAATCGCACTTTCTACAACCTTCAACAAGAAGAAGTGGACATCGGAAGAAATCAAATCAGGCCCCGTAAACTATCTTATGGGTCTGTGCTTCATTACGGAGGGTGCTATCCCCTACGCCGCTTCCGACCCGGTCAGAGTTATCCCCTCATGCTTAGTAGGCTCTGCTGTCGCAGGTGCTCTTACATCACTGTTCAACGTTACATGCCCCGCACCTCACGGCGGAATCTTCACATTTATAGTATGCGACCACCCGCTTCTCTATATCGTAGCCCTTATTGCAGGCTCGGTTGTCGGAGCGCTGATGCTCGGTCTTCTTAAAAAGGATCGTAAAGAATCCGTATAACAAACAATCAGAAACCGTGCCGAGGGGCGGTGTCCTCTCGGCAGGTATTAAACATAAGGAGAATTATTATGGTACAGAAAACTTTTACAATCACTAATAAAATGGGACTTCATATGCGTCCGGCAAACACCTTTGTAACGGAAATGTCTAAATTCTCTTCGGACGTTGACATTGTTTTCGGAGGTAAAAGGATCAACGGCAAGAGCATTATGAATATAATGGCAGGCTGCATCAAATGCGGAAGCGAAATCACCGTAGAGTGCAGCGGCGCAGACGAAAACGAAATGCTCAAAAAAGCCGAAGAGCTTATCACATCGGGCTTCGGCGAAGAATAATATCGCCGCGGCTTAATGAAAGGGTGAGTTTAATGCTTAAAGGAATCGGCGCATCTCAAGGCTTCGGAATCGGCAAGGCCGTTGTTATAAGGGACACAAACCTTGACTATTCATCCGTAAAATTTACCGATTCGGATCATCAAAAAAAGCGTCTGCACTCGGCAGTCGCCGACTTTTCCGACGAAACAAAATCACTTGTGGCGGAGCTTAAAAAGTCTGCCGGAAAGAAAGAGGCGGAGATACTCGAGGGACATCTTGTTATGCTTGAGGACCCGTTTATGCTCGCACAGATGGAAGAAGCAATCGACAACGGCTCTGTTGCCGAAGCGGCGGTTGACAGCATATGCACAATGTTTATCAATATGTTCTCGGGTGTTGACGACGAGCTTACGCGCCAACGCGCCTCGGATGTAAAGGATATAAGAGACAGCCTTTTGCGCATTCTTCTGGGTGTAAAAAGCGTGGATATTTCATCCGTACCGAAGGGCTCTGTTCTCATCGCCAAGGATTTCACCCCGTCCATGACGTCACAAATAAACAGGGAAAATGTTTCCGCAATTATCACCGAGGTCGGCGGCGTTACGAGTCACAGCGCAATACTCGCCCGTGCCATGGGCATACCTGCCGTTTTGTCGGTCGTCAATGCGGTTGAAAAAATCTCGGACGGCGATATGATTATTGCAGACGGCTTCAAGGGAAAAGTATTTACCGACCCCACAGAGGAAGAGCTTGAAGAATACAGAACCAAGCAGGCGGCATATCTGAAGGAAAAAGAAAGCCTCAACGAATACTTCTCAAAAGAAACCGTTACAAAATCCGGCGTAAAAAAGCATGTGTACGGCAACATCGGCAAGGCTGAGGATGCACAGAACGTATTACAAAACGGCGGCGAGGGCATAGGCCTCTTCAGAACGGAATTTCTGTTTATGGACAGAGCCTCTCTTCCCACAGAGCAGGAGCAGTACGAAGCATATTCAACCGTCGCAAAGATAACGGACGGCAAGGAGGTTATCATTCGCACACTCGATATAGGCGGAGATAAAGCGATAGATTACCTTAAAATCGAAAAAGAGGACAACCCGTTTCTCGGACACCGCGCGATAAGATACTGCCTTGACAACCCTAAAATTTTCAAAATTCAGCTTCGTGCAATTCTCCGCGCAGCGGTTTTCGGAAACATAAAGGTTATGCTTCCGCTTGTAACGACACTTGACGAGGTTCGCAGAGCAAAAGCCCTTATCGAAGAATGCAAAGACGAGCTTAAAAATGAGGGTCTTAAATTCGCCGACATTCCCGTGGGCGTTATGATAGAAACTCCGTCGGCGGCAATAATTTCCGATTTGCTTGCAAAAGAGGTTGATTTCTTTTCCATCGGCACAAACGACCTGACGGGCTACACCATGGCTGTTGACAGAGGAAACGCCGCTGTTTCAAAGCTGTATGACCCGATTCAGCCTGCGGTTCTGCGCCTTATCGAAACGACTATCAAAAACGCCAAAAAGGCAGGCATCCCTGTCGGAATGTGCGGAGAAGCGGCAGCCGATACACGTCTTATTCCCTTGCTTTGCAAATGGGGGCTTGACGAATTTTCGGTAACGCCCTCTTCGATTTTGCACACAAGAAAAAGTATATGCGAATGCGAATAACGGCGAATCTCCCGCATCTTATTTTATATAATCAAGCAGCTTAGCCCTCGTAAAGCACCTCAAAACAATATATTTGATACAGAAACAGATTAACCCCTCGGATAATGCAGACGTATATCCGAGGGGTTAAGTGCATTATTATATGAAAAACCGTTTATTTTAAGCAAAACCTACTCATAACGGGCTAATAATCAACATTATCTTGCTTTTTTGTACGCTATATGATATTATTGGTATACATACTAATAATATTATAAACAGGTGATATATTTGCGTAGAAACAGCAGTGAAACAAAAAGAAAAATCTTAACGGCGTGCGTTCGGTTGTTTTTGGAGGAGGGCTACAAAAGCACCTCCGTAAGTCGAATAGTCGAGGAAGCAGGCGTCGCAAGGGGCAGCTATTTAAATCTGTTTCCGACCAAGGACAAAATCTTGCTGGATTTGACCGAATCGATGTTCGGCGGTCAATTTGACGTGGCGAGGAGCATTGCGGACAAAAAGCTGCCGCCCGTATACGCCTATGCGGTGGAAACATCTCTTCAGCTCACGCTAACGGAGCTTAACGAGAACCTGCGAGAAATCTACATTGAAGCATATTCTCAGCCCGACACGGCGGAATTCATCTATCTGCACACCACGGCGGAATTAAAGCAGATTTTCGGAGCAAATTTCCCCGATTACAGCGAAAGTGACTTTTACGAAATGGAAATCGGCACGGCAGGACTTATGCGTAACTATATGGCTCGCAAATGTGATATTCATTTCCCGTTGGAGCGCAAGCTCAGCCGCTTTTTGACGGCATCAATGAGAGTATATCGTGTACCGGAGGAAGAACAGGCAAAGGTGCTTGCTTTTATCGGCTCGATTGATATTCGGGAGCTTGCCGTCACGGTTATGCATAAGCTGTTTGCCATGCTTGAAATGAAATATGATTTTAAGCTGTCTACGGACGGCGAAACGGAGTAGATAAGATAAAAGCAGAAAAAAACTACTCACAGCTACGCTTTTGCCTCTTTGCATCGCTTTTATCGCAGGATACGGCGAAACGGCAAAAACGGTAACGTATTATAATATCGCAATCATTGCTCTTGACTGAGTCTATCCACACAATAAACGGAGGTAACGAGAAATGAAGAAACGAAGCTGCAGCATTATCATTGCACTTTGCACCGTACTTTGCATTGTATTTACTGCCGGATGCGGCAAAACGGTAAAAACCGACGCCGCACTGCCTGAGGTGCGCAATAGCGGCACGGCGATCCAATGGAGATACCCCGCCGAAGAAGAATGGCGTGACCTTGTGGCGCTTACCGAGCTGCGAGGTGCTGCCGGGGAAAACGGCAAGGACGGAGCAGACGGAAAGAACGGTGTCGACGGAAAAAACGGTCTTGACGGCAAAGACGGTACCGACGGAAAGAACGGTCTTGACGGCAAAGACGGCAAAGACGGGATTAACGGCAAGGACGGTGTCGACGGAAAGAACGGTCTTGACGGCAAAGACGGTGTCGACGGCATTAACGCCAAAAACATAGAGGTGCGGCGAGCCGAATCCTACATACAGTGGCGTTACGAGGGCGAAGAGTGGCGAAATCTTGTTGCGATAGCCGATATAGAGGGCCCCGCCGGACAGAACGGAACGGACGGTGCAAACGGAAAAACTCCGGAATTTCGCGTAAGCGAAAATATCCTGCAATGGCGTTATGTCGACGATGAAATATGGCTGAACCTATACGATCTTACCGCATTAAAAGGTGCTGATGGCAGAGACGGCGCTGATGGCAGAGACGGCGCCGCCGGAAAAGACGGAACAAACGGACAAAACGGCTCTGACGGCAAAGACGGTAAAACACCTTTTATCGGCGAAAACGGCAACTGGTGGTTCGGAGAAATCGACACCGGCGTAAAGGCAGCAGGCATAGACGGCGAAAAGGGTGACAAGGGCGAAAAGGGTGACAAGGGCGACAAGGGTGACAAAGGCGACAAGGGAGATAAAGGCGACAAAGGAGATAAAGGCGACAAGGGCGACGCTGGTCAGAACGGCAGCTGCTCCGGATATTTTTATGCAGAAACAAGAATTCCGAGAGTATTTCTCAATAACGGCAACGCAGCTTTAAGCGTCTATGAAAAGGTAAACAGCGGAGACCTGATATCCACTTATCTTGATAAGATTACGCTCAAAAAAGGTCATGTTTACAGCGTTACCATAAGCGGCTCTCTCCAGGTGGTATCAAACGAGTCCAACAACAGCGGTAATTACTCCATCCAGATGACAGACGGCTATGACGACGACCTTTGCCGTGAGGTTACACGCATAAAACGTGACGGCAAAAAAATAGCGCAGACAAACGACCAACATTCCTTTAATTTCACCAGAATTTACGACGCCTCGGACGAGGATATAACGCTGTACTTCATGTTTGAACAGTCGGCATACAATACCCGTCTCGAAAGCTTCAAAGGCACAATCACAATAACCGCTCTTGATTAAGTTTACATAACGGAGGTAACAGAATATGAAAAAACAAATACTCAGTATCCTGCTCACCCTATGTATGCTGTTCTGCCTTGTGCCGACTACGGCATTTGCCGCGGGTGAGACAAACAGGAAAGTCGAAACGGAACAAGAGCTTGTCGATGCGCTGGCGGACAGCAGCGTAGACATCATCACGCTGAAAAATGACATTGCAATCGGCACGACCCTGACCGTCCTCCGCAAGGTCACCCTCGATCTCAACGGCTATGTTCTGAAAATGACCGGCAGCGGCAGCGTTATTATCCTCGATAATAAGAGCGGCATCACCGGCGACCTGACCCTTATCGACAGCAATCCCACGGCGGAGCACAAATTCAAGGTTAACGGCACAGAACCTTGGGTGCTGGACGACAGCGGTACAGAGACCGTCTATGGTGGCATCATCACAGGCGGCACGGGCAGCCGGATCTTCTTCTCCAACGGGGTGGAAGGCGGCGGCGTGATCATCGGCAGCGGCGCACTCACCATGAACGGCGGCAATATCGTCGGCTGCATAGCCAATGACGGCGGTGGTCTGTTCCTCTCAGACGGTTCGTTCACCATGAACGCCGGCAGCATTGTCGGCTGCTCAACACCAAACAGATTAACGACCGGAGAGGCCTATCACGGCGGCATATACGCTTTTGGTCCGATGGCGAAAGGAGATACAACCGGCGTGATCACGTTGACCGGCGGCCTGATCAAAAACAACGGCAGATACGCTATCAATGCTGTGTATAAGACCACAATTTACGCCAACGGCGGCGAGGTATACGGTGAGGTTCACCTAAGTCAGGCATGTAAGATCACCTGTCTTGCAGAAGATAACGGTATTACCGCCTTCAAAGGCAAGACGGTGATCAGCGGAGCTTCCGTTGTAAATGCAAACCATGTTGACTGGGGCCTCTTCTACGGCGGTCTGTATATTTACGGCAATACGACCGGCGGGAGCATCGTGACCTACAAGGACGGCGACAGTGAATACGCAAAGCAGGTTCTTCCCTCCGGCACTCTCGCGACGCGTCCCGACACTCCCGCCGCCACACCGGGCTATACCTTCGGTGGCTGGAACAAGGCCGACGGCACGGCGTGGGATTATGCAAGCGATAAAGTCACCGATAACATAACATTGTATGCAAAATGGGCAGCGAATACCTACACGATTACCTTCGACACCGCCGGCGGCAGCGAGATTGCTCCCATCACGCAGGACTATGGCACGCAGATTGCCGCACCTGAAGCCCCGACAAGAGAAGGATATACCTTTAAGGGATGGGATAAGGAAATCCCCGAAACCATGCCGACGGAGAATATAACGGTTAAAGCACAATGGGAAATCAATCAGTATACAATAGCCTT
>OOBN01002362.1_pt1 | contig 11613 bp, 10 predicted proteins | sample 1671091 | NCBI WGS metagenome assembly OOBN01 (sample SAMN06348121, study PRJEB24527) | human gut metagenome | biome: human gut; feature: ankylosing spondylitis patient; material: feces | host: Homo sapiens | place: China | collected 2015-10 | reverse complement strand
TTTAATTTTTCATTTTTAATTTTTAATTTTTAATTCCCCGAATGTGCTTCTCCCAGGCCCAGGCGGCGGCGAGCGTCTGGTCGAGCGTGCGCTCGGCAGTCCAGCCCAGTTCGGTGTTCGCCAGCGTGGGATCGGCCCAGATGGCGATGATGTCGCCCGCACGGCGCGGTGCGATCTTGTAGTTGAGCTTCAGGTGGTTGACCTCCTCGAACTTGTGCACCAGTTCCAGCACCGAGACGCCGCGGCCCGTGCCGACGTTGAAAATCTCGTAGGCCTGCTTGTTCTTGTCGCCGGCCATGCGGTTGATCGCCGCCACGTGGGCTTTGGCGAGGTCCACGACGTCGATGTAGTCGCGGATGCACGACCCGTCGGGCGTCGGGTAGTCGTCGCCGAAGACCGAGAGGCACTCGCGCAGTCCGGCGGCGGTCTGCGTGATGAAGGGCACGAGGTTCTGCGGCACGCCGCGCGGCAGTTCGCCGATCAGCGCCGAAGGATGTGCGCCGATGGGGTTGAAATAGCGCAGCGCGATGCCTTTCATGCCGGGGTAGGCGGCGAGCGAGTCGCGCAGAATGTCCTCGCACATCTGCTTGGTGTTGCCGTAGGGCGAAGTGGCCGGCTTGCGGGGCGTCTGCTCCGTCACGGGCTGCTTCTCCGGCTCGCCGTAAACGGTGCACGACGACGAGAAGACGATGTTCCGGCGGCCGAATTCACGCATCAGGCCGATGACGTTCATAAACGAGGTGAGGTTGTTGCCGTAGTATTCGAGCGGCTTCTGCACCGACTCGCCCACGGCTTTCGACGCTGCGAAGTGGATCACCGAGTCGAATTCGTACTGTTCGAAGACCTTGCGGAAAGCCGCCCGGTCGCAGCAGTCGACCTCGACGAAGGGGATGTCCACGCCGGTGATCTTGCGCACGCCTTCGACGGCGTTGAGGTCGCTGTTCGAAAGGTTGTCGACGATCACCACGTCGTAGCCGGCGTTGATGAGTTCCACGGAGGTGTGCGAGCCGATGTAGCCTGCACCGCCGCTGACCAATACACACGATTTTTTCATAGGTAGCTGGTTGTTATTTGAGCAACAAAGGTATTAAAAAATTATGCGGCGGCAAAAAAACGCCGCCGAAAAAACCTCCCGGAAGCCTTGGAGGCGTGGCGAATAACAAATTGTAACCCGGCGTGAGAAAAAAGCGTTCGGAGAGTGTCTGTTTTCGGAAATTTATCGTACATTTGTAACAGATCGACACTTTGCACTCGGAATTTCATCAAAAAATTAACGGATATGTACGGGAAAATCAAGGAGCACCTGCAACATGAACTCGCCGAAATCGAGGCCGCAGGGCTTTACAAACGGGAACGGATCATCGCTTCGCCCCAGCGGGCCGAGATCGAGGTTGCAGGTCGGAAGGTGCTCAACTTCTGCGCCAACAATTACCTCGGACTGTCGGACAATCCGCGGCTGATCGAGGCGGCGAAGAAAGCAATGGATGCCCGCGGCTACGGCATGTCGTCGGTGCGCTTCATCTGCGGCTGCCAGGACATCCACAAGGAGCTGGAGAAGGTTATCGCCGACTATTTCGGTACGGAGGACACGATTCTCTACGCCGCCTGCTTCGACGCCAACGGCGGCGTGTTCGAACCGCTCTTTTCGGAGGAGGACGCCATCATCTCCGATTCGCTGAACCATGCTTCGATCATCGACGGCGTGCGTCTGTGCAAGGCCGTGCGTTACCGCTACGCCAATGCCGACATGGGCGAACTGGAGGAGTGCCTGAAGAAGGCGCAGGCCCAGCGGTTCCGCATCATCGTCACCGACGGCGTATTCTCGATGGACGGCAACGCCGCACCGCTCGATCGGATCTGCGCTCTGGCGGAAAAGTACGACGCGCTGGTGATGGTCGACGAGTGCCATTCGGCGGGCGTGCTGGGCGAAACGGGCCGCGGCATCACCGAACTCTACGACCTGCGCGGGCAGGTGGACATCCTCACGGGTACGCTCGGCAAGGCATTCGGAGGCGCCGTAGGCGGATTCACCACCGGCCGCAGGGAGATCATCGACATGCTGCGCCAGCGTTCGCGTCCCTACCTCTTCTCCAACTCGCTGCCCCCCGCCGTCGTAGGTGCCGGGATCGAGATGTTCAGGATGCTCGCCGAGAGCAATGAACTGCACGACCGTCTGGTGACCAACGTCGAACATTTCCGCGAGGGGATGATGGCCGCAGGCTTCGACATCAAACCCACCCAGTCGGCCATCTGCGCCGTGATGCTCTACGACGCCAAACTGTCGCAGGAATTCGCCGCGAAATTGCAGGACGAGGGCGTTTTCGTCACGGGATTCTACTACCCGGTGGTTCCCAAGGGTCAGGCGCGCATTCGCGTGCAGGTCTCCGCAGGCCACACCATCGAACAGCTCGACCGCTGTATCGCCGCCTTCACGAAGGTCGGCAAAGAACTGAATGTCATCAAATAATCCTACTGCCATGGCTAAAACCGCATTGGACGCGATCGACCGCAAGATCCTCAAATACCTCATCAAGAATGCGCGCATGCCTTTTCTGGAGATCGCCCGCGAATGCGGCATCTCCGGCGCCGCCATTCACCAGCGCATCCGCAAGCTCGACGAGTCGGGCGTGATTCTCGGGAGCCGCCTGATCGTCGACCCCAAGATGATGGGCTTCGACGTCTGCGCCCACATCAGCATCACGCTCAAGGACCCGCAGCTGCTGAAACAGACCGTCGAGGAACTGCGGAAAATTCCCGAGATCGTCGAGGCGCATTTCATCACCGGCAAGGGCAACATCCTCGTCAAACTCTACTGCGTGGACAACGAACACCTCATGCGTACGATTTTCGACGGCATTCTGCGCATTCAGGGCATCGCCACCACCGAGACGAACATTTCGTTGCAGGAGGTGTTCCAGCGCGAGGTGAATATCGACTTTATCGACGAATAGGTTGCAGATTGCCGGAGGTATCTCCGTACTGACGACGCACAAGGGGGCTGTATACAATACAGCCCCCTTGTGTGTTTCGGTGCAATCCGCGTCCTGCCGGAACTTGAACTGTCAGAGCCATTTTTTGTACTTGAAGTACCAGATTGTCAGGGCCGAGCAGAAGATCATCAGCCCGATGGCGAAGATGTAGCCCAGGGGGATGTTCCAGCCGTTGCCGAGCGTCAGCGTCCAGTCCAGTTCGGGCATGAACTTGAAGTTCATGCCGTAGATCGAAGCGATGAGCGTCGCGGGCATGAAGATCACCGCCGCCACGGAGAAGATCTTGACGATCTCGTTCTGTTCGATGTTGATCAGACCCAGCGCCGCGTCCTGGATGTAGTCCAGTCGCTGGAAACTGAAATCGGCGTGGTTGATCAGCGAGTTGACGTCCTTGATCATCAGCTGCAGGCGCGGATAGATGTCGTTGGGGAAACGTTCGGAACGCAGGATGCCCGACAGCACGCGCTGGCGGTCGAAGATATTCTCGCGCAGCGACATGGTCGATTCCTGCAACGCGCTGATGCGGTGCAGCACCTCCTTGTCGATCGAATTCTCGGAGTTGATGTCCTTCGAGAGCGCCGCGACCTGCTTGGCGATCAGCTCCACGAGGTCGGCGTCGAAGTCGATGCGCACCTCCAGCAGCGAAATGAAGAGGTGGTAGCCCGTCGAATAGCTGCGGTAGTTCATCTGGAGCCGTTTTTCCGTCTCGCGGAAGGTCCGGAACTCGGCGCTGCGCACCGAGACCAGCACACCCTCGTTCGAGATGATGAACGACACCGGTTCGACGATGAACGAGTCGCCCGTGGGGACGAAGAAGTTGGAGTTGGAGATGATGGAGTTCTCGTTCTCGGAGTATTTCGACGTCGACTCGATCTCCTCGACCTGCTGTTTGGTCTGGAGGCTGATCTCCATGAAGTTCTCGACGGCCTTCTGCTCCTTGATCGTGGGCAGCAACATGTCGATCCACAGGATGTCGTCGTAGCCCAGTTCATCGAAGAGCTTGGTGTCGGCATTGCGGATGATCTTGTTGTATTGCTTGAGGTAAATTGTAATCATAAGACGCTCTCTTAAAGTTCGTGAATCCGTTTACGTGCAGAGAGGCGGATCTCCGGTCCGCTAAGCTCTTCAGCCGGGATTGGCTCTCGGAACCGCCTTGAGGCCCGAGTTCCAGAACTTTTTCAGCGCTTTGTCTTTCTGATTGTCGAAGATGTAGTCGAAATGTGCGAGTTCCGCGTAGGCGCGCCCGGGATCGGCCGCGAAAGCCGATTCGAGAATCGCCTCGTAGCCGTGTTCGAGTCCGTAGGTCAGGGCATGCTGCAAGGTCTCGACGGCGTCGGGGTCCGTGTCGGCGTGCGCCGCCCAGACGGCGAAGGCGCAGGGAAGTTTTCCGAACGGTTTCCACGCCCCGACCAGCGCGTCGTCGCTGGCGAGCAGGGCCTCCTTCGATGCGGGAACGCCTCCGACGCAGTATTCGGTGACGATGCGCGCGTCTGTCAGCGACGGCATGGCGGCGGCCGGAATCAGGGCGATGTCGGCTTTGTGCTCGGAAAAGGCTTGGATTGTTTCGGCGGGGTCGGACAACAGCAATCCGGCGCGGAGGTTATCTTCGTGCTGGATACCATAGATGAATGGCGTCGTGCTGAAGCACGACACGACGGCTATACGTGGAACTATGACCATCATCCATAAGGTGTAAAACTGTTGGTTTGCGAAACAAAGGTACGACAAAATCCCGAAGTTTTTCTATAAAATGTGGAAAAAGTGCATCGGGGTCTTGACAAGGGGGTGTCCGGTGTCGTATATTTGCCGTACGATTCACAGCCGGCCGGCAGGGACGGCAAAGTTATCAACATCGGGAAACGCTTCTGTTTCCGCATTTTGTGAATTGTTATCTCCATTTATCGACAAGTTTTAAACCCGTTGTCAACAATCCGGTCGCCTCTGTGCCTGTGATGCCGGAAGTGTCAAAAGCATCCGCATGCCGCATTGCGCCGTGTCCTGCGGCGAATGAATACAGTCATCTCTCTTAAAAATCCATTATGCTATTTACTCGAATTCCGCAACAGTACGCCCCGCTCGGCGGGGAACTCCGCTACGCCGTCAGTCAGGAGACGGCCGGAAACATCGACATCCGCATCGTCGATGCGGCGGCCGGGTCCGCAGCCGGAATCGGCGCGGCGGTCTCGCCCGGCGGTGCAGACAGAGCCGGCACGCGCGGACCGGTCGGCGACGGCAGTGCGCTGCTGGGTGCAAAACGTTTTGCGGCCGTCGCCGAGGCCGCGTTCGATGCGGCGCCCTACCTCCGGCGACGGCTGCATTTCACGCCCGCAACGGGGCGGACCGGATTTTACCCCGCCGAAGGACGGACCGTCACGGCCGTCGTCGAGGCTGCCGGGACGGATGGGGAAGCGGCCGCGGCGGTCGCTCCGGCGCGCACGTTTCTGCCCGGCGACGCCCCCGGAACGCCCGGCCTGCGGACCTCGATGCCGCTCGTGCGTCTGATCCCGGAGGACGCATGCGACGAACTGACGCTGCTGACCGACGGACCCTGCATCGTGACGGTGACGGCCGAGGCCGGGGACACCGCGACGGCCGAAAGTTACCGCGCGAGCGAGGCGGGGCTGCACCTGTTTCGTCTCGACATGCGCGATTTCCCGGGCGCGGAGCGTGTGACGGTCGATGCCGGGACGTGCGGCACGGTCGTCTATTCCGTGACTCCGGCCGTTCAGGGACAGGTGCGGCTGGCTTGGCGGAGCAGCGCCGGATCGGTCGAGCACTACACCTTTCCCATCGTGCGGACGACAACCGTGCGCACCGAAAGGCGCGAGGCGGAGGGTCCGCAGGGACGTGTGGTCGCGGCGGCGGAAACAGACCGCGAAATAGTGCTCGTATCGGCCTACGAGACCCGGAGCATGCTGGAGCCGCTGGCCGAACTGACAGCGACGGCAGCGGCATGGATCGTCACCGAAAAGCGTTATATACCCGTAGACATCGCCACCGAAGAGGCCGTCGTACAGCGGCGCGGCACGTTGAGCTGTCTGGAGATCGCCATTCGCCCCAAACGTAAAAAACACGCAGCATGGAACTGAAAATCGACGGACAGATTTGCGACCTGAAGGCGGGGAGCATTGCCGTTCCCGGCTACGATGCCGCACGGCTCGCCGATCCGGAGGCTTGCCGCGAAGGGCGGTCGCTGAAAATCCCGATTCCCGCGACGCCGCGCAACGATGCGCTCGTGGGGTTTGCCTGCGACCCGCACGCCGCCGGCGGGTTCAACGACGCGCTCCACACGGCGGAGCTGTCGGCCGAAGGTTCGGTGCTGATCGGCGGAACGGTGCGTCTGCTGGCCGCGTCGGGAGAGGGGTACACGCTCGAAATCCGCGACGGAGGGGCCGGATGGGCCGAAAATGCCGCCCGCCGCATGTTTTCCCGATTGGGGGTGGCGTGGGACAATGTCCTGACCCCGACGGCGATCGTCGAGAGCTGGACGGACGACTCCCCGGTGAAGTTCTTCCCCATCCACCGCGACGAATACCGTCGGCAGAACAGCTCCTCGGACCTGCTTCCGGCGGAACGCCTGCTCTCGGTGGAGGACTACCACCCGTTCCTGCACGTCGCCACGCTCGTCGGGCAGATTTTTCGGGAGGCGGATTACGAGGTGAAGAGCCGCTTTTTCGAATCGGCGTTTTTCCGGTCGCTCTACATGAGCGGGGCCTACTCCTCGCGCGACACCACGGCGGCGGCCGGCCGCATGGGCTTCTCGGCGCGGCGGCTGGCTCCAGCGACGGCTGCGGCGAACGAACTGGGGCGGGTTTCGGCCAACCCCAAGGCCGTCGCCAACACCGTGGGCAACATCGTCGACACGGCCACGCCCCAGAGCGTCGACGCCGACGGCGAGGCGATCGACGGGCTTTTCAACAACGGCAACTGTTTCTCGACGGACAACGGCAAGATCGTCTTCACGCCGCCGACGGAGATCAGCGTCGGGTTCGAATACCGCCTGAAATACACCACCGCCCACCGCATCGTCTCGCGGACGCGGCTCAAGGGCTTCGATACGGTGTATCTCGGTCCCGGGGCCGAGTTCCGGTTCGAGCTGGCCAACCGGTACAGGGACCTCCGCGAGGCCGTTGCGCCGAATTTCACCTACCGCGCGCTGGTTTTCGATCACCTCGCCGGGGCGCAGTACCGCCTGACCTACACCCGCAACGGCGTGCCCGGCACGGTGTGGACCGACTTTGCGGCCCGTTCGGCGCAGGTCACCACCCCGGCCTCGGGGACCGTCGCCGATCCCGTGCTGCTGGTCCGCAGCGGTTCGCAGTGGGTCGCCTACCGCGGCGACTGGGCGCTCTACAACGGCTACGTCGGCGAGACGGGGCAGACGATGGTCGAGGTGCGGCTCCGCACGGCCGCCGAGAGCGTTTCGCCCGCATCGCCCAAGTATTTCAATCTGATCTACTTCGCGGGGGCGGAGCCCGGGATGGCGCTGACCCTGCACAAGGAGTGCTCGCTGCGGCCGCGCTTCCTCTCGGCTCCGGGATTCGGGTCGCGGATCGCATTCGCCGACGTGGCGCAGCACCGTATCCGGCAGTCGGAACTGCTCGATGCCCTCGCGCATCTGTTCAACCTGCGGTTCTACACCGAGGAGGCGACGCGGAGGGTCTGGATCGAGCCGGAAGGGGAGTTTTTCGGTGCGGGGCCGGAGACGGACTGGAGCGGCAGGACGGACTTTTCGCAGCCTGTCGAGCGGCGGCCGGTCGCCCCGGAGATTCACGAGGTGCGGACGTGGCGGTACCGGGACGGCGACGGCGCGGTGGCGCGCTTCGACGCCGGGGAGGAGGCTCCGCTCGGGGCGTGGAGTTTTGCGGCGGATTCCTACGCCGCGATGCAGGGCGAAAAGGTGCTGCGCAATCCGCTGTTCAGTCCCTCGCTGAATGCCGCGGGGCATTACCTCAATGCGCCGTCGGCGCTGATTCCCGAGGTCGGCGACCGCGACGACGCGGAGGAGGACGGAACCAACTTCACGCTCCGCATCGTCCGCTACGCCGGGATGCATCCGCTGCCCGGCGACGAGCGGTGGGGGTATCCTTCGGGGCGTTCGGAGTATCCGCTCGCGGCGTTCCATTTCGCGGGGGACGACGCTGCGGAGGGGTTCACGCTCTGTTTCGAGGACCGCGACGGACAACAGGGGCTGCACCGCTTCTACGACGGGCAGGTGCGCCGGGAGGCCTCCCGTGAGCGGATCATCCTCTCGCTGCGGCTCGCGCCTCACGAATTCGAAGCCCTTCTGACGCCCGGAACGGGAGCGCCGGACATCCGTTCGGTCTTCCGCATCGACACCGGAGCGGGCGTGGTGCGGGCCGCGCTGCACGCCGTTGGCGACTACGACCCGGCGAAAGCCTCGGTGCGCTGCACGTTCAACCGCCTCATGGAAGACTGATGACGCGGCACGACGAACTGTTGGCCGAAGCGGTGCTTCGGGAGGTCCGGGGGCTTACGACCCGGCAGGCGGTATTGCGGTTGTTCGAACTGGGGCTGGTCAGCCGCCGGGGGTGTGAACAGCGCGCGATCCGTGACGAAATCGGGCGGCTCGAAAAGGAGGGCATGTCCCGTTGCGAAGCCTTCGAGGTCACAGCCGGGAAATTCTGCTGCTCTTACGAGAAGGTGCGCAACGCATTTTACAACACTTACAAACATTAATCATGAAATCGGAAATTCAAATCAACAACACGGCCGGGGTCTGCCAGATCGACATCGAAGGGACCATCGGCGTACCCGAGGAGTGGCAGTTCGAAGAGCCTGACGCCCGGGTGGCGACCTACGAGCGTTTCCGCGACACCCTGCGGCGCATTGCGGAGATCGAGGCCCCGGAGGTGGTGGTCAACATCCGCTCGACGGGCGGCGACGTGAACGACGCGCTGCTGATCCACGACGCGCTCCGGCAGCTCCCGGCGCGGGTCACGACCCGCTGTTACGGCTATACGGCCTCGGCTGCGACGATCATCGCCTAGGCGGCGTCGGAGGGGTGCCGTCTCCTGTCGGCCAATGCCCTCTATCTGATCCACACGGCCATCTGTTCGACCGAGGGAAATGCCGCGGAGATCGCCGGGAAGATCGACCTGCTGCACCAGACCGATGCGCGTATCGCCGCGGTCTATGCATCCCGTTCGGGGCGTCCGGCCGCGGAGTTCGAGGCCCTGATGGCCGAGAACAACGGCAACGGCCGCTGGCTCGCACCCGAGGAGGCCGTTGCGGCGGGACTGGCCGACAAAGTGGTCGAAGCTGCGGAGCAGCCGGCGTCCTCGCTGGCGCGGAATATCGCCCGGGGCTGGGAGCGTTTGCTGGCCAATATCGGTCTGCGGCCCGGCCCGGCGCTTCCCGCCGACCGCAACGTTCTCCATTTCGACGGGGAGGTGCAGGCTCTGCGCAGCCGTTCGGCTGTTGCGGCCGACGAAGCCCGCCGGCAGGCCGCGCCGACCTCCACGCAGCCGCGCGAGGACCCTTCCTGCGGCGACACGGTCCGCTCGGCCAACGAACGCGCCTATGCCGAAGACGCCAGGCGCATGCGCAATTAAAAATTAAGAATTGAAAATTGCCAAGCGGGGGGGGGCTTCGGGCTGCCGATTCACCGGAGGCGAATCGAAAATCTGCCGGTCAGGAACAAAAGGAGGTTTCGGCCTAAAATGGAAGTCCGGCGATACCCGCCCTGCGGAGGCAAAACAAACAACCAAATTCATCAACCATTTAAAACCAAAAACAACCATGACTTACCTCGAAAATTCGAAACAGTACACCGGTTCCGACCTCGAAAACATCTTCTTCCGCCCGATGCTCACCGGGGAGTCGGCGCAGGACCTCGGCGTGCGCGTACTCTACAACATGCCCCAGCCTACGCACGTCCAGCTCTGGGACGGCCAGCGCAACATCCTCCAGAAATTCACCTCCGCAGGCTGGGCCGGGGGCAAAGCGGCGACCAAGTACGAGAAGACGGTCAATCTTAACCGGGTGAAGGCCGAACTGGGATTCTCGGCCGCCAACTACTTCTCGATGGTCTACGAGAAGGTCTCGTCGCTGGTCAACACCCACATGGACGACCTCTCGGGCACGGAGCTCGAACAGGCCGAAACGGCGCTTTTCAAACAGGCCCTCGCCGAGAATATCCGCGTCACGATGTGGATCGGCGACACCTCCGCGGCGTCGGGTTACAACACCTTCGACGGACTGCTGAAGCGCATCAACGGTCTGGTCGACGACGACGGCGTCTATAACTTTTCCTACCAGGCGGCCGCGCTCGAAGACCCGGCCTATGCGGTCGAGCTGTTCGACAAGCTGTGGGCCGGGGCCGATCCCCGCATCCCGGGCCTCAAGGCCGACGACCGGCTGGCCTACTTCGTCTCGTCGGACATCTACCGCCTCTACGAGAAGTACCTCGATGCAAAGGGCGCCGACGCGGCCTACGCCGATGCGATGAACGGCCGCCGGACGCTGGCCTACCACGGAATTCCGGTCGTGGACGTAAGGCTGGGCAGCTACCTCGGCGCCACCTCCTTCCGCCAGTCGTTCGTCATGCTCACCGACCGCCGCAACCTCGTGCTGGCCGTCAACACGGCCGACATGCCCGGCAACGAGGTGCGCATGTGGTACAACCCCGACGAGATGGAGAACCGCCAGCGTGCGGTCTTCATGGCCGGAACCCAGATCCTCGACGAGGCGCTGATCTCCTTTGCATACAAGCAGTAAAAACCCGGGAACGCGCATCCGCAGGGGCTTTCCCCGCGGATGCCGCGTCCCTGAAATCCGAAAAACGCCATGAGCAAAACGAAAAAAATCAAGACGGCCGTGGGGGTTGCCGACCGCACGGACCCCTATTATGCGCTGGGTTCGTCGCGGGTCGAGAGCGACAAATTCTGGCGCTGGGGCGACGACAACCTCTTCCCGGCGGCGCTGGCGCTGATGGCCCGGCGTTCGACGACCCACCGGCGCATCATCAACGACAAGGCCGACTACATCTCCGGCAAGGGATTCACGTGCGACGAGGCGCAGCAGCCGCAGCTGGCGGCCTTCGTCCGGTGCGTCAACGGCCGGGGCGAGAGCCTTCGCCAGGTGCTGGGCAAACTGGCCTTCGACAAGTCGCTGTTCGGCAACGCGTTCCTCGAAGCGGTCACCGACCCCGGGCACACCTTTCTGTCGCTCTACCACCAGGACGCCTCGCGCTGCCGCGTGGCCCGCGACTCGAAGCACATCCTGCTGCACCACGACTGGGCGGCGTTCAAGCCCGCCGAGGCGCGCTCGCTGCCGCTCTACCCCGACTTCGAAGCGCAGGAGGACGGCACGCTGCGCTCGATCGTCCATTACAAGGATTACGAACCGATGTTCGAACACTACGGCGTGCCGCCCTACATCGCGGGGTTCAGCGTCTCGGCGATCGCCTGGAAGACCGACCGCTGGAACATCTCGCGCCTCGACAATTCGTTCCAGCTGTCGGGCGTGATGATGCTCGACTCGTCGGTGGACAACGAGGCCGAGGCCGAACGCATCGTGCGGCTCGCCGAACAGAAGTTCGCCGGGAACCCCGGGCAGGTGATGTTCGTCATCCGCGACGGCGGCGAGAGCGACAATTCGC
>OOBN01002360.1_pt1 | contig 11618 bp, 9 predicted proteins | sample 1671091 | NCBI WGS metagenome assembly OOBN01 (sample SAMN06348121, study PRJEB24527) | human gut metagenome | biome: human gut; feature: ankylosing spondylitis patient; material: feces | host: Homo sapiens | place: China | collected 2015-10 | reverse complement strand
ATAAGTAGTATGAGTGGAGGAAGCACGATGGGATTATTTAAAGATTTTAAGGATGATTTTTCTCAGGCGGTCAATGAAATGATGCCGGGAGCAGACGCTCCGGAAAAAGAAAACAAAGCAGAAGATCTGGTAGTTAACACTCTGGGAGAAGATGTGGATGTAAAATCCGAATTATCCAAACTGGATGGTTTACTGGAGCAGGTACAGAAGGACGGCGGGTCTGATACACAAAAGTTAGAGTCGGAGCTTCCACCAATTCACAAAGAGGATAAAAAACCGGTGATCACACCAGCTGTGGACCCGGTAATCAATACATTTAATGAGGAGAAAAAAATTATGAGCGACACAACAATGGAAACCCCAAAGCCAACAGCACCAGTGATGAATAACAAAGTGAATCCGGATGCAGTTTCAGATGAGACATCTGTTATAACCGCAGGAACTGTTCTGACCGGTGATATCGCGTCTGACGGATCATTTGATATTCAGGGAACCATCAACGGAAATGTAACCTGTAATGGTAAGCTGGTTGTAACCGGAACCATTAACGGAAACAGTGCAGCTTCAGAGTTTTTTGCTGATGTGGCAAAAGTTGAGGGAGAAGTTGTAAGTTCCGGTACAGTTAAGATTGGAGCCGGTTCTGTGATCATTGGCAATATTGCAGCAGCTTCTGCAGTTATTGCAGGTGCAATCAAGGGTGATATCGATGTACAGGGACCTGTTGTTGTTGATACATCTGCGGTAGTCATGGGAAATATCAAATCCCGTTCCGTACAGATTAATAACGGTGCAGTAATCGAAGGTTTCTGCTCTCAGTGTTATGCTGATATTGATGTACAGGGACTTTTTGACGGAAAGTAAAATTAATCATAGGAGACAGATACGATGAAACGTATTTTATTAAAACTCAGTGGAGAGGCACTGGCCGGGGACAAGCGTCATGGATTTGATGAGCCGACAGTTACGGTTGTTGCAAAGCAGGTAAAGCAATTGGTAGATGCAGGTGTACAGGTTGGTATTGTCATCGGAGGAGGCAACTTCTGGAGAGGACGTACCAGTGAGACGATCGACCGTACAAAAGCCGATCAGATCGGTATGCTTGCTACGGTTATGAACTGTATTTATGTGTCAGAAATTTTCCGTTCCGTTGGAATGATGACTTCCGTGCTTACCCCGTTTGAGTGCGGATCTATCACAAAGTTATATTCCAAGGATCGTGCAAATAAATATTTTGCACATAACATGGTTGTATTTTTTGCAGGTGGTACCGGACATCCATATTTCTCAACAGATACGGCAACGGTACTTCGTGCGGTAGAGATTGAAGCAGATGGAATTTATCTTGCCAAGGCAATCGATGGTGTATATGACAGCGATCCGAAAGTAAATCCATCCGCTAAGAAATATGATCAGGTTTCCATTCAGGAAGTCATTGATAAAAAACTTGCGGTCGTTGATTTGACAGCATCCGTAATGTGCATGGAAAACCACATTCCAATGTATGTATTCGGACTTGGTGAAACGAACAGCATTGTAAACGCGGTAAACGGCCAGTTCAACGGAACTGTCGTTACTGTGGACTAGGAGGATATAGTATATGGACGAGAGATTACAGATTTTTCAGGATAAAATGGAGAAATCCCTTGCCAATTTAAATGAGGAGTTCGCGGGAATCCGTGCAGGACGTGCGAATCCGCATGTGTTGGACAAACTTCGTGTTGATTATTACGGAACACCGTCTCCGATTCAGAGCGTTGCAAATGTCAGTGTTCCGGAGCCGAGAATGATTCAGATTCAGCCATGGGAAGCATCTATGGTAAAAGAAATTGAAAAAGCCATTCTCAGTTCGGATCTGGGAATTAACCCGACGAATGACGGAAAACTGATTCGTCTGGTATTTCCGGAACTGACCGAAGAGCGAAGAAAAGAGCTGGCAAAAGATATTAAGAAAAAAGGTGAGGGTGCCAAGGTCGCTGTGAGAAATATCCGCAGAGATGCGATGGATCATTTCAAAAAAGTAGGCAAGGCGGAGGATATTTCCGAGGACGAGATCAAGGATCTCGAAGACGGAATCCAGAAACTGACCGATCAGTATGTTGCACAGATTGACAAGGCTGTGGATGCCAAGTCGGATGAAATTCTTACAGTATAAGATGTTTAAGGGACATAAGCCTGTGGCTATGTCCCTTTTTCACTTGCAGGAAAGAGGGGAACAAGATTGATGAAAATTCCAAAACATGTGGCGATTATACTCGATGGGAATGGAAGATGGGCAAAAAGCAAGGGTATGCCACGCAATTATGGACATACCGTTGGCGCAAAGAATGTAGAAACGGTTTGTCAGGCTGCAGATGAGCTTGGAATTGAGTACCTGACACTGTATGCATTTTCCACGGAAAACTGGAATCGTCCGGACAGCGAAGTGGCTGCACTGATGAAACTGCTGGAGAGTTATTTGAAAAACTGTATCCGCACGGCAAATAAAAATAATATGCGGGTACGTGTGATTGGGGAACTTTCCAGATTATCCGAAAGTTTTCAGAAAAAGATTCAGGAACTGGAAGAAGTTTCCGCGGCAAATACGGGACTGAATCTGACCATTGCCATCAATTATGGAAGCCGGGATGAGATGCTTCGGGCCATGAAGCATATGTTTACTGATATAAAGAATGGCAGAATCGCGGAGGAGGAAATCAATGAGAAAATCTTTTCCGGATATCTGGATACAAGGGAACTTCCAGACCCGGATTTACTGATTCGTACAAGTGGAGAGCAGCGGCTTTCCAATTATCTGCTGTGGCAGCTTGCGTATAGCGAATTTTATTTTACGGATGTTCCGTGGCCGGATTTTCATAAAAAAGAATTGGAATTAGCTGTGGAAGCGTATAATAAACGAGACAGACGCTTTGGCGGACTTAAGGAGGAAGAATAGGATGTTTAAAACGAGACTGTTAAGCGGAATCGTGCTGGTAATTCTGGCTCTGTTTTTGATTATTTCAGGCCATGAAATTTTATTATTTGCAACACTTGCCATTTCCTGTATCGGAATGTTTGAATTATATCGCGTGTTCAAGATGGAAAAGACCGTTCTGGCAGGCGTTGGATATCTGGCGGCAATCGTTTATTACTGTAATTTACAGTGGAAGTTTCTGCCGGATCTTATGATTTTATTTATGGCATTTTTGATTCTGTTAATGTTTGTATTTGTATTTGCATATCCGAAATTTCATGCAGATCAGGTGATGGCAGCATTTTTTGGATTCTTCTATGTAGCGGTCATGCTTTCTTATGTATATCAGATCCGTACGCTGGAGAGAGGGTTATATCTTGCCTTTCTTGTATTTTTATGTTCGTGGGGATGCGATACCTGTGCATATTGCGTCGGAATGCTGATCGGAAAGCACAAGATGTCGCCGAAACTCAGTCCGAAAAAATCGGTAGAGGGTGCAGTAGGAGGTGTGGCAGGTGCTGCGCTTCTGACCGCTTTATATTGTTTTATTTTCCGTAGCCCGATGCATCTGGAACGTGGAGAAATTGTAATTCTTGCTGTGATTGCGGCAATTGCCGGACTGATTTCCATGGTAGGGGATCTGACAGCTTCTGCCATCAAAAGAAATTATGATATCAAGGATTACGGAAAGTTGATTCCAGGTCATGGAGGAATTCTCGACCGGTTTGACAGCATGATTATTACTGCACCAATCATTTATTTCCTGGCGCTTCATATGCTGTAAGAGGTGAACGATGAAAAAGATAGCAATTTTGGGATCGACAGGGTCCATTGGAACACAGACACTTTCTGTGATTGAAGAACATGCAGATGATTTTGAAGTGACCGCACTTGCCTGTGGAAACAATATCCGTCTGCTGGAAGAACAAATGCGGAAATTTCGCCCAAAGCTTGTTGCTGTGTGGAGCAAAGAGGCAGCAGCTTCCCTTCGGGTCCGCACGGCGGATCTGGGCATTCCTGTGGAAACCGGAATGGATGGATTACTTGCGGTTGCAACTTATGAAGAGTCGGAAATTCTGGTGACGGCGATTGTCGGGATGCTCGGAATCCGGCCGACCATTGCAGCCATAAAGGCAAAGAAAACGATTGCCCTGGCAAACAAAGAAACGTTAGTTACGGCAGGACATCTGATTATTCCGCTTGCAGCGGAGTATGGAGTGTCCATTCTTCCGGTAGACAGTGAACATAGTGCCATTTTCCAGTCTTTGCAGGGAAACGAAGAAAATCCGATCAGTAAAATCCTTCTTACCGCATCCGGAGGACCGTTCCGGGGCAGAAAGAAGCAGGATCTGCTCCATATACAGGTGGAAGATGCATTAAAGCATCCGAACTGGTCCATGGGACACAAGGTGACCATTGATTCTTCGACACTTGTGAACAAAGGGCTTGAGGTTATGGAAGCAAAATGGCTGTTTGGTGTGGAACTCGAACAGATTGAAGTTGTCGTGCATCCGCAGAGTGTCATTCATTCTGCTGTGGAATATGAGGATGGTGCAGTGATTGCGCAGCTTGGAACGCCGGATATGCGTCTGCCGATTCAGTATGCACTGTATTACCCAAAGCGGAAACATTTATCCGGGAAGCGTCTGGATCTTTTTGCTCTTCGTGACATTACGTTTGAGCGCCCGGATACGGATACCTTCCGTGGGCTTTCCCTGGCATATGATGCTGCCAGACGGGGAGGAAATATCCCAACGGTTTTTAATGCCGCAAATGAAAAGGCAGTGGCAATGTTTCTGGACAGAAAAATCGCTTATCCGGAAATTACGGAAATGATTGAAGCTGCAATGGAAGAAGTCAGCTATATCGCACATCCGGATTTAGAGCAGATCTTAGAGACAGAGCAGGCAACATATGAATATATAGGGGGCAGGTGGTAAAAAAAATGAAAATTGTATCATTTCTTATCGCATTTGTAATATTTAGTATTGTCATTTTATTTCATGAACTGGGGCATTTTTTGCTTGCAAAGGCAAACGGAATCCGGGTAAATGAATTTTGTTTCGGCCTTGGACCGACTATCTGTGGGATACAAAAAGGCGAAACCAAATACTGCATTAAGGCATTTCCGTTTGGAGGAGCCTGCATGATGGAAGGGGAAGACGAAGATTCGACGGACAATCGTGCATTTGGTAAAAAGCCGGTATGGGGACGTATGAGCGTCGTATTTGCAGGACCTTTTTTTAACTTTATTCTTGCATTTATTTTCGCGTTTATCCTGATGAGCTGTGTGGGATATGATAAGCCGGTTCTTTCCGGGGTAATGGAAGGATATGCCGCAGAAGAGGCAGGTCTTCAGGAAGGGGATGAGATTATCCGGATGAATCATTTTTCGGTTCATTTCAGCAGAGAAATCACTGCATACGGAACATTTCATTCCGGGGAAACCATTAAAGTCACTTATGCAAGGGATGGGCAGAAACATACGACAACACTGGTTCCGAAACTGGATAAAGAGACCGGAAGATATCTGTACGGATTTCAGACCATGGGAAATGTCCGGGTAAAGGGAAACGTGCTCACAAACTTAAAAAACAGTTTTTACGAGGTGCGATACTGGATTTATACCACTATCCAGAGTCTGAAAATGCTTGTGACACGTCAGGTATCTCCAAACGAACTGAGCGGACCGGTCGGTATCGTAAAATCAATCGGAGACACCTATCAGCAGTCTGTAAAAAATGACGGGTATTACTATGCACTTTTGAATATGCTCAACTGGACGATTCTTTTATCTGCGAATCTGGGCGTTATGAATCTGCTGCCGCTTCCGGCACTGGACGGAGGCCGGCTGTTATTTCTGATTATTGAGGCGATCCGCAGAAAGCGGATTGATCCAAACAAAGAAGGCATGGTAAATCTGGTTGGTATTGTATTGTTGTTTGGACTGATGTTTATTGTTATGTTCAATGACATTCGAAAACTATTTATCTAAGAGGCTAGAGGCGTTATGATGGAGAGACATATCACAAAGGAAGTACAGATTGGAAACAGATGGATTGGAGGAAATCATCCGATTGCGATTCAGTCTATGACAAATACAAAGACAGAGGATGTTGCGGCAACGGTGGCACAGATTAAGCAGCTGACAAAAGTCGGTTGTGAAATTATCCGCTGCGCGGTTCCCACCCAGGAGGCAGCTGCGGCGCTGACGGAAATCAAAAAACAGATTACCATCCCGCTGGTTGCGGATATCCATTTTGATTACCGGCTTGCGATTGCAGCCATGGAGCACGGTGCGGATAAAATTCGTATCAATCCCGGAAACATTGGAAGTCGTGAGCGTGTAAAAGCGGTTGTGGATGTGGCAAAAGAGCGCCGGATTCCTATCCGTGTGGGCGTCAACAGCGGATCTTTAGAGAAGGGTCTCGTGGAAAAATACCATGGTGTGACCGCAGAGGGAATTGTGGAGAGCGCAATGGATAAAGTGAAACTGATCGAAGATATGGGCTATGATAATCTTGTGATCAGTATCAAATCCTCGGATGTCATGATGTGTGTCAAAGCACATGAGCTGATCGCAAAACAGACGGATCATCCGCTGCATGTGGGAATCACAGAGGCGGGAACACTGATCAGCGGGAATATCAAATCCGCAATCGGTCTGGGACTGATTTTAAACCAGGGAATCGGGGATACTATCCGTGTTTCTCTGACCGGGGACCCGTTGGAAGAGATTAAATCCGCAAAACTGATTCTTCGTACCCTCGGACTTCGCAAAGGGGGCGTGGAAGTGGTTTCCTGTCCGACCTGCGGAAGAACCCGCATTGATCTGATCGGGCTTGCCAATCAAGTAGAAACGATGGTTTCGGAATTTCCGCTTGATATCAAAGTGGCGGTAATGGGATGTGTGGTAAACGGACCGGGAGAGGCAAAGGAAGCCGATATCGGGATTGCCGGAGGTGTCGGCGAGGGTCTGATTATCAAACATGGAGAAATTTACAAAAAAGTACCGGAAGCAGAACTTCTGCCGGCACTGCGTTATGAATTGGAACATTGGAGTGAAGACTGATGTCAAAAGCATTTCGTGAAGCCTTTCCGACACTGAAACTGGAGGAAGAACTCGAAGGGCTGTTAGATACAACTGAAGTGACAAAAATAAGTGCGAATCATGAACATACTCATATTCGCATTTATTTGCGTGCAAAAAGACTTATTTTCAAAAAAAACATATGGAAACTTGAAAAAGCGATTACCGAACAGATTTTTCAGAACCGGGCCATACAGGTAAAGATCATAGAGTCTTATGAGCTTTCCGAACAGTATACCCCGAAGTCTCTGATAGAGGTGTATAAGGACAGTATTTTAGATGAACTGAATGCCTACAGTGTGCTCGAATACAATCTGTTGCGGACGGCGGACATGGAATTTCCGGAAGAGGACCGTCTGATTCTGACGATGGATGAGACTATTATTGCCAAAACCCGTACGGATGAGATTATCGAATTTTTAGAGAAAGTGATCTGTGAGCGCTGTGGAATGAATCTGAAAATATTTCCACAATACCGGAAACCGCAGGAGAGCAAATACCGGAAAAATTCCGAAGAACAGATCCGGCAGGAAGTGGCAGGAATTGTTGCGCGGACGAAGCTGGTTATGGAAGGAAAATCCCAGGAAACGGAAGAAAAAGAGAAAACTGTCGAAACAGAAGAAAAAACAAAGACAATTGCAAAAACGGCAGGAAATCGTGCAGACACTTCAAAAAATGGTACAAATTATGCAAAACCAAAGCAGAAGTTTGAAAAGCGGGGAGAGTTCCGCCGGAAATTCGAGTCGGATAACGGCAAAAAATCCATGAATCCGGATGTAATATACGGAAGAGACTTCGAAGAAGAGAGCATGGAGATTGAGAAGATTGACGGACCGATCGGAGAGGTTGTGATCCGCGGAAAGATTCTGTCGGTTGATACCCGTGAGATCCGCAATGAAAAGACCATCATTATTTTTTCCGTGACGGATTTTACCGATACGATTGTTCTTAAAATTTTTGCGAGAAATGATGATGTACCGGAGCTGTTAAAAGAAATCAGCGGGGGAAAGTTTGTGCGTGTCAAAGGTGTTGCAACCATTGATAAGTTCGACAGTGAACTTACCATCGGTTCTATCGTCGGAATCAAGAAATGCGCCGATTTTACAACGGTCCGTATGGATACCAGCGTAGAAAAACGCATAGAGCTGCACTGCCATACCAAAATGAGTGATATGGATGGCGTTTCAGATGTCAAGGATATTGTCAAGCGTGCCATGAAATGGGGGCATAAGGCGATTGCCATTACCGATCACGGGGATGTGCAGGCGTTCCCGGATGCCAATCATACCGTACCGTCCGATTCGGATTTTAAAGTCATTTACGGCGTGGAGGCATATCTGGTCGATGATTTAAAGGGGATGGTGACGGACAGCCAGAACCAGGATCTGGATGCAGATTATGTGGTATTCGATTTGGAGACAACCGGATTTAGTCCGGAGACCAACCGCATTATAGAGATCGGGGCGGTGAAGGTGCAGAACGGAAAGATCGTGGACAAATTCTCAACGTTTGTCAATCCACAAGTGCCGATTCCGTTTCGGATTGAGCAGCTGACGTCGATCAATGATTCCATGGTGATTGATGCACCTGTCATTGCAGACATTCTTCCGGAATTTATGAAATTCTGCGAGGGATGTGTTATGGTTGCCCATAATGCCGATTTCGATATGAGTTTTATCAAGAAAAACTGCCAAAGGCTGGATATTCCATGCAAGCCGACGATTGTGGATACGGTTGCCCTGGCGCGTGTCCTGCTTCCGAATCTGAACCGTTTTAAGCTGGATACGGTTGCAAAAGCGCTGGGCGTATCCCTGGAAAATCACCATCGTGCAGTGGATGATGCCGGATGTACGGCAGAGATTTTTGTGAAGTTTATTGAGATGCTCCGGGAGCGCGGTATGTCTACCCTGGACGAAGTGAATGCAATGGGAACCTCATCGGTGCAGAATGTACAAAAGATGCCGACTTATCATGCGATCATTCTTGCCACCTGCGATCAGGGGCGGACAAACCTGTATAAGCTGATTTCGCTGGCGCATATCAAATATTATCACCGGCGTCCGAGGATTCCGAAGAGTGAATTTATCAGGTACCGGGATGGACTTCTGATCGGGTCTGCCTGCGAAGCGGGAGAGTTGTACCGGGCAATTTTAAATGGCCGTCCGGAGGAAGAAATTTCTAGACTGGTAAACTTTTATGATTATCTGGAAATCCAGCCGCTCGGAAACAATGCATTCCTTGTAAGAGATGAAGATTCTCCGGTTGCGTCCAATGACGATCTGATTGAGATCAATAAAAAGATTGTCCGGCTCGGTGAACAGTTCCATAAGCCGGTGGTGGCAACCTGTGATGTGCATTTTTTAGATCCGGAGGATGAAATTTACCGGAGAATTATCATGGCAGGGCAGGGATTTAAAGATGCGGATGAGCAGGCTCCCCTTTTTCTGCGGACGACGGAAGAGATGCTGAAAGAATTTGCCTATCTTGGAAGTGAAAAAGCAGAAGAGGTTGTTATTACAAACACAAACCGGATTGCGGATATGTGCGAAAAAATTTCTCCCGTTCGTCCGGATAAGTGTCCGCCGGTCATTGAAAACTCGGACCAGATGCTGCGTGACATCTGTTACAACAAAGCACATAAAATGTATGGAGATCCACTGCCGGAAATTGTGCAGGAACGTTTAGACCGGGAATTAAATTCCATCATCAGCAATGGGTATGCTGTGATGTATATCATTGCGCAGAAGCTGGTTTGGAAATCCAACGAAGACGGCTACCTGGTCGGATCGCGTGGATCGGTCGGAAGTTCTTTCGTTGCGACAATGTCCGGTATTACGGAGGTGAACCCGCTGCATGCGCATTATCTGTGCAAACATTGTCAGTACAGCGATTTTGATTCGGATCTGGTAAAATCTTTTTCCGGCCGAAGCGGATGTGATATGCCGGATAAGCTCTGTCCGCGTTGCGGAAAACCGCTTTCCAAAGAAGGGTTTGATATTCCGTTTGAGACGTTCCTGGGATTTAAGGGAAATAAAGAGCCGGATATCGACCTGAACTTTTCCGGAGAGTACCAGAGTAAGGCACATAAATACACCGAAGTTATCTTCGGGGAGGGACAGACCTTTAAGGCAGGAACGATCGGTACGCTGGCGGATAAGACGGCATTCGGTTATGTCAAAAATTATTATGAAGAGCGCGGCGTACATAAGAGAAACTGTGAAATTGACCGGATCGTACTTGGATGTGTCGGGGTGCGTCGTACTACGGGACAGCATCCGGGTGGTATCGTTGTTCTTCCGATGGGGGAACAGATTTATACATTTACCCCGGTTCAGCATCCGGCAAATGATATGACGGTCGATATTACGACCACACATTTTGATTATCACTCGATTGACCATAATCTTTTAAAACTTGACATTCTCGGACACGATGATCCTACCATGATCCGTATGCTGCAGGATCTGACGGGGAGAGATCCCTTGACGATCCCGCTGGATGGACAGGATGTTATGAGTCTGTTCCAGAACACGGACGCGTTAGGCATCACCCCGGAACAGATCGGTGGAACAAAGTTAGGAGCATTAGGCATTCCGGAGTTCGGTACAGACTTCGCTATGCAGATGGTTATTGATGCGAAACCCAAGGCGTTTTCCGATCTGGTGCGTATCTCCGGTCTGTCCCACGGTACCAACGTATGGCTGGGCAATGCGCAGGATCTGATCATGAGCGGCGTGGCGACAATTTCCACGGCGATCTGTACCCGTGATGATATCATGCTGTATCTGATCCAGATGGGCGTGGAGTCGGAGAAGTCCTTCAAGATCATGGAGGCCGTGCGTAAAGGCATGGTGGCGAAGGGCAGATGCGCCATGTGGGAAGAGTGGAAAGAAGACATGCTGGCCCACAATGTACCCCAGTGGTATATTGAATCCTGTCAGAAGATCGAGTACATGTTCCCGAAGGCCCATGCGGCGGCATACGTTATGATGGCATGGCGTATTGCATATTGTAAGATCCATTATCCGTTAGCCTATTACGGAGCGTTTTTCAGTATTCGTGCCAAGGCATTTTCTTATGAAATTATGTGTCAGGGACAGAAGCACTTGGAGAGCGTTATGGTGGATTACAAAAAGCGACAGGATACGCTTTCCAATAAGGAGAAGGATGCCATGGGTGATATGCGTATCGTGCAGGAAATGTATGCACGAGGCTTTGAATTCGAACCAATTGATATCTTTAGAGCCCAGTCCAGATCCTTCCAGATCGTGGATGGCAAATTAATGCCTTCCTTAAACAGTATCGACGGACTGGGAGAGAAGGCGGCGGATGCCATCGTGGAAGCGGCAAAAGACGGCCCCTTCCTGTCTAAAGATGATTTCCGCCAGAGAACCAAAGTCTCCAAGACCATCATCGACCTGATGGATTCCCTGGGATTATTGGGAGACCTCCCGGAGTCCAATCAGATCAGTATATTTGATCTGGTGTAACAGCTCAGCCATACCGTGCAGAACACACTGCGTGGACGCTTGCGTACAAAGCAGCGTGTTCCACACGGTATGAGCGGAGCGCCCGATC
>OOBN01002353.1_pt1 | contig 11632 bp, 7 predicted proteins | sample 1671091 | NCBI WGS metagenome assembly OOBN01 (sample SAMN06348121, study PRJEB24527) | human gut metagenome | biome: human gut; feature: ankylosing spondylitis patient; material: feces | host: Homo sapiens | place: China | collected 2015-10 | reverse complement strand
CTTCCTTTGTGATGCTTTCCACCGAGAGTCTGCTCTCCATCAGCTTCAGCTCCAGTCTGGCCCGCTACGGCGGCGACGTGGCGGTGGGTGCCATGACCGTGATCACCAGCGCCTCCCAGCTGTGCACACTGCCCATTCAGGGCGTGTGTCAGGGCGGCCAGCCGGTGATGAGCTTCAACTTCGGGGCCGGCAAAAAGCCCCGCGTAAAGGAGGCTTTCCGGTTCCAGCTGACCCTGTGCGGCGCATACACCTGCCTGTTCTGGCTGGCCATGATGCTGGTGCCCGGGGCCGTGGCAGGCATCTTCACCTCCGATTCCGCACTCATTTCCTACACCACCTGGGCCATGCGCATTTACATGGCCGGCATTTTTGCCATGGGCTTCCAGATCGCCTGCCAGCAGAGCTTTATGGCGCTGGGGCAGGCGAAGGTGAGCCTGCTGCTGGCCTGCCTGCGCAAGATCATCCTGCTGATCCCGCTCATCTTTCTTCTGCCGCATCTCGTGGCAGACCCGGTGTTCGGCGTATTTCTGGCGGAGCCGGTCAGCGACATTCTGGCGGCCACCATTACTACCATCACCTTCTTTGCCCGGTTCGATAAAATTCTGGATCAGGGTGCGGCGCGGGTGTAACCGCTGCTTCCAGAGCCTGCAAACGTGCTGCGTGCGTTTGCAGGCTCTTTTGTTTTGCCGGGAGATGCTCCCTCCTCCGCTTGCCTGCATTCCGCAGGGCGGTGCCCCTGCCCGAAACCTTTTGAAACTGCTGTAAAGTCGTTCTTTTTTGTGTACGGGTTTGACAGATTTTCCGTCTACTTCCGGTTTTTGTGCAGTTTTGCCCTGTCATTCTACCTCAAATTCTCAGCTGTTTTTGTGCTCGTTCCACAAAATTGCATACCCCCCCCCGAAAATTCAGCATTTTGTTTTGACATTCTCCACGGCACAGCACTATACTTGTGCCACAAAGAGACGCCGGGCATGAAAATGCACGGCTATGTGTTTTTCTGCCCCGAAGTTCCGGGTTTTGCCGGTTTTTGGTATCGTTCCCGGTAGCATTCACGTCTCTGCAAGTTTTTTTGTTTGGAGGGTTTTGTAATGCGAAAAAGCGTGAAACAACAGCTGGCCTTGCGGGTACTTTCTACAGCTGCGTTGATGGCAATGGTCTCTTCCATCGCCACGGCAGCCTTTGCGGCAGAATACAATGTAAAAGACGGCAGTGTGGAGATCGTGGCTAAAGATGGTATCCAGTCCATCACCCAGCGGGATGATACGGGTGCCTTTGTGAAGGATGAGAAGGGCGACATCGACCATCGTCAGGATGATGACATCATCCTGACCACCAAAAACAAAGACACCGGCGAGACCGAGACCACTTCCAACACCGTCACCATTACCGCCGAAGATGGCAACACCGCCAATGTGACCTTGCAGGATGTGCACATTGAGACGGAGTACAGTTGGAATAACAGCGGCTCGGCACCCATCGAGATCAAGGGCGATGGCGACACCAACCTTGAGCTGAACGGCGACAACACCGTTCTCAGCGGCGATTCACATCACGCAGCCATCGAAAAAGCGGATAAGAACGGCCACGGCACTTTGACCATCAAGGACGATTTGAACGACGATAACAGCACTCCCAAAGACAAGGACGAAAACGGAAATGCCGCTGGCGGGGACACCGGCAAGCTGCTGGCAGGCGGTTACGGGGATGGTGCTGGTATCGGCGGTGGCTGCAACGGTATAGTGGATCTGTCCTATGCGGATACTTCCAATATTACAATTAAGGGCGGTGAGATCACTGCCCGCGGCGGTTGTGAGGATGGTGCGGGCATCGGCGGCGGCACCTACGGTAAAGCAAAAAACATCCGCATTGAAGGCAATGCTCACGTCACGGCAAGCGGAGATGGCGGTGCAGGCATTGGCGGCGGTCTCCAAGGAAACGATGTCACTATTACCGGAAACGCCGTTGTCAATGCCTATAGCGAATTTGGTTCCGCCATCGGCGATGGCCGTCCGTGGGGAGGCGGCGATACGACCATCACGATCTCCGGCAACGCCACGGTCAATGCCGAGGGCAAAAATGGAACAACGGCAATCGGTTCCAGCCAAAATGGCCATCAGGGAAATCTTACGATCACAATTGCGGAAAATGCCAATGTGACAGCCATTGGTTCTATCAATGCGCCCGCCATCGGCAATGCCTATAGCAGTGGTGAGGGCAACACGACAATTCGTATTACCGGCGGTACGGTCAATGCCATTAATTCCTATGATGATAACAAAAACCATCGCAAGGATTATCCTGCAATCGGTGCCAAAGACGGCAAGCTGAACCTTACGATTGACGGCAGCACTGGTGATACTGTCGTCAATGTATATCAAAATGATGATTCTGTGCCCGATGGGATCGGAGAACCTACTACCGACCCTGAAACCGGAAAGACCGTTTACAAAATTCCCACCAGTGCCGACTACAACGAGGACGGCTCTTCCAATCTCGGTGAAAAGAACTCTGTCGTTATCAACTACTACAAAAACGCATCCGTGACCAAAGAACCCCTTCAATTACCGGATACACTTGACAAATACGCAGAAATTTATCCCGGATGGAATCACCACTGCACCATCACCGGCGGCACCCTCACCAAGGTCGTCCACAACCGCAAGTACATGGAAGAGCACCCCGAAATTGTTGACATCAACAAGCTGAAGGACGAGGACCTGCACGACTGGAAGCTGGTGGGCAAGGTCGTGGAGCCCACGCTGGAAAAGGACGGCTATGCAGACTACGTCTGCAGCATTGACAAGTGCGGCCAGACCAAGCGTGTGGTGCTGCCCAAAATCGTGCCGGACACGCCCAGCACCCCGGAAACTCCGGACACGCCCAGCACGCCCAGCACCCCGGACACCCCCAACAAGCCGGACGTCCCGTCCACCCCGGAGGTGACCCCGGCAGACCCCGCCGTGACCCCGGATGCCCCGGTGCAGGATGCTGTGCCGGACACTGCCCCGGCAGATGCCGCTGTGACCCCTGCGGCTGCCCAGAACGCCGTGCAGGACGCAAAGCCGGAAGCTGCTGCCACAGCTGCCGTTTCTGCCGCCGCCCTGCCCCAGACCGGTGCAAACTGGCTGGCAGTGGCAGGCAGCGCCCTGAGCGGTCTGTTCCTGCTGGCAGCGGGCTTTGTGCTGGACCGCAAGAACCGCCGCATGAACTGAGAAACCATTTTTATAAAAGCCATCTCCTCCTGCCGTGCGGTTCCGCAAGCAGCACGGCAGGTTCCCCAAACAAAGGGGGCTGCTGCACAGCGTGCAGCAGCCCCTTTCTTTTATCGCTTTATTCCAGCTCGGTGTCGTCCGGGTGGGCGTCGGCTTCCAGCAGAGCCTTTTTGGTGTGCAGCAGGTTCTGCGGGCTCACCGAGAAGCTGCGCAGGCCCATCTGCAGATACTGCACCGTATTCACCGGATTGCCCACGGCAAGGCCGCAGATGGTCACCGGCACGCTGCCGGCCTTTGCCGCCTCCATGACCATGGCGATGAGCTTTTTCATGGCCGGGCTGGCGGGGCGGTAATACCGCTCCGCGCTGGCCAGCTCCCGGTCGGCGGCGTGGGTGTACTGGGTCAGGTCGTTGGTGCCGATGACCAGAAAATCGCACCCGTGGGCCACGAATTCCTCCGCGGTCAGGCAGGCCGACGGCACGCTGAGCATGACGCCGAAGGGGGTCTTTTCGTTGAAGGGCACGCCCCGCTCCCGCAGGCTCTGGCGGCAGTGCTCCACGATGTGCATGGCGGCGTCCCAGTCCTCCACGTCGGTCACCATGGGGAACATCACCCGCAGCGGGCCGCGGGCGGCGGCCCGCAGCAGGGCACAGATCTGGGTCTCAAACTGGCGGGGCTGGCGCAGGCTGTTGCGGATGCCCCGCAGCCCCAGCTTGGAGGACTGCACCCCCTGATAGGCGTCCGCCATGGTGCGGTCGGCGCCAAAATCGAAGGTGCGCACGGTCACAGGGCAGCCCTGTGCTGCGGCCAGACAGGAGGAATAGAAATAGAACTGTTCCTGCTCGTCCAGAATGCGGCCGGGCAGCATCATGTAGCTGCTGCGCAGCAGGCCCACGCCCCGGGCACCGGACTGCATGGCGGTGTCGATGTCCTCCGGGCCAAAGCAGTTGGCCAGCAGCTCAAAGGCTGCGCCGTCCCGGGTGTAGCCGGGCTGGCGGCCCAGCACCCGCATTTCTTCGTTTTCACGCTGCAGCTCACAGATGCGGGCCTCGGCCTGCTGGCGGGCCACCGCATCCGGGTCCAGGATGCACTCGCCCTTGGTGGCATCCAGAATGACCGTGCGGCCGTCGCAATCCTCCAGAAAATCCGCTCCCACCTGCACGATGCCGGGGATGTTCATGGCCCGGGCAATGATGGCGGCATGGCTCTGGCCGCTGCCCTCGGTGGTGACGACGCCCAGGATCATGCCGGAGGGCACACTGAACAGGTCGGTGGGCATCAGGCGGTCGGCGGCCAGGATCACCGGGTGGTCCAGTGCCAGCCACATGCGGGGCCGGTTGCCCAGAATGTTGATCACCCGGCTGGTGGCGTCCAGAATGTCCACGCTGCGCAGCTGCATGTAGGGGTTGTCCTTCATGTTGGCCAGCTGGTCGGCGTAACGCTGGCCCACCTTGTCCATGGCGGCAGCGGCGCTGATGCCTGCCTTGATGCAGAACCGCACCTCGTTCATCATGCCTTCGTCGTCCAGCATCATGCTCTGGAACTGCAGGATGGCCTGCTCGGTGGAAGCGGCCCGCTCTGCCATGGAGTCCAGCTCGCTCTGGGCGGTGCGCACCGCATCTTCCAGCTGGCGCAGCTCCCGTTCCGGGTCAAAGGGCCCGGTGCTGAACGTTTCCACATGGCGTTCCAACCGGCTCACCTGCCCCAGCACAAGGCCCGGGGACGCAGAAACACCTTTACAGATCTTCATGTTCGGTCACCTCCGGCAGTTCCGGCGCGGTCAGGGCCTGCCAGACCAGCGCCTGCAAGAATGTATTGGGCAGCAGGGCTGCCAGCGCCGCCCGGCCCGCGTCCGCGCTGCCTGCAAACAACGGGGCGAACCCGGCCATGCGCGCACGGTCGCATTTGTCCAGAAACGCCTGCCCCAGCGTCCGGGTGGTGTAGTACACCGTGGGGTCTACCCCCACGTCCTCGGCCACGGCTTCCAGCGGGGCAAGCTCGGCGTCCTTCATCCGGGCCAGCAGCAGGGCCGCGTCTGCGGTAAGGGTCACGGGGTATTTCTCCCGCACGGCCTTCTGCACCGCGTCGAACCGTGCCCGGAACGCGGCAGCATCGGCGCTGCTGTCCGGGCCGTTGTCCACGGCATAGGCGCAGCCCCGCACCCGGCCAAAGGCCCGCAGGGTGTCGTAATAACCCAGCTCCACATTGCGGCGGGCGGTATCGGGGTCAAAGTGCAGGATGTCGCCCAGCTCCCAGTAGCTGCGCACCATGGTGGTGGGCAGACCGGTGAGGTTGGGGCGGGTGATGCCCACCCCCTCCAGGTCCACGCACACCAGCTCGTCAGCCCCCATCTTTTTCGCAAGGCCGGTGGGCATGTTGTCGCTGTAGCCGCCGTCCAGGAACTTGACCCCGTCGATCTCCCGCGCCCGCAGGGCAGGGAAGCAGGCCGCCGAGGCCATGAGGTAATCCTTCACGCGGCCCTGCGGGATCTCGTCCAGCGTCAGCTCCCGGGGCTTCAGGCCCCGCTGCTCCACCGTGACAAGGCCAAAGCGGATGTTGGCGCGGCGCAGCGCGTCCTCGTCCAGCACCCGTTCCACGATCTCTTCCAGCGGCGAGACGTCCATACCGCCGGCCTTCACCACGCTGCGCAGAAAACTGTGCAGGGCCGACAAGTCGGCGTTTTCTTCGGGCAGCTCCATCACATCCTTGCTGCGGATGGTCAGCCACATATCCCGCGCCACCTCGTACAGGTCCAGCACGAACATGGCACCGTTCAGGCTGCCCACACTGGTGCCGGTGATGATCTGCGGGTGCCAGTCCAGCTCCATCAGAGCCTTCCACACGCCCACCTGATAGCTGCCGCGTGCTCCGCCGCCGGCCAGCACCAGCGCTTTGCACGGAATGGTTTGGTTTTCCATACTGCCTGCCTCCCTGTCTGTCTTTGCTGAAATTATACCATATTTTCCGGAAAATTTCTCCCCGTTTTTTGGTTCCTCACGGCTTTTATACGGCTAAGATCCGTGGTATACTGGGCAGGAATCATCTTAAAGGAGGAACTTTGCCCCATGCGCTGCAAGCAATGGATCTTTGATATGGACGGCACCCTCACCGACAGCATGACCGTGGTGTGGCGGGGTGCCCCGCTGGCGCTGCTGCAGCGCTATGGCCGCACGCCCAAAGCAGACCTGAACGACGTGCTGCTGACCATGGGCATGGCCGACGGTGCCCGCTACCTCATCCGAGAATACGACCTGCCCCTGACCGAGGCGGAATATTACGACGTGATGCGGGACGTGATCGCCCAGCTGTACGAAACGGTGGACCTGAAGCCCGGTGTGCGCACCCTGCTGGCAAAGCTGCAGGCCGAGGGGGCCCGGCTGTGCCTGTGCTCCAACACCTGGTCCGACCAGTGCCGCACCGTGCTCACCCGGCTGGGCATCGCGGACTATTTTTCCTTCATCGTGGAGGCGCAGGGCGTGCTGCACAAGAGCCGCCCGGAGGTGTTCTTCGAGTGCATGCACCGGCTGGGCGGGGCCGACCCCGCCGCCTGCGCCGTGTGCGAGGACGCCATTTACGCCGCTTCCACTGCCCACAAGGCCGGGTTCACCGTGCTGGGCGTGCAGGACGCCGCCAGTGCCGACGACGCCCCTGCTATGGCGCAGGTGTGCGACCAGTTCCTGCCGGACTGGACCGCACTGGACTGGACAAAGATCTGAGCCGCTTTTATGCACAAAAACACGCCGGCTCGCCCTCTCAGTCACCTTCGGTGACAGCTCCCCCAAAGGGGGAGCCAAGAACGTTACGGTCAGGCTCTTGCCTCTCCCTTTGGGAGAGGTGGATGCGACCAGAGGGAGCAGACGGAGAGGGCGATGCCGTTAAAAACAAAAAGCATCCGCAGCATTTTTCGCCGATTTCTCAGAATCAGGAGCGAAATGCCGCAGATGCTTTTATTTTATTTCAGGCTGTATTTCTGCTGCTGCACCCATTGCTGGAAGGCGTCCCGCACGGCACCCTCCCGCCCGCGGGGGATGGAGATGCGGGCCCCGCTGCGCATGCGCAGCTCCCCGGCAGAAAGCAGGTCCGCCTCGGCCAGATTGACCACATAGGAGCGGTGGGGCTGCAAAAAGCGCCCATCCGCCAGCAGAGGCTGTGCCACCGCAGAAAACGGCACCCGCAGCGACAGGGTGGGCACGTCCTCCCCGCTGGTGAGGTGGAAGTGCACGATGTGGTGGGTGCACTCCAGATATTCGATGCCCGCATAGGGCAGCGCCCGCAGGCCCTCGGCGGTGTTCACCGTGACGGACGGGCCGTATTCCGGCTCGGTGGCGCGGGCCAGCAGGGCCGAAAGCTCCCGCTGGCGCACCGGCAGCAGCAAATATTGCAGCGCATCCACCTTGTAGGCGCTGTAAGCGTGGGCCGTGGTGCGGGCCACAAAGGCCAGCGGGGCCCGGCGGCCCCGGCGGCGCAGCTCCCCGGCAGCCGCCAGCCCCACCGGCGTAGCCGAGCCGGAAAGCTCCAGCAGGTACAGGTCGTACCGCACGCCCTCCCCGTCCTTCCGCAGCAGGGCGTCGGTGTCCGGCAGGTGTTCCACGATGCAGGCGTCCGCTCGCCGGGCAAAAAATTCCATGCACTGGCGTTCCAGCCCGCTGCGCAGGCCCGCGTCCGGGCTGCACACCGCAATGTGAAAGATCACAGGATCCCTCCTCTTCAAACCCGCCCTTGCATTTTGCGCGGTGCGGGGGTATAGTAATCAAAAAACAACAAAGGAGACGCCGCCATGTCAAAGCCCCTTGTCAGCATCATTCTGCCCGTGTACAACGCCCAGAACCACATCGCCCGCTGTCTGGAGAGCATCTGCGCCCAGAGCTGGCAGAACATCGAGGTCATCGTGCTGAACGATGGCTCCAAGGATCAGAGCCTGCCCGTGTGCGAAGCGTTCCGCGCAAAGGACGAGCGCATCGTGCTGGTGGACAAGGCCAACTCCGGCGTGTCCGACACCCGCAACCTGGGCCTGAAGCTGGCCAGCGGCAAGTATGTGCAGTTCGTGGACAGCGACGACTACATTGACCCGGACTTCACCGAGCATCTGGTCACCGCTGCCGAACAGAACAACGCCGACCTGGTCATCGCACCTTACAAGATGGTGATCCCCGCCGGGGCCACCAAGCCCGAACAGGTGCTGGAAAAGCTGCAGGACGACCTTGGCGTGATGCACGTTGCCCGCCCGCCGGAGGTGCGGGTGTACGGTTTTCTGCCCGAGGGCGTGTACGACAAGGACACCTTTGCCCGCTGCCTGATGGACAAGCCCGCCTCCTATTTCTACAGCGTGCTGTGGAACAAGCTCTACCGCCGCGAGATGCTGCTTGCGCACGACATCCGGTTCACCAGTGAGATGCGCTGGGCCGAAGATCTGGTGTTCAACATGCAGTACATCCAGTACGCCGGGGTGTTTGCTTCCATTGCACAGCCGGGCTACTACTATGTGCAGAATCCCCAGAGCATCTGCCACACCCAGATCAACCCCGCCACCCTCGTGCAGAACAAGATCCAGGTGTTCCGCTATTACAAGGACCTGTACACCCGTCTGGGCATGTACGAGCAGGTGCGCCCGCAGCTGTACAAATTCCTGGTGGATATCGCGGAGAGCACTTACCCTTCCGGCCCCTTCAAGGAGGTCATCGACGAGGCCAAGGCCTACTGGAAGGATGCCCGCGAGGACGTGCAGACCCGCACCGCCGAAGCGCGCGAGCGCTGGAACGGCATGCGGGAGGAGCTGCGGGAAACGGCGCAGGAACGCAGTGCCGAGTGGAAGGCCCGGCACGACAGCGACCCCAAAGAATAAGCAAAAACAACAAACGGGAAGCCGCAGGAGCTTGCACGCTCCGGCACGGCTTCCCGCTTTTTTATGCGATGTTCAGCGGCCGGGTGCTCAGCAGCCGATGGCGGCGCACTTCTTGGCCAGCCACTCGCGCTCCTCGTCGTTCAGGCGGGGTGCCAGCTTCTCGAACACCTGACGGTGGTAGTTGTTCAGCCAGTCCAGCTCGTCCTTGGTCAGCACACCGGGCACGATGGGAGAAGTGGCGATGGGCACGAACATGATCGGCTCAAAGCCCAGGAAGGTGCCGTACTGGTTGTCGGCCTTGTGCACGCACACCAGCTCGTTCTCGATGCGGATGCCCACCAGATCGGTCTCGTACACGCCGGGCTCGTCGGTCACGATCATACCCGGGCGCATCAGGGTGGTGTTGCGGCCGTTCAGGGCGTGGGGGCCTTCGTGGACGTTGCCCACAAAGCTGACGCTGTGGCCGGTGCCGCAGCGGTAGTTGATCAGGTGCTGCCACAGCGGTTCACGGGCGATGGTGTCGATCATATGGCAGTCGCAGTAGTCCAGCCAGACCGCCTTGGCGATGTCGATGTGGCACTGCAGGGTCCAGGTGTAGAACTTGCGCTCGTCCTCGGTCAGCTCACCCAGCGGGTAGGTGCGGGTGATATCGGTGGTGCCGTCCATGTAGGTGGCACCGCTGTCCACCAGCAAAAAGCCCTTGCGCTGGAGCTTTGCGTGGTCCTCCGGGGTGGCATGATAGTGCATCATGGCTGCGTTGCCGCCGTAGGCCGCAATGGTGCCAAAGCTCTCCACGATGAACTTATCGGTGGTGCTGCGGTACTTGTGCAGGATCTCGTCCACGGTCAGCTCGGTCAGCTCTTCGCCGGCTTCCAGACGCTTTTCCAGCTCGATCTGGAACCGCACCATGGCCACAGCGTCGCGCAGGTGGGCTTCCTTGTCGTGGGTCAGCTCCACCTCGTTCTTCACGCCCTTCATGGGCAGCAGCGGGTCGGCCAGGTCCTTCACGGTGAGGGCGGCGTTGTTCTCCAGCACCTGATACACGGCATAGTTCACGGTGGCGCTCTCTGCCAGCACGGTCTGGGGCTCGGTCTCAGCGGCCATGAAGTCCAGCACACTGTCGTACTCGGCCAGGGTCACACCGTTGGCTTCCAGTTCCGCCTTTGCCTCCGGGGTCACGCGGGCGGTGTGGATGAACAGCACGGCGCGGTCCGGGGTAACATAGCAGTAGGCCATGGCGTAGGGGGTGCACTCGATGTCCATGGCGCGCAGGTTCAGCAGCCAGGCAAGGTTGTCCAGCTTGCCCACCAGCTGGGCGGTGCAGCCCAACTCGGCCAGCTTTGCACGCAGCTGGCCCAGCTTTTCGGCGGGGGAGAAGCCTGCGTATTCCTTGGGCAGGATCCAGGCCGGGGTAGCGGGCAGAGCCGGGCGGCCCTCGGTCCACAGCTCATCCTCCAGGAACAGGGTCTGGATGGCGGCGTTCTTGGTTTCCAGCGCCTTCTTCACGCTGTTCACCAGCGCGCAGCTGGCGGTCAGACCGCACAGGCCCAGCTTGCCGCCCTCAGGCACCACCTTGGCGCAGTATTCCTCCACGGTGGGCACGCCCGGCTCACCCATCTTCATCAGCTGGATCTCGGTGCCTGCGATCTCCTTCTCGGCCTGCACAAAGTAACGGCCGTCGGCCCAGACAGCACTCTCGGTCATGGTGACCACGAAGTTGGAGTTTTCACCATGGAAGCCGGAGAAGTAGGTCAGGGAGGTGTAGTGGTCGGGCAGGTACTCGCTGGAGTGGGGGTCGCCCACCGGGATCAGGTACACGTCCACACCGTTTGCCTGCATGGCGGCACGCAGGGCGGCCAGCCGTTCGGGAACTGTATTCATGCTCATAGAAAAGCCTTCTTTCTCATATTTGCCGGAAGAACGTCCGGCGGCGGTGGTTTGCTACTGCATATTGTAGCATTCCGGCGCAAAGAATGCAATGCGGGAGTGTCAGCTGCATCCTGCGGGGGCTGACCGCCTGCCGGTCGTTGACCGTCCGTTGGCGGGGTCTTGCCGCCCGGGGGCATCCGTCCCTCTGCCGGAGCCTGCCCCTTGCCGAATCGCTGCCCGCCGGGGCCGCCGGTTCCCCTTATTTGTCGTCCAAAACGCGAAAACGCAACCAAATTGCAAAAAATGTTACAATTTTTTCTTGAAAAAGGCCGTTTTCCCATTGACAGGCTTGCTATAATAGAGATGTAAGATTTTACGGGCCAGCGCTCTGCGGCTCTGTCTGCTAACAAAGAAAGAGGCATTCAAACTATGACCAAAATTGATATTTTTTCCGGCTTCCTGGGCGCCGGCAAGACCACTCTGATCAAAAAACTCATCAAGGAGGCCTTTGCCGGCCAGCAGGTCGTTCTGATCGAGAACGAGTTCGGTGAGATCGGCATCGACGGCGGCTTCCTGAAGGAGTCCGGCATCCAGATCAATGAGCTGAACGCCGGCTGCATCTGCTGCTCTCTGGTGGGCGATTTCCGCGCCGCTCTGCAGCAGGTGGTGGAGCAGTACCACCCCGACCGCATCGTCATCGAGCCCTCCG
>OOBN01002334.1_pt1 | contig 11706 bp, 11 predicted proteins | sample 1671091 | NCBI WGS metagenome assembly OOBN01 (sample SAMN06348121, study PRJEB24527) | human gut metagenome | biome: human gut; feature: ankylosing spondylitis patient; material: feces | host: Homo sapiens | place: China | collected 2015-10 | reverse complement strand
TTAAAGGAAAAAATGGTGCTGGGATGATCCCAGCACCTAGTTTGTCTACAGTCTGAGAAAACTTTCGTTTTCCCTTTTTTCACAATGTTTTATTATTCTTAAGCGTTTTCAAACTGGCTATTATAAAGATCCGCATAGAATCCACCCTTGGCCAGCAATTCTTCATGATTTCCCTGTTCCACAATGTCTCCGTGATTCATAACTAAGATCACGTCGGCATCTTTGATCGTTGATAAGCGATGGGCGATCACAAAACTTGTTCTTCCTTGCATCAGATTATCCATTGCCATCTGAATTCGTTCTTCTGTTCTTGTATCGACCGAACTTGTTGCTTCATCAAGAATCAAAATCTTTGGATCTGCTAAGATTGCTCTTGCGATCGTTAATAACTGTTTCTGTCCTTGGGAGATATTATTGCTTTCTTCGTTGATCTCCATATCATATCCACCTGGCTGTGTTTCAATGAAATGATGTGCGTATGCAGCTCTTGCTGCTCCTTGGATTTCTTCTTCGCTTGCATCTAATTTACCATAGCGGATATTGTCACGGATACTTGCATTGTAAAGCCATGTATCCTGAAGCACCATACCAAACATTTCTCTTAGGTCACTTCTCTTGAATTCTCTGATATCATGGCCATCTACTTTAATGCAGCCTCCATTCACATCATAGAAACGCATCAGAAGTTTGATCAACGTTGTCTTTCCAGCTCCAGTTGGTCCTACGATCGCAACTTTCTGACCTTCTTTGACATCGACGGAGAAGTCATTGATGATCGTTTGATCTTTGTTATATCCGAAGTTTACATGTTCAAATGTTACATTTCCAGCAAGTGTATCAACAGGTACCGCGTCTTTTTCAACTTCGATCTCTTCCTCTTCTTCCAGGAATTCAAAGACACGTTCTGCAGATGCTGCGGTTGTCTGCATCATGTTACCTACCTGTGCTAACTGTGTGATCGGCTGGCTGAAGTTTCTTACATACTGTAAGAATGACTGGATCTGACCTACCTCGATCGTCTTCTTGATTGCTAAATATCCACCTAATATTGTTACTGCTACATAACCTAAATTCCCAACAAACTGCATCAGCGGCATCATTGCTCCTGAGAAGAATTGTGATCTCCATGCAGAATTGTAAAGTTTTCCATTTACTTCTTTAAATTCTTCGATCACGCTTTCTTCTTTGTTAAATGCTTTGACAATGTTATGTCCACTATAGATTTCTTCTACCTGGCCATTTAACTCTCCAAGGTGTTTCTGCTGTGCCTTGAAATATGGCTGAGATTTTGACATGATCAATCCGATCAATCCCATAGATAATGGAAGTGTCAATAAAACTGCGATCGTCATCGGAATACTGATACGGATCATCATAATAAATACACCGACGATCTGTGTCGCTGATGTGATGATCTGTGTCATACTCTGGTTTAAGCTCTGCCCTAATGTATCAACATCATTTGTAACTCTTGACAATACTTCACCATAGGTTCTGCTTTCAAAATATTTCATTGGCATACGATGAATCTTCTCTGAAATATCTTTTCTCATCTGGTAACTGACATTGTTTGATACATGTGTCATGATCAGTCCCTGAATAAATGAGAAAATCGCACTTGCTACATATAAGCTTAACAACATCAATAAAATATGTTTAACTTTATCAAAATCAATTCCACTTCCACCAGATACTTTGCGAACCAGTCCTTTGAAGATCTCAGTTGTTGCATCTCCTAAGATCGTTGGTCCAACAATGTTAAACACGGTACTTGCAATGGCAAAAATGATTACCATAACGATCGGAACATAGAAACGTCTCATATATTTGATCAGTTTGACCATTGTTTCTTTTAAATCTTTGGCTTTCTCGCCTGGTGCCATTCCTCTGCCTGGGCCACCCATCGGACCTCTTCTTCGATTATTACTCATGGTCAGACACCTCCCTTGCTTTCTTAAGATCATCTTCTGATAATTGCGATTTGGCAATCTGCTGATAAACCGGACAAGTATTTAATAACTCTTCATGAGTTCCTTTTCCTACGATATTTCCTTCATCTAAGACGATGATCTGGTCTGCATGAAGGATCGTACTGATCCTCTGTGCTACGATCAATGTTGTACTTCCATTTGTTTCTTTCTGAAGTTCAGAACGAAGTTTCACATCTGTCTTATAATCAAGTGCTGAGAAACTGTCATCAAAAATATAGATTTCAGGATCTTTTGCAATAGCTCTTGCAATTGATAATCTCTGTTTCTGTCCACCAGATACGTTGGAACCGCCCTGTGCGATCGGTGAATCATACTTTTCCTCTTTCTCCTCAATGAAATCTGTTGCCTGTGCGATTCTTGCTGCACGTTTCACTTCATCGATCGTTGCATCTTCTTTTCCATATTTTAAGTTGGATTCGATCGTTCCTGAGAACAATACTCCTTTCTGTGGTACGTATCCGATCTTTTCACATAAATCATGCTGTTTTACATCACGGATATCCACCCCATCAACCAAAATACTTCCACGGCTGACATCAAAGAATCTAGGAATCAGGTTGATCAATGTTGATTTACCACTACCTGTACTTCCAATAAATGCGGTTGTTTTACCAGCTGGTGCTGTAAAACTGATATTATGAAGCACTGCTTCATCTGCATCAGGATAGCAGAAATATACATTTTTAAATTCAACTTCACCTTTTTTCTCTGGTAAAAATTCTTTTGGTTCTTCTGGATCTTTGATCATGACTTCCATATCTAAGATCTCATTGACACGTTCTGCTGCAACCTGTGCACGAGGCATCATAATAGATACCATGGAGATAAATAAGAATGCCATAATGATCTGCATTGCATACTGGATAAATGCCATCAGATCTCCAACCTGCATCTTTCCTGCATCAATATTGGATGCTCCAGCATATACGATCAGAACAGTTAAACCATTCATGATCAGCATCATTGTTGGCATCATAAATGTCATAGCTCTGTTTACAAATAAATTTGTCTTCATCAGATCCATATTGGCTTTGTCAAAACGTTCTTCTTCATGTTTTTCTGTACTGAATGCACGGATTACGGAAAGTCCAGTAAGAATTTCCCTTGTTACTAAGTTTAATCGGTCGATCAGTTTCTGTAAGATCTTAAATTTTGGCATCGCTACCTTAAATAATACAAAGATCACTAACATGATCGCGATCACACCGATAGCGATCGTCCATGTCATCTTCGCATTGGTTGTTAATACTTTGAAAATACCTCCGATCCCCATTAATGGTGCGTATACGACGATACGGAATACCATCGTCATAAACATCTGAATCTGCTGGATATCATTCGTACTTCTTGTGATCAATGAGGCTGTTGAGAATTTATCAAACTCAGAGTTTGTAAACGACATAACTTTCTCAAATACTTTCTCTCTCAGAATACGACTTAGTTTCGCAGCTAAACGTGCTGACAATAAAGTAACACTCACTGCTGCTGCCATGATCAAGAACGCAAGCCCGATCATCTTTGCTCCTGTCACTAACAGATAATGTGTCTGCATCTGGTCAATATCAAGTCCGATCGCTTTGTATTCTGAAGTCACAAAAGAAATCGCTGCCTGACTGATGATCGTATCTGGCATGTCTTTTGTATCCATGTTCTTCATCTGCGCCATCATTTTTTTCTGGCTCTTGCTTAAAGAAGCTGCTGCCTGAGGATTGGCCTGAATCTGTTTTGCCATCTGCGCTGACAACTTAAGCATTGCCTTTGACATACTCGTATCAAGATGTTCTCTGTCTTTTTTGGAAATATATCTTCTGACATATAAACGTCCGTCTTTATAATCTTTATATTTTGAATCTTTTACCTGATCTTTTGTATAAAGTTTATAAGCATCTTCCATATCATCTGCATCATCTTGTTTCATAAGAGATTTCAATGCCAGAAATGTTTCTTCTCTCATTACATCAGGAACTGCGTCTTCAATACCCTTTTGCTGAATACCTACATTGACGATATTGGATGTAAATGTTGGTAATGTCAGGTCACAACTCGCCTGTAGGATCAGCAATAACACGATCGCAATGACAGGCACATATGCTTTTTTCAAATATCGAAATAATTTAAGCATCTGATTTTTCCTTTCTTTCTTTTTTTAGTATCTCTGTCTGTTCATCCAGACAATCACAAAATTTATTTAACAGTCTCTTGAGTTCTTCCTGCTCCTCTTTTGTAAAATACTCTTGAAGTTTTTCTTGTATCATGACAAATTTTTTATGACCGTCTTCACAGATACTTCTTCCCTTCTCAGTAAAATAAATTCTGCTTTTTCTTGAATCTTTTTCGTCTTGTTTTTTCTCTATATATCCATTCTTTTCCATTCGTCCAATCATTACGTTTAGCGTAGACGGCTTGACCTGCATCTTCTCGGCTAACTCTTTTTGTGTACAGCCTTCGCATTTTTTTAAATGAATGATCAGAGGCATCTGTCTCGGATGTATATTTTCTTCTTTCAAAAGCTCAAATCCATAAATCGCACTCTTATGATTCACTTTGCCGATCAAACTGTAAATTCCTTCACACTTCTTCATGTATGCTCCTTTCTTTACTTTGAGTATTTTAATTAGATAACTAATCATTAGACGACTAATTGAAATTCTAACATCATGTATACAAAATGTCAATAATTTCTGTATTTTTATCTCATATGGGATTTTATCAAAATTTTCTAAAATAAAAGAACCCTTCAGCTATCACATAAGCCAAAAGGTTCTTCCTTGTTTCATTTACATATTCAAATATTTCTTTTAACGAATTAAGCGTTTTTTCCGCAGCATTTTTTGTATTTTTTACCGCTTCCGCATGGGCATGGATCGTTTCTTCCGATCTTCTTTCCTTTTACAACTGTTGTTGAATTTCTGGATTCTTTGTATAATTCTTTTCTTCTCTCTTCTGTAAGAATGTCATCCCATTCTTTTAAGTTGTAAAGCCATTCTGCACGGCATCCAACCATGTTGTAATATAATTTCTCGAAGTCGATGTCTAAGCTTACCTGTGTATTTTCATCCATCTCTTCGATTGGGTTTGCTTCTTTTAAGCTGTCGTTGATCCCATCTAAGAATCCTACAAACATCTGTAATTCTGTCTCGTATTTGTCTGCTAATTCTTTCACTGTTCCAGATACAACTGTATCTTTGTCAGCTAATAATTGCTCGTAGATTCCTTTTTCAATGTTGAAGTAATTTAACCAGAACTGCTGTCCTTCTGCTGTTCTATCGTCAAATTTATATGCGTAATCACGCCATTCCTGTAATAAAGCCATGTTCATTCCATCCTTTTCTTTTAAAAATGTTATTTTCCTTTGATACTATAACAAATCTCTGGCTCTTTTTCAACAATCGACAGCAATTTTACATAAAAATCCCCCATTCCACGGCTTCGCAGAGTGGGGGAATACTTAAGGGGAGGATAAGTATTTCTCTATCCAGTTCTTTTATTAACTGGATATTCTTATTATGTCCTCTCTTTTGCTTCTTATTCACTTTCTTTTATAAAATATTTTACTCTTTCAAAACACAATAATCTATGTTAGGATACCTCATAGGTATACATATTTACGAAAGGATGTTATGATGAAAAAACAAAAGCGTATGAAGCAGATCACAGCGATCCTGCTGATCTTGATATTGCTTGCCATCATCGGATCTACTATCTATTTTGCAGTGAGTGGAAGCCAGTTATTCTGGATGTCACTGTTTTTGATGTTTTTCTTTCCGATCTTTTTATGGGCAATGTCATTTTTGTATAAATGGAGTAAAAATAAGAACGAGCACTGATGTTTTATTTTCAGTGCTCATTTTTATTTTACTTTCTGATTTTTTCCAAATATTCTTTGATATTTTTCTCATATCCATTTTCCGTTGGTTCATAAAACGTTGTTCCAAGAAGCTCATCTGGAAGATACTGTTGTTTTACATAATGATCTGGATAATCATGCGCATATTTATATCCGATTCCATGTCCTAGTTTCGCTGCGCCTTTGTAATGAGCATCTCTTAAATGATTAGGAACTGCTCCGATCTTATGATTTCTGACAGATTCTAATGCCTGATCAACTGCCATATATGCTGCATTGCTCTTTGGTGCACTGGCTACATAAGTGACTGCCTGTGCCAGTATGATCCTTGCTTCTGGCATTCCGATCCGTTCCACTGCCTGTGACGCTGCAACTGCTACCTGTAATGCCTGCGGATCAGCATTTCCAACATCTTCGGATGCACAGATCATGATTCTTCTTGCAATAAATGTAACACTTTCTCCGGCATCGATCATTCTTGCCAGATAATAAATAGCTGCATCTGGATCTGATCCTCGCATACTTTTGATAAATGCAGAAATCACATCATAGTGATTATCCCCGTCTTTGTCGTATTTTGTTACTCTTCTTTGGATACATTCCTGTGCTACATCGATATCGATATGAATCTTTCCATCTTCAGCAGGTTCTGTTGTTAATATTCCAAGTTCGATCGCATTTAAAGCACTTCTTGCATCTCCTTCTGCCATATCTGAGAGAAAATCCAGTGCATCATCGGTAATCGTTGCTCCATAGATCCCCATTCCTTTTTCGTCATCTGTAATAGCTCTTACGATCAATTTCTTAATATCTTCTTTATCTAATGAATGTAGTTCAAATACATTGGATCTTGAGATCAACGCCTGATTTACTTCAAAATACGGATTCTCTGTCGTTGCTCCGATCAAAATGATCGTTCCATCTTCTACAAATGGCAGCAGGTAATCTTGTTGTGCTTTATTGAATCTGTGGATCTCATCGATAAACAAGATCGTCTTCTTCTGATACATTCCAAGAGATTCTTTCGCATCTGCCACCGCTTCCTGCATATCTTTCTTCCCAGATGTTGTTGCATTCATCTGTACAAAATTTGCTTTGGTCGTATTGGCAATGACTTTTGCTAAGGTTGTCTTTCCTGTTCCTGGTGGACCATAGAAAATGATCGAGCTGATCTTATCCGCTTTGATCGCTCTATATAGTAATTTATCTTTTCCAATAATATGTTCCTGACCCACCACTTCATCGAGGGTTGCAGGTCTCATTCTCCCTGCTAATGGCGACTCTTTATCTTTATTTAATTCTCTTGCATATTCAAATAAATCCATAGTTTTCCTCCAGATTTTATCTTAGCACAGGGTATTGAGAAAATCTATGAATTATTCATACATTTTTTATAAATAAGACATGAATTTATCATATTCCTTTGCTATAATGGAAGAAGTTAATAACAAAGCACGGGTTAGGAGTTATCATGAAAAATACAGCAATTGAAAAACTTTCTTATACCGAAGTTACGAAGAATATCAGTCAAGCTGAATATAACCAGACACAGGAAGAATATATCCTGTCCAAATCTCCTGATAAATATATGATCAGTCTTCCGGTCAAGGTATTAATGTTTGAAGGAGCAAAGGACAGTTCCCCATTTACATATTATTTCTATATGGAGAATGATGAAGATCTCTATCTGATGCAGAGAAAGCGGAACGGATCTGTGGTAGATAAAACAAAGATCCCTTTGACCAAAGAACAAGGACAGAAGATTTTGGATGGTGATTATCAATTTTTATTAGACAGTGATGAACCATTACTTAATTCTCTTTATTTTCAGTTTACGGTAAATCAGCTGCATCCTTTGTATCGAAAAGAATGTACGAGAAAGATCTTTCATCAGAATCGTTTCTTAGATGAGATCGTGGATATTCATATCGTGAGAACACCTTTTGAAGAAGATCAGGATTTCTTCGCTACGCATGAGACGATACTTAAGGGTGGTAATAATAATGGATTACGACGAAATACCAGACAGTATCTGAATATGTCGAAGCCTATGAGTGAATTGTTGAATTATCAGAATTCATTAATGTAAATATGGTGGAATGGCGGAAATTATTGGTGGAATATTATAAAAAGAGATCATGTGTCTGCAGACGTGTTCGTACGGTTGCAGACACATGATCTCTTTTTATAATATTCAAATAATTTACGTGATTCAGACCATTACAGAGTGTGTATGTTAAATTGTACTGGATTTCAACTTTAGATGATTGTTATCAGAATTTTCTTTGTCTGGCAGCATTCCTATACTCCATGGAGACATTTCTTGTTCCATTGCATATTCATCACGACTTCTTGCCTTTAATATCGGCAATTCCAATTCTATCATGAGATCACTGATCATATTCCACATTTCTACATAAATGTCTGGAGTCCATGAAGATGAACGTCGTCCCAGTCAAATAATATCTGTATGATCTTGTGTAATTCAAAAAAAGTAATCTGATCTGGTATGATGACTCTTCTCCATACCGGCGGATGTGTATCTTCTATTACAATTTTGCATGTGTAACCTGGCATTTCATAATCTACCTTTGATTCTATCTATGAAGATATTTCTCTTTCGTTGCAAGTCCACCCCTGATGTGACGTTCAGATTTATTGATGTCTAGTACCTTTCTTGCTTGTCTGGCAAGTGTTTTGTTGATCGTTTCTAACCGTTCTGTCACATCTTTATGTACTGTGCTTTTGCTGACGCCGAACTGCTTGGCTGTCTGGCGTACTGTAGCATTATGTTCAATGATGTAGATTGCACTTTCAATGACTCTTTCTTCCATGTATTTCTTCAATGGAAAAGCCCCCTGTAAATGTTGTTTTTACAGTGTATGCACGTTTAGGGTGTTTGATAACGGAAATTATTGGTGGAATATCTACCTTCTTAATGTCTGCAAAATCTTAACGAAATATAATCACTAAGAATTGACAAATCGAACTACAACTTTACAGCCTTTTACTGAATCGTCCAAAATAGTGTGAATTAATTTTTCTGTATTTTCATCCGCTCTTTGTAACAATGATGTCATGTCGACAGATGGATTATTTTTTACGTCCTTCTTTGCTTTCGATATAGCCTGAGCAACATCTTCATGTTTTTTCCAACTAAAAAGAGCTTTCTTTTCATCATAAAATTTCAACGAATCAGAATCTACATTAGGCTCATCTAAAACTTCTGCATGAGGAATCTTAACTATAATTTTATTTCCTCGTTGTTTTACATTAACCTCTTTCATATCTACTCCAGCTCTAAGCGTTGCATTGTATTTCATTACAAAGCCTCTTTTATTAATAAATGGTATTGATCCTTTTTCTATTGGAACTCTAGATGTATATGTTATCTTTTGAGTAGTCAGCTCACTCGCATCTTCAAGTTTTGCAGTAAGATAGTCAGTAGATATTTCTTCTTTGTTAATAAAATCATTTAATTTCCAACCACCTATTCCTCCTAATACCAAACTAATGATCACAATTATGCATCTAATTTTCATTTTTCTTGATATTACATGTGTATCTCCATCTTTGTCTGATAGTAATTTTTTCATATGTAGTTCCTCCTCATATAATCTATTCTCTCACCCAAAAATAACTATGAATATTTTTCCTCTTTGAATACATAACACCTTATTTACTCTATATAATTAAAATATAACATCTACTTATTATTCCTTCAATATAACATTCCAATTCCAACATAGCATGCTGCTTCAAGTCTAAAATAATATTTAAGACCGATGAAATTGCCAGAAACAGTAATGACACCATGGAATTACCGATTGCTCTCAGTAAATTGCAAAATAATTATATTAAAAGGTTGCAAGAATTCCTAAGAATATTGATCACAAGTGCGATTACTCCAATCAGACAAAATGCCATGAAGATACTTTGTCTCATTTTCTTTTTTCACCGCTTCCATATAACATGGAAATTGCTACTCCGCTTCCCATACAAAGTCCTAAAAGTATCGATGTTAAAAATGTCATAAGTGTATAAGAAAAACCAACAGCTGCCAATGATCAGCACCTAGATATCTTCCGACAACCCAGATATCTGCTACATTGTACAGCTGTTGTAGTAAATTTCCAAATATTAATGGCAAGGCGAAAAGTAATAAATTGACCGTGATTGGTCCTTTCGTTAAATTTCGCTGCATTTTTGTTTCTCTCTTATCTTAATTTTTAAAATCTAGAAATATACCAATTGTTCTTTTGGCGGTTCTGATTTTTCGATTCTGATCGCTGTTAAGATTGGCATTGTCTTATCATATGCTTCATTGTATTCTGAATGGATCTGTGCTGTTAATGTTATCCATTCGTTATTGAGAATTCTCTTTAATGTCTTGGATTTCGTCTGGTTTAATCTGCACAGATATCCAATAAATGTCATATCATCTTCACAACATGTCATTGCTTTACGTCCAGGAATGATCATTCCCGGTGGCATCTTTGGACTGCGCTGGACCTGAACACGCATTTCCACAGTCTTTCCTTCGTAAACCTCTGGACGTTCCATCGCATCGATATACCAGATTCCATAATCTTCATCTTCGACTTTGATCACATCTGCATTCACATCATATGGCAGCAGTTCATCCTGCGCCATCTCTTTTCCATCGGCACGTTCGAAACCTACCTGTGCTCTTGGATTGACTGCTTTGATGCTTCTTCGGAAACTTCCCATATTCGTATTGTCATCACAGCGGTTAAAAATGACAAGATCTGCCATCTTAAACATTTCCATAAACATAGATTTCATATTTTTCAAATACAAATCTGCTGTAGATGCATCAACTGTTACGATCACCTGATATAACTCAAGATCTGTTTCATCTACTACATCCATCAGATCGTCAATAGAGTACATTCCATTGTATTCGATCATGACACGGTCTGGATAATAATTTCTCTGACATCCTCTGACAAATTCTTTTGTGAAATCTTCCATATTTTCAATATTCACCACAAATGAATTTGTCTTCTCTAGCATCTCTTTATCGTATTCGACTTCTCCTTCTTCAAACGTAAGGATCATTGTTTTCTCGCCGTCATTAAAATAATCCTGGCTTAATGTTTCTTTGATCAGTGTTGATTTTCCACTTTCTAAAAATCCCCATACCAGATATGCCGGTAATTCGTACATTCTTTTTCCTCCTGTTATTTAGAAGAATAAACCTTCTAATTCATCTTCTTTTAATTTTGATCCGATCACACAGATTCTTCCTGTGTAATCCGCACTTCCTTCACGGATTTCATATTCTCCTGGAACAAGATCAAACTGAATCCATGATCCATCTTCTGTCTGTAAAATACCTTTGGATCTTAAGATCATACCATAGCTGTCATCTTTGGATAATTTCTGTAAGATCGTATCCAATTCTTCCTTATTATATTTCTTAGGTGTTTCTTTGCCCCAGCTTGTAAATACTTCATCTGCATGATGATGGGAGTCACGCCCCAGGCCAGGCTGAGCTGACGGAACACTTCCTTGGAAGTGGTGCAGGCGATGATCGGCACACCCGGACGAAACCGGCTGCACATCCGGGCAGTCCGACCCGACTGGGTCACACTGATGATCGCCGCCGCATTCAGATCGTATGCTGTAGTACAGGTGGCATGGGAAATGGCATTGGTCACATCATCCGGATGGTAGTCATGGCTGTAAAACCGCCGGCGGTAATCAATATCCTGTTCGGTGCGCCGGGCAATGGTTGCCATGGTCGCCACCGCTTCCACCGGATATTTGCCTGCCGCGCTCTCACCCGAGAGCATGATGGCACTGGTGCCGTCATAGATGGCATTGGCAACATCATTGGCCTCC